>Ga0208134_1001149_pt1 | contig 15873 bp, 33 predicted proteins | sample VirMetDEL_Mar_31_FD_184515 | JGI IMG/M metagenome (GOLD analysis project Ga0208134, IMG submission 184515) | Aqueous microbial communities from the Delaware River and Bay under freshwater to marine salinity gradient to study organic matter... | ecosystem: Environmental > Aquatic > Marine >... | reverse complement strand
TAGAAGATTGTGCCTCTGCTTGTGCAGTATCTAATGTACTAACTGGCATAGCTTTGATGGGTACATCATTAAAAGAATCTCATAAGAAACACTTGACACAATACAAAAAATTGTATATAGGGTTAGATCGAGATGCAACAACTAAATCATTTGCTATTGCTAATGAACTTAAATCTTATGGTATTAAGAATGTTCATGTTAAAACTTTAGAAGATGATTTAAAATATTATGGAACAAAGGAGATAGAGGAGATGTTTAATGACTGAAGATATGAAAAAAGAAGTACTAGAAAAATGGAATGAATGGAAGTATGATGTCTGGGAATCCAATAAAGGTAGTTGGACACAGAGAGACCAATCAATAGCAGAAACAATAGATCAAATACTTTTAAAAGAATTGACAAAATGATAGAAAAACAAATAATAAAACTAATGTTAGATAAAGATTTTTATACAGAGTATAAAGGTCAAGTATCCCGTAATGTATTTCAAGGTAGCTTTGGTTCTTTGTATGATACAATACAAAAAGCACATGAGAAGTATGATGCTGATATAAGTATTGATGAGTTATACTCTTTGCATACTACTGTATTTAATCCTGCACTTACCAGAGCAGCAAAAGAACAGTTTAGTGAATTGCTTGAAGACATAAAAGAAACACAAGAGCCATCAAAAGAAATAGCAGATGACATAATAAAAATATTAATTGAAAGAGATGTTGCACAGAAGATAGCAATCGAAGCTACAGAAATATTTAATGGTAAGCCTGCAGATTTTAATATGATTACTAATTTAATTGAAAAGCATAAGACAGGATTACCTGCAGAAAAATTAGAAGCAGTAACAAATAATATTACTGAACTACTTGATGAGTTAAATGTTGTAAGTAAATGGAGTTTTAATTTATCTGTATTGAAAAATAATATAGGTGGAATTGGTCCAGGAAATTTAATGATTGCTTTTGCTAGACCAGAGACAGGTAAGACTGCATTCTGGGTAAGTCTTGTATCAGCACCATATGGATTTGCTGAACAAGGTGCAAAGGTACACGCATTTATAAATGAAGAACCTGCAGTACGTACACAAATGAGAGCCATCAGTTCTTTTACAGGTCTTAACAAAGAGCAAATTGTAGATGATATAGACTTAGCACACAATGAATGGATTAAAATAAAAGATAATATTAAAATGATTGATACAGTTGATTGGTCTATGGATGATATTGATAGTCATTGTGAAAAACATAAACCAGATATTATTGTTATAGATCAGTTAGACAAAGTAAATATGAAAGGTACATATGCAAGAACAGATGAAAAACTAAGAGCAATCTATACAAGTGCAAGAGAGATAGCAAAGAGAAGAGAATGTGTAGTCATTGCTATATCACAGGCATCAGCAGATGCACACAACAGAGATCATATATCATTTGATATGATGGAAAACTCTAAGACAGGTAAAGCAGCTGAAGCAGATTTAATTATTGGTATTGGTAACAGAGCATCTAATGATCCTACTAATAACAGTAGAGTATTAAACATAAGTAAAAATAAAATAACAGGTTGGCATGGAGATCCATCGTGCTTGTTAGATAAATATATAAGTAGATTCACAGATTAACGGAAAGGCAAATATGATAACAACAATAGATGTAGAAACATCTTATCAAAAAACAGAGGCAGGTGGATTTGATCCATCACCATTTAATCCCAATAACATATTGGTTAGTGTGGGAATCAATGATGAATACTATTTTACTAATCATAGCGAAAGAGTAGACGAAGGATGTTTCCACAAGATACAAAAAATATTAGATGAAACTAAAATACTTGTAGGTCATAACATTAAGTTTGATTTAAGTTGGTTACTTGAGGCAGGATTTACTTATACAGGTAATGTATATGATACAATGATTGCAGAGTATGTACTTAATCGTGGTGTAAGAAAAAGTTTAACTTTACTTATGTGTTGTCAAAGAAGAAAGCTAGATGCTAAAGATGATGCAGTAAAAGAATATATGGACAGAGGTGTATCATTTGAAAATATACCTGCAGAAATTGTAGAGCAATATGGTAAGATAGATGTAGCTATTACTAGACAATTGTTTGATTCACAAATGGCAGACTTGAGAACAGATAAACATAAAGGTTTGTTAAAGACAATCAAAGTTATGAATGAGTTTTTAATTGTTCTTACTGATATGGAACGTAATGGTATCAATGTAAACTTAGATGATCTTAAACAAGTAGAAAAAGAATACAGAGCAGAGTTTGCATACCTAAAGCAGAAGATAGATAAGATTGTATATGATAAGATGGGAGATACTAAGATTAATCTAGGTAGTCCAGAACAATTATCATGGTTAATCTATTCTAAGAAACCTAAAGATAAACATGAGTGGGCTAAGATATTTAATACAGGTGTAGATAAATTTACAAAGAAGAATAAGAAAAGACCTAAATTTTCTTTTGCACAGTTTAGAACATTAGTAGCTAATAACTCTGAGCCTATATATAAAACAATTGCTAGCCAATGTTTGCACTGTAATGGTAAAGGTGTAGTAAGAAAAATTAAAGTAGATGGAACACCATATAAAAAATATAGTAAGTGTGATGAGTGTAATGGTGAAGGATTTACATATGCTAAGATGGCTAAACTTGCAGGGTTTAATCAAAGACCTAGAAGTGTATATGATGTATCAGACTCTGGATTTAAAACAGATAGACTTACATTAAATAAAATTGCAGGAGAAGCTGAAGGAGAGTTTAAAGATTTTATTGATTCTATTCTTAGACACAATGCTATCTCTACATACTTAAATACTTTTGTAGAAGGATTACAAAACTTTACAAATGATAATGGTTTGCTACATCCTAAGTTTATGCAGGCTGTTACAGCTACAGGTAGACTATCAAGTCGTGATCCTAACTTTCAAAACCAACCTAGAGGTAATACTTTTCCTATACGTAAAGTTATACAATCTAGATTTGAAGGTGGGCAGATTATAGAAGTAGACTTTGCACAACTAGAGTTTAGAACTGCAGTATTTCTTGCACAAGATAAACAAGGTATGGAAGATATAAAAAATAATATAGATGTACATAAATTTACTGCTGATATTATAGGTGTGTCTAGGCAAGATGCAAAGGCACATACATTTAAACCTTTGTATGGTGGTACAACTGGTACAGATGCTGAGAAAAAATACTATAAAACATTTGCAGAAAAATATAAAGGTATAACTAGATGGCATGATGAATTACAAAGTCAAGCTATAACTTATAAAAGAGTTAAGCTACCTACAGGTAGAGAGTATTCATTTCCATATGCAGAACGTATGCCTTGGGGTGGATCTAGTTATGGTACGCAAATAAAAAATTATCCTGTACAAGGTTTAGCTACTGCTGACATTGTACCATTAGCATGTATAAAAATATATAAACTAATGAATGAGCAAAAGGTAAAGAGTTTACTTATTAACACAGTTCACGATTCTATTGTGGCTGATGTTTATCCTGGAGAAGAAGCTGTAATGAGTAAAATATTTGACGAGGGTACAGCATCTGTAATACCTGCATTAGATGAGTATTATGGAATAAACTTTAATGTTCCACTTGACACAGAGATCAAAATGGGATATGATTGGTTAAATATGAAGGAGGTCACAAATGACACAAACAAATCTAATACTTAAGATGGTGAGGTTTAGCCACATTAAACCATTAATAACAATTGAGTTAGTTATGGATAACTATAGCGATGCTTTAGATATATCTGATAAACTTAATGACGTTGCGAAAGCAAAAGATGAAAGCACAACATCTTATTTTGTGCAAACAATTGATATACCAGTCTTGACTAAAGAAGTCTACGATGATGACAGTATACCATTTTAATATAGGAGTAATATGTATATAGAAAAAACTAAAATAAAAGTAATAGGTACTAAGTATGAACGTGGTGGTAAAGAAAAAAAGAATGCTACATTATCAGAGTTTAACTTTGATGATGGCATTCAATCTAAAGATTTATCTAAGTTCTTACAAAGCCTACAAGAAGATCAAGGTCACAGATTCTGTGGTGAGACTACTTGTAATATAACAATAGATACATCAAAGGAGTACTAATGAGTATACCTCTACTAGACAAAGAGTTGTGGGAAGACTATGCTGATGATGAGCAAGAAGAAGCTTATGATATGCTGCAGGATTTAAAAGCACAGTGTGATGCTAAACCCACAATGTTGTATATAAATGAACATGAAGAACTACAAAGTTATTTAATGTGGTTTGCTCGTTTGGAAGATTTATCTTACGAGATTACTGAAGGAGAGACTAAAGTATGCTAGAAACTATACTTGGATGTGCTATTGTGTATGTGTTAGTAGGATTTTTTATTAATGAAATATTCTAAAATAACACTTGACAAATTAGTAGAAATGTGGTATAAGCAAATCAATAATCAAGGAGGTTATTATGGATAATAACATAACAAATATAAATGAAATGTCTCAAGAGCAAATTATGGAAGCTATTGGGCAAGACGATGGTTCAAGTAAAGGAGTAAATATTCCTAGACTTGGAATCAACAGATCACCAGAAGATGACGAGGGTAATCAATTACCTGTTGGTAATTTATTTACCTTTGATTCTAATGTAGGTCAGAATGTATATGGTAAGCCAGTTACATTTAGACCATTCATAAGTGCAATGCAATACATGCACTATGATCCAGATAAATCTGAGTATGTAAACAGATCTATTATTTTCAAGAATTGGAAAGAAGAAGCTGTAGATATACTTGGTGGTACAAAGTGTGGTAAGGTTCCTTTTAAAGACAGAGAATCTTTAACACCAGAACAACTAGCAGAACAAAGAACAATAAGATGTTATAGATTATTGTATGGTCTGTTATCATTTAAAGGAGTAAAAGCAAATGGCGAAGAACACACTGTTTCTAATCTGCCTACTTTATGGAGGGTTACAGGTACAGCATTTGCTCCAGTTGGCTCTGCGTTAGATCAGATCACTAAACGTAAAAAACTTATGTTTACTACAACATTATCTGTAGATACTAAGAGGCAGAAAAAAGGTGGTAATGTTTATTACACACCAGAGATTTCTGTCAATGCTGATGCTGGCTTAGAGATGTCAAAAGAAGATATGGAAACTCTTGGAGTATTTCAAGAAGTTATCACTAAAGAAAATACAGAAGTGATAGATCTATATAAGTCTGCAAAGAAGAGCAACTATGATTCATCTGATAAAGATATGAAGAAAGTTGTGGATCAAGTTGAAGATCCTGTAGATGTATTGGCATCATAATGAACGATATACTTCTAAAAGTTCAAACGTATTTAGATAAATGCAACAAAGATTCTGTTGAAATATCTGATACTTTATTAGAAGAGTTTGGTGAGGCATGTAAAAGTGCCTTACGCAAACAGTTCTCTGAAAAAAGAAGAGAGGGCTTTAAACCAAGAATGTCAAGTATAGGTAGACCACTATGTCAATTACAGATGGAAGCAAAGAATGTAAAGGGTGAAGGTCAACCATACAATGTTAAGATGAGAAATACTTTTGGTGATCTTATTGAGGCATTAGCTATATTTGTTATGAAATCAGCAGGAGTAGAAGTAAAAGATGAGCAGAAAAAAGTTAAACTTAAATTTAAAGAATCCGAAATTGAAGGTAGGCTTGATGTTAAGATTGATGAAAAAGTGTGGGATATTAAAAGTGCGTCACCATATTCATTCGATAGAAAGTTTGGAAGTGGGTTTGAAGAAGTTGCAAAAGACGATGCGTTTGGATATGTTCCTCAAGGATATCTTTATAGTGAAAGTGAGAAGATGCCTTTTGGTGGATGGATTGTAATTAATAAATCTACAGGCGAGTGGACAGTATGTGAAACTCCTATAGATGACAACGAATATAGAGTTAAAGCATTAGCTAGTGCAGAAGAAAATATAACAGCTATAGAAAACAAGACTCCATTTGAAAGATGCTTTAAAGATATTGAAGAAACATTCCGTACTAAGAAAACGGGTAATAAAGTTTTGGGCATGGCTTGTACATTTTGCCCATACAAGCTTCCTTGTTGGGGAAGTAAGTTGCAATTGTTACCACAACAGCAATCGCAAGGTAAGAACCCTAAGTGGGTTTGGTATACTGAAGTAAACAATCCTAAGAAAGAGGAAACTTTTGAATAGGAATTGTAACTTTAACTGGGTGGGGAGTAGTTTTGAGGGGTCTATTTTCCACCCTTATACTAATGATGTTATATTTTATATTATATAAAAATAAAAAAGATAAGGATTACAAAATGTTTACAAATGTTTTATTTGATAAAGAGTTAGATGCAGAAGAGTTTGGTAGAAAAAGTATGAAGAGAGGATTTGAACATAAAGTAGTTGAGTATAATAATGATAACTACGATAGGTATTGGTATACATGAGAAAAAAAAAGTTTGATCCAGAAAATGCAATAAAAGTTTTAGTTACACCTTGGGATAAAGGCTTTACCTGTGGAATAGTTATGGATAGTAAAGCCGCAATGACAACAGAACAATATGAGTTATGTTCTACTATTGCAAGAGGCATGATTAAAATGGCAACATCAGACCCTCAGACTACATTTATGTATGGACTACGTGGGTTTGCAGACGATAAGAAAGATAACAAAAAAGATCTAGCTATTAATTCTGTAGCTGAATTTGATAGTGAAGATAATGTTATTGATTTTATTGAATATTTAAAAAACAAACGTGATAAGGAGTTAAACTAATGGCAACACACTTAGTTATAGGAGACCCTCATTGTACTCCAAAGGCAAGCAATGACAGATTTTTATGGGCAGGTAAACTAGCACATGATCTGAAACCAAATACCATAGTATGCATGGGTGACTTTGCAAGTATGGATTCACTATCTAGTTATGATAAAGGTAAGAAATCATTTGAAGGTAGAAGATATAAAAAAGATATAGACCATGTTCATGATGCATTGGAAAAATTTAACAAAGGTCTTAATGGAAGACGATCAAGAAAGATCATGTTACTTGGTAATCACGAAGATAGGATAGATAGAACAGTAGATGACATACCAGAACTTGAAGGAACAATTAGTACAGACGATTTTAAATTTGAAAAGTTTGGTTGGGAAGTACATGAGTACCAGAAGCCCGTTGTTGTGGATGGTGTATATTACTGCCACAATTATCCTACTGGTGTCATGGGCAAGCCTATCAGTGGTGACAATGTGGCTCGTTCTTTACTCTTAAAAAATAAAGTATCTTCTACTGTAGGTCATATACATACATTTGATTATGCTATGTGTGCTTTACCATCTGGTAAAAAACTTATGGGATTATCTGCAGGATGCTACTTGCATCATAAAGAAAACTATGCTAAGAGTACACAGCAAATGTGGTGGAGTGGACTTGTAGTTAAACGTAATGTAGATAAAGGAGAGTATGATCTTGAAATGATTGAGTACAACACAGTAAGGAGAAAGTATGGTAAAAGATAAACGTGTTTATTTAAAAAAGATAGATCACAGTAATGATATATCATATGAGAATGAAGTGCAGTTTGATAATGTAAATTCACCTGCACATTACAAACATGGTAAGAAAGAAACTATAGATGTTATTCGTGATTGTATGGAGAATGATGAGTATCACGGGTACTTAAAAGGTAATGTTTTGAAGTATGTATCGAGATATAAATTTAAAGGAGAGCCATTGCAAGATTTAGAAAAAGCACAATGGTATTTAAATAGACTAATAAAGGAGGTCAAAGATGGGTCAAGTTAAGCAAGCAATAATAGAAGTAGAAGACTTTGTAGCAGGTTGTCTAAAGCAAGGTCGTACTCTAAATCAAACTATAAGAGATGCAAAGGAATCTGTACAGGCTAAGTTTAATCCTTACTTAGATGATGCTGATCTTATTGAAGATAAGTATTATCAATTTAGGGGGCAAGAATAATGAATGTAAGACAACTTCTTATAGATGCTTTATTAGCAAAATACAAAGCACAGATAGATGATGCTACAGCAAAGATAGTTATATACTTACATAATCCTGTAGGTATTGGTGAGCACCCACAATTTACAGAAGAACTAGATAAGTTAGTAAACATAGTATCTACTGCAGAAGAAAATATACAAACAATACATAAACATTTTGGAGAAAGTAATGACTAAAGAGAAAGGAGAAAATAGTTTAGGATCTAGAACTTATTTAATAGATTCTATGCAACTACAAGACTTAATAAAATATCTTATGACTAGACCATATGGAGAAGTAGCAAACCTTATGAACATGTTATCAAGATTAAATCAATTAGATCCTAAGATTGGTGCAGACTTTGTTAAGAAGCCAATGGAGGATGCTAATGCAAAAAAGTAATATAAGTAAACATACAGGTCTATTGTTTGAATTAAAAATTGGACTCAATAAAGAAAATGCTATTGTAATTGATTATGGAGGAAAGCCAGTAGGTAAAATAAGAGAAGCTTTAAAAGACTACAAGTACCAAGCTAATCTATGTGCAGCAATTATTAATCATGCAAACTCTGCTGGTAAAAAACTAGAAGATGATATCAAACAAATGATACAAAAAATTTAACACCAAAAAAAAAGGCTCCCTAAAAGGAGCCCTTATGTTGCCTGCTGGGGGAAGTTAACGCTTCCCCTTTTTTATTTATTCTTTAATAGATTATCTGTTTGCTCTTTAATAATTTCTTTACTTAAATCTAATACTAAATTTTTTTGTACTGCCGATCTACCATTAGGTCTTCTAATTTTTTTACCTTTAAATTTTTTTGTATCTTTTGTAGTAGTTGTTCTAAAACCTCTATCTTTCATAGCTTGTAATGCACCTTCACTAGTTAAATCTTCTGCAACTACAAATCTTCTATTTTCATCTTTAGCTTTTTGAATAATATCATTAACTAATTGATCACTTGCATTTCTAAATACACTACCCATTTCTACAATTACTAAAGAATCTTTATGGTATATATCACTTTGATTTGCAAAACTTTTTCCAGGTACTGATATTTTTGCACCTGCTAAAGGTAAACCATCTTCATCTATTACAAGCATAGAGTCTTTATCTTTAGTTCCTATTACATCGTAAGCAACAGAAGTTATATACTCAATTGCTGACATTCTTTTATGATAACTATGTATTAAATAATCCTGTCTTTCTTTTGTAACTGTTTCTGGTGTTTCACCTTCTGGGTATTCATTTAATTTATATTTATCAGATAATTTTTTCTGCAATTCCATTTCCATTTTAGCTTTTGTAGAAGCTGGCATAGGAGCCAGGGGACCACTCATTCTTTTTTTAAAACCCTCTATACCACCTCTCATTACAAGTAGTTCATCCATTAACTTATCGTCTAAAAAATTTTGAGTTGTTAAGTTATTTGTAACAGATATATTATCTTTTGTTATAAAATTATCTTGTGTAATATTTTCTGTAGTCTCTTCCTCAATAGAACTAGGTGGATTGTTGTCCCCTATACCTCTTTTAGTATCTTTATTATAGAATATCTGTGGTCCTTCTGGTTCTGGTATAGGTGTAGACAAGGTATCAGGTAATTTATTTTCTATAGGAAACTTTTCTGTTGTGTCTATTTTAGGAGGCTCTGAATCTCCTGTTGCTGTATCTACTTTAATAGGTGGATCTGCAGGAAAACCTACAGGCACAGTCATATCTCTAATCTTTTGTGATTCTTTTTCTATTTCAGTAGCATCAGGTGCTATGACACCAGGTACTTTAAGATCTCCAGCAAAAGTAGTTTTATTAGGCACTGCCATTACAGCATCCATTTGTTCTGATCTAGTTGCAGTTGGCATACTACCTTTAGGTACAAAAGATCCTTCATCTCCACCAGTATCTATATGATTAAGATATTCAGTCACATACTCTTCAGTTTTAGAGTATGCTCTAGCACCAATAGATGTACCCAATACAGCTTCAAAAGCTTTTTGACCATATTGTTTTACAAATTTATCAGCACCAGTTTTTACTAATGTATCTGCTAGTTTAGGAATTGCAACTCTACCTATAGTTGTTGCTACAAATGTCTGTGGTGTTGCCATTTATTTTTTAGCTATTGTATTTTTGTTAATACCTTTTTTTATCATGTAGTTTTGAGTACCATTAGCACCTGTTTCTACTTCTTTTTTTAAATGTATAAATAATTCTTTTTGTTTTTTATCTTTACTTTGTTTAAGTGCATATGCATTAATAAGTTTAGTATCTCTCATTAGCAGTTCCATGCTCTTAAAGCTTTATTAATTCTGCTTTGTGGATCATTAGCAGTTTTTTTTGAAGTAAGTTTCTTTTTCATACCTCTCATACGTGCACAGAAGCTAGCACGTCTTTTATTACCAACTTCTTTACTAGGTGCTTTTAAATTACCACCTGTTTCTTTGTTGTAACTATCACGACCTTTCTGATTTAATCCACCTTTAGGATTCTTACCTTCTTTTCTAGTCCATGCTGCTTTAGCCATTATGCAAAACTCCTATATTGTTTTACTTTATTTGCTATATTCTTAGGCTGTTTAACAAACTGTTTACCTGCTGCTTTACCTTTTCTTTTAGCTGCAGTTGTAGCAGCATACTCAGAAGATGATAAAGATTTTATAGCTTTACTTGGTAAATATCTTTCACCTGTTTTACTTGATGGTTTACCAGACTTTGTTCTCCACTTCTGTTTACCCCAAGCTTTAAGACTTCTTTGTGATTTTGCTAACGCCATTTTTTTTCTTTCCTTTATTAATCTTTGCTAATATTTTAAAATCTTGTTTATCTAATTTATTATTTTTATTAAAATCTAATTTTCTTTGTCGACCTACAATTCTAGCCATATTAATATTCCCCTATATTATGATTTATATCCACCACCTGCTTTCTTATAAGCTTTAGCTAATGCTTGTGCTTTTCTAGCTGACCATTTACCTGCGGCTGTGCCGTGGGTATTTGCAGCTTTTATTCTATTAAAGATTTGTTTTCTTTTATTAGGTTGTGTATAGTTTCCTGCTTTATTCACTGTCATTATCTTTTATCTCCTTAAAATGGTAGTCATAACTACCTTCTTCATGTTCGTCAGTTATCCATTTAGAACTAGTTTCAACTGACCATCTTGTACTATTAACTAGTCTATTTATAAGGGGTTTTTCGTTAGGGTCAGAGCCTGTTGATGCATCAAAGACTCTTAGTCTATTGTTGGGTTGTATTGCATAATTACCGTCATCTAATTCTAACACATGGCCACATTTGTGTTGATCTGGATGTTGTGAATAGCCAAAATCTAACTCATTAAAATCTCCTGCTGACCAATCTATTGTAAATAAGTAAGTACCTTTTCTTAAAACTTTACGTCTTGATATGTATTGCATTTTATTGCCAGCTATTTCATAAAAAGTTGTAACACTTACGTTATAACTAAAACTATCCCACATAACTAATTCATTAAGTGGTAGTTCTTTTACATTTGGATTCTTACAAAATGCTGATATAGGTGCTCTCCACCATAGCCCACCATCTTCCATCATAAAATGAAATAAAGGAACTTGATTTGGTATAGAACTAAAACCAAATATTGCACATCCAAAGTATTTATCGTGTGAATCTTTTTGATCTCTTAAGTAGTTACCTCTAACATAACATTCTATTATAGGTATATTTGCATTTAAGTAAGCCATTCAGTATAATCCTTTCCGTTATATAATAATGATTGTTTTCTATTTTCTTCTTTACTATATGAGCAATGCACCCATCCACTTGAGGGGTCATCGGGATTATAAAACTCTAGTATAAGTTGATCAAACACTAGGTTATTCTTAATGTACTTTGCTAATTCTTTATTGTCGACTCCAAAACATTCAAAGTCTGCCGCTTCACCTTTTGCATGCTGTGAATTTTCTGAACTACCTATAGCTAGGCAAAGTTCTTTACTACGATACCCACTAGAGATTGCAATTGGTTTGCCAAAATGCCTACGTGTAGGTTCTAAAACTTGTACTGCCAGTTCTGTTAAATTTTCTACATGTTCTGGAGTAGGTTTATTATCAATACCTTTACGTAATGCTGTTTGAGAAGCTGTTAATTCTCTCAAACTAAAATGTCCACTAAGCTGCATTAGTTTGCTAGTGGGTTAGATGTTTTAACTTTGATCTCTTCTATTTGTATTTTTAATAATTCAATTTCTTTTTTATTAATTTCAATTGAAGTATGACCATGTTGAGTATCATGGGTATGAGAAGTATCTGCAGTTTCTAATGCACCTACTTTTTCTTCTAATACAGCTATTTGTGCAGACCAATCTGTACCACCACTAGCACCTTCCAGTGCTTCTAGTTTAGTTACAATCTCACCATATTTTACAAAGCCACCACCTATTGCTGCAATGACTCCAAGTAATGCTGCTACACCTGCTAATTGATTTTTTATTTTATCCATTTTTTAATTGCTCCAGTTCTATTATTAGTAGTTTTTTTTTACTTTCTATATCTCTTAATTTATTTTCCATAATAACTACAGGATCATTAGCTATATACTTATTTAAACTTACATCAGTATATAGTTCTCTCATATCTTGTATCTGTATTTGGTCCATATAGATATTTTTACTTTTATAGAAGGGTACGTCATAAGAATCAAGAGATGCTTGTTCACTTGTCATAGCATCTAACTTAATAATATTTTTAATTTGTAAATTCTTTGATATGTCTTTAATATCTTTATCTACTTTGTCCATAACTTTTACTAAGTTATCTCTGATTGTTTTTTTCTGTTGTATATTTTTTTGTTTGGTAAGCTTCTTGCTCTGAATAGTGGACTTTTTAGCAACCTTGCTAGTAGATTTTTTCTCTTTAATTTTTTCTTTTGATTCATTGTTTGGTTGTGCCATTTCTTTTGACTCCTCTTCTGTGGTTGATTCTTCTATTATTTCTTCTTCAACTATTTCTTCTTCTATCATCTCTTCTTCTATTATCTCTTCTATTATTTCTTCTGCTATAGCTTCTTCTTCCATAGGCATTTCTTCAACCATTGCTAACATAGGCTCAAAAGATAATTCTTCTTCTGGAATCATTTCTTCTAATACAGGTGGCTCAGTAAAAAATGTAATCATTTCTTCAAACATTTGTTCTATTTCTACAAACTCTATGTATTCAAATACTTCTTCTAAATCTTCAAATACTTCACCAATTTCATCTACTATATCATCATCTAATACAGAAGTATCATATGTCATAGTAACAGAAACGTTATCTATATTAGCACCACCTAAATTAGCAGGAGCATTAGCATCAGATCCAGATATATTTATATTACCTACGTTAGATCCTGTGCCATTATATATTAATCTGTCTGTAAATATTGCACCATTAATACCTGTAACATCAGTTCTTATTGTAGTATTTGATGCAAGAGTATTACCGTCAGAGTCTTTTATAGTTAATATATTTATAAAAGTATCTGCATCACCTTGTCCACCCCAACAGCCTACAACTCCACACTCACCATTTTGTGCATCTATACTAGAGTCTAATGTAATACCATTATCTAACATATTTTGTGTAATAATATTTGTAGATAAATTAAAATCTTGTTCAATAGAACCACTATCACCAAACTCTAAATCATAATTACTAGATACACTATTTAATTCACAGCAATCATTTAATACTTGAACATCGCCACTAGTAGTCCAACCATTGGCATTGCCTGTTTCAAAGTTACCATTAGTAATTAAATTACCTGTTGTTATTTCTTCAGCTTTTAAACCAACAGAGTTTGCAAACCAAGATAATAATAGCCATAATAAAGCACCTAATATAATTAAATATTTCATTAATTAGCTAATCTATCCATGTGTGCATATATACGACCAAAAACTTTATCTAATGATAGTAATTCTTGTTGCATCATAGCTACAATTGTTTGTAATTCTATAAGAGTAATTAATACCCATGTACTTAATCCCATAAGTATTGTACCCAACAAAGCAATTAGTGCTGTGTTAGTTTTTCTAGTCATTTAATTCTTTTTTTTCTTAATATTTTTACTCTAGAATGCCAACACCATTCTGTTAATTTAATTGCATAAGTTTCTATACATGATATTGTGCTATCTAACTTACCAAAAAAATTGTATATAAATTTATCTATCATTTTTTATGTATTGGTTTAGTATCTAAAAATTCTTTATCTAATTTGTTTAATTCTTTTGTCATTTCTTCTTGTGCTTTTTTATCAGCTTTTTCTCTATCTTTCATACGTTTAACATATGTAGTATAGTCTGGTCTTTCATGATCATACTTACTCCATAGTTGTTTAGCTTCTTTACCTATTTTACCATCTATAGGACAAGGTGTACCTGCTTGAATCATAGATTCAAATACTCTTTCATCCTGACAAAGTATTGCAACTGCTGCAACTTTCATACCAAAATCATTAAGTATTCTAGCAAGTTTTAATCTTTCACAATTTTTATCTATTGTATGTTTTCCACCACTAATGCCAATACCAAATGTTTGAACACCTAATGATACACCTACAGCACAAACATCTTGTGTCATACTATTATATGATGGTGCACCTGCACTTGGTGGTGCTGACTTAACATTAGAATTACTTGTAGAATTTGTAGTTGTATTAGAACTAGATCCTGTTTGATATGTTGTAGTAGCAGTAGATGTATACCCACCTTCAATAGCTGTATTAGATCCAGACGTATTAGTCTGGGTTGATCCTGCAATTGCTGATGATGTAAATAATAATAGTAATAATATTGAGAGGTATTTCATGTTAAGTTGTTCCTTGGGGACTACAAGCAAAGCTTGTATATAGTTTTTTTTCGTTAAATTCTTGTATTGAAAAAGCTTTTAGTATTTTAAGTGACTCTTCATAACCAGCCATAGTACAATCTCTAAAAGAATTATAGTAAATACTATTTTGTACTGGTGGCATACAGCTTCCATATGTCTGACTACATAGTGTAAGTACTAATATAAACTTCACTGTGCTACTAACATAGTAAATGCTACAAACAATATAACTAATACTCCTGTAAAATAGTAATTCATACTACTCTCCATTATTTTTTATTATTCTTAAATATCTGAGTGCCTTTTATACCATAAATACTAGCCACGACAAGAATCCATAAATTAGTAAACCAACTTGGCAGTTGTTGGAACTGCTCAAAAAACTCTTTAATCTTTGCAGATGCACCAGGATCGTCTGAGAATACTCCATACGCAATTACTAAAATTGGCAGCGTTAGCACGACCAAAACGAACTCGTCTTTCCAGTCCGATTGCCTAGCCTCAAGCAACTTGCCTTGATACTCTGTTTCCCCACGAGCCATCTTTGCAGCCTGCGTGGCTTGAGCATCAGCCATAAGCATCTTAGTCTCTTGTTTCTTTTTATAGATATGAGTACCTGCATTTAATGCTAATTTAATTGCACTTAACCACATACTATAATATTATAGCACCTAATACAAAACCTGCAACTGCACAAATGACGCAGTGGCTATGGTTATTCCATAATTCTTTTGCTTTGTTTTTAATGTTTTCCATATTATCTCCTTGTTACGTATTAAAAAAATTGTATACACCACCTATGGCACTTGCTACTATAAGTAATACCCAGACGGCTCCTTTACCTTTGTTAATGTCAGCTCTTAAATGTTTAGTCTCAACTCTAAGTTCTTTTATTTCTCTTACTAAGAAATCTATTTTTACTTCTGTAGCTGATTTTCTAGGCATTAATTTTTATTCTCCCTAGGGTTAGACTTAACAGCATTCTCAGCTGTACCTAGGAATATACTTCCTAGCCCAAATGTTTTA
>Ga0208134_1001148_pt1 | contig 15878 bp, 12 predicted proteins | sample VirMetDEL_Mar_31_FD_184515 | JGI IMG/M metagenome (GOLD analysis project Ga0208134, IMG submission 184515) | Aqueous microbial communities from the Delaware River and Bay under freshwater to marine salinity gradient to study organic matter... | ecosystem: Environmental > Aquatic > Marine >... | reverse complement strand
CGTATATCATGTTTAAAGGAAACGTTAATAAAAAGAATCCAAAAGCATACAAAGAAAACGGATTAAAAGTACATATGACAAACATATGTTCAGAAATTGCATTACACACCGATGAAAATCACAGCTTTGTTTGTTGTTTATCATCATTAAACTTAGCAAAATATGATGAATGGAAAAACACTAACCTTATATACGACTCTATATGGTTTCTTGATGGGGTTATGGAGGAATTTATTCAAAGAGCAAAAGGACTTAGAGGTTTTGAAAATGCCATTCGTAGTGCTCAGAAAGGACGAGCTCTTGGGTTGGGTGTCCTGGGATGGCACACGTATCTCCAAGAGAAAGGAATACCTTTTGAAGGTTTGTTATCTCAGTTTGAAACTAGGAGAATATTTTCGCAGATTAAAATTGAAAGTGAAAGGGCTAGTATGGTTCTTGCAGAAACTTATGGTGAACCTTTATGGTGCGCTGGAACTGGCATGCGTAATACTCATCTTCGCGCTGTTGCTCCTACCGTTAGCAATAGTAAGCTCAGCGGCAATGTCTCGGCGGGAATAGAACCCTGGGCAGCTAATGTGTTTACTGAACAATCAGCTAAGGGAACGTTTATACGTAAAAATCCTACGCTTGTTAAATTACTTAGAAAACATAAAATAAATACAAATGAAATATGGAATAAAATACTGGCTGATGGTGGCTCTGTCCAAAACATTGTTGAGCTTGATAATATTGTTATGGGACACGAAATACCCGCAAAGGAAGTCTTTAAAACGTTTAAGGAAATCAATCAACTAGAATTAGTTAACCAAGCTGGACTGAGACAGCAGTATGTAGATCAGTCTGTTAGTTTAAACTTAGCTTTCCCAAGCGTAGCAACCCCCAAATGGCTTAATAAGGTGCATTTCGAGGCTTGGAAGAAAGGAGTTAAGACTTTATACTATACAAGAACAGAAAGCGTCTTACGGGGCGATATTGCACAGCAAGCAATGAATGAAGATTGTTTAGCGTGTGATGGTTAAAATCAAAAAAGGGCTCTCGTAATGAGGGCCCTTTCTGGTTACAGGAACTTTTAGGTATGGTACGCCTATTTATCTTGTTCCTTTTTTTTTAATTTTAAATTTAATAATATGAACTATAATAACCTATTTGATGATTGTGCTGAACTTTTAAGATGGTTAGCACTAAATTTTAATCTAACATATAAAGAAATAAATGTTTGGATATTTATAATTATAGAGCCAATTGTGTTCTTTGCAATGCTATTCTATATTTTATATCTTAATAGTAAACTCTACCGTAAAGCTCAGTAGGAGTTACTCCAGCCGCACTTTGAGCAGCGTCCGTTATAGAATCTAGTACTTTGCTAGATTTTTTATACGGATTTAAATCCCATTTATCATAATAAGAAATGTATTTACCTCTCTCATCTTCACCAGGATTTAGTTGATAACTACCAAGCACTCTTCCACCTTCTTTTAAATTTGACATTTTTGAAGGATCAAAGTCGGGTGCTTGTACCATGTTTGTTATATCTCTTTCCGTTTCGGGTGAACTATAGTAAACAGCATTAGGATTTTCTGCTACTGTTGGTCTATATTCTGACACAGGAACACTATTGTGTACCTGCTCTCCTCTCAACATTAAGTTTAATAAATCTTGTCGCTCTTTTGTAGCGTGCCTACCTTGGCTAGCTCTATAAGGAGCATTAGGTCCAACGTATCCAGTTGCTGTTCTATCATGACTTACTGAACCAGGTTCTGGTTTAAGTATAGACCCTAAGACTCTTGAAGCCGCGCTATCTTTGTCTGTACCGTACCCGTAGGGTCTTAAATTTTCAGCTATCTTGCTTTTAGCGGCACCAAGTAGCGATTTTGCTATTGTTGTTTTAGGAGAAACAACAGCACTAGCTATATTTATTATTTTATCAAGAATCCCTGGCTTTTCTTCGCTTCCAGGTGGATCTGTCTTTCTAAATGGTGAATTTGATTTCATGTTTCTTATTTATTTATATATTACAATATTCTTTATTAGCATCAAAGCACGGGCAACTTTTAGCCGCGAACTCATTGTGGCCATGTATTGTAGCGCTTGTATGCATCTTTTTTAATGTTTTAAGTAATAATAACAAGCTTTCTTTTTGCTCAGGCGTTCTAGTATCTTTAGCAATCCATTTACCATTAGAACCGCGTTCTGATTCAACTCCCCCAATATAACAAATCCCTATAGAATGTTCATTTTCGCCCTTAACGTGGGCACCTTGCTTGTATATGCTACGACCGTATTCTATAGTGCCGTCTAGCAAAACTACATAATGGTAACCTATACCATTCCATCCTCTTTTTAAATGCCACCGATTTATTTCAGCTGCATCTAAATCTCTGCCTTCTTGTGTAGCAGAGCAATGTACTATTATTTTCGATATTGCTCTCATTTAATTAATATTTAGTTACTCGTCCCTTTGTGTTTTTTTCTTTTTGCGCTTTAGCTTTAGAAGCAGGCGTAACCTCGCTCCAGGTTTTAGGGGTATCTTTTGATACTTTTTTAGTAGGTCTAAAAGTATTTTCTCCTTTGCTATAATCTTCTTCACCGCTAGGGGTTTTCCATTCTTCTTTAAACCACCGATTTAGGTTTTTAAATGGTGAGTTCATTTTAAATGGCGAACTCATTATTTTTTAGAACTGTTTCCCCAGTTAGCAGCACCTACTTTTCTGCATTTAACTAAGGCACCACTAGCGTATGCGGATGGCCATTTTTTATATCTACTTTTTACTTTTGTGTAACAAGCATCTTTTTTTTCTAAAGGTGTTTGATGCGGTAGTTTATATCCCATAATTTATTTTTCTATTATTGATTTCTTTTTTAATCCTATATTAGTTGAAGGATTAGAAGGCGCAGGCTTAGGGTCTTGTTCTTCTTTTATGTTAGACTGCCATTTGCCATTTACGCAAGCCATTGTTTTAATTTCAGAATTAAACTCTTTTGCTTTTCCTTTTTTTATATAGCTTTGCTTTAATTTTTCTTTAGCAATTGAACACTTGTCTTGTTTTTGAAACGGTGAATTTGATTTCATATTTTTATTTTTTTTCTTTATGTTTATTACAAAAGCTTTTTGCAGCACCGACGCTGCCAAAACCCCATTTTTTTAAAGCCATAGCTTTTCTTGTTGGTTCTCCTTTAGCATCTTTCATAGCACCAGCCATGCCTGCAAACCTGCATGCAAATGACACTCTTCGTTTCCCAGTTCCTGATGTTTGTCTTGACCCTAAGGTTTTACCTGTTTCTTTTTTGTACTTAGATCGCATCTTGCGATTAGACTTTTCATAAGCTTGCTCTTTTATAAAAAGTGGTGAATTGTTTTCCATTACTTTCCTTGTTTAAGTTTAACCCATTTTGTTAAAGTATACCCTATAGTTACTAAGAGTAAAAAAATTTTTAATCCATCTTCTATTTGCGTAAAAGTGGTTATACTTAATGCCCCTGCATTAATGGCGTATAATTTCATATCTGATATGCTCATTATTTGTTTTTATTTTGTTTCCAATTGCCTTTTCTAGCGAAATTAATCATAGTTTCATTATCGTTAAAATTATAAAGTTCATTTCTTTTTTTAGCTTGTTCCATAGATTGGTTAGACCAACTGCCGGCTTTATCTCTATATATAGCGGGCCAAGCGGTTTTATTATTATCATCAGCCATTAGATGGCTTGAGGGTTGGTGTCCATCGTACTGAGGATTTTCATGAAATTCGTAACCACCTTGATCGCCTGTTACATATACAGTGTTTCCGCCTCTTGCGCTTCTAACTGTTTCAGGGCTCCAGTGATGCATTGCTAATGGTGATTTAAAGCTAAAAGCTTTTTGAAATGGTGAACTCATTATTTATTTTTATACATTAGTTCTAATATTTTTTTTACTCGGTCTTTTTCATATCTTAAAGCTCTTACTTGCTTTTTACTTAAGCCGTAATCTAATAAAGTTTTTACTTGTTCAGGTTTGTTTTCGCCTTTAATAGAATCAAACTGTCTTCTAAGCCTTCTTTCAGCACTTTCGGTTTTAGGTTTTGCTTTTACTTCAGGTTCTGCTTTTGGCTCGGGTTTTGTTTCTTCTTTTATTTCTTCCTTAACCTTAGCTTCTTCTTTAGGCTTAGCCTCTGCATTTTGCAGCTCTATAATTTTTTCAACTCTTGCTTGTTCTTTACCTAAATCTTTTATTTCTTTTTTAGTTAACCCTAAATTAAGAAGCATATCAATTTGCTCTTTTGTTTTAGTTAACTTTTTCATGTCGTCAATTTCTTTGACTTTTTCTTCTTCAGGCGTTAAAACTTTTGCCGCATCGAATCCTCCGTAATAACCAAGACCTACATCCCAAGTAGACCAACCTAATCCCAGTGCAACTTTTTGCCAAAGAGCGGATTGTTCGTTTACAATACCTCGCATGCTATTTAGCTTTTTCATAACTCTATCAAGAGGAACATTAGTAAGCCCTGTTGTTATTTGAGCACCCGCTAAATAAGCTGGATTATCTAAGCTAAAGCCTTTGCTTTTAATATCTTTCATATTCCAGCTAAAGCTTCTAAGCCCTCCATTTATTTTTTGAACCTTAGATCCAAGAGGTGGTGAAAATCCTAGTAAATCAAATACCGCTTCTTCGTATTTAGGTCTATCTTTTGCGTGCTGCTTACCTAGTTCCATTAAAGTGCTTTTTAATGCGACTACTGCTGCTCCACCTATTCCTAATCCTTTAAGCTGAGAATCAATCATACCATTTGCTACTCTAGATATTTTTTCATTTTTCTTAGCGTTTTGTTGTTCTTCGTCATCATCTTCTCCAAAAGCTAAAGCAAACACTGCTTGTTGTAAAGAATTAAATATTAAATTTTGTATAGCTCCGTAGTAAACTATTTTAGATACATTTGTTTTCCAATCACCACGACCATTTATAAGATCTTGACCTGCTCTTTTTTGTATACGGGCATATTGCATTGGTGTGTTTGCCCAAGCTAGTACAACACGACCTGCGGCTGATGCTTGCTGTGCACTAATTCTGTTTGGATTACTAGATTGCTGACTTTCTTCTGCGATAGCTCTAAAATCTTCAAAAGCTTGTGCTTCTGCAGCTTTTTGTTCCATGCCTTTAGCAACTAAAGATTTAACTCTGTTTCTATAAAAAGTAGCACCACCTGAAGCAATTGCAAAACTATCCGCAAATCTTGTCATAACAAATCCTTTACTAAGTAAAAAAGCTATAGCGGCCTTAGGCTTGTTGTTTGAATCTTTTACAGCGTCTGCTATTTCAGATTCACTTACATTTATTTTAAGTCCGTTTCTACGCTCAACTAAATAATCAGAATTCATAAGAGTCATATAATCTTTCCAATATTGCTTTTGATTAGCAAATGCTAAACCAGCTTTAGCTATATTATTATCACCCCAGTTTACAAAGTTTACCGCAGATATAGTCTGTAATAGCGCTGAACGCGTGTTTAAGAACATTACAGCACCTACAGAGTTATTTAACCAGTCAAGTATACCGTCTGTAATTCTATTGCCTCCTGGAGGTCTATTACTCCCCGACTTCATTCTGCGCAAAGAATCTTCCATAGCTTCGCGCCATCTAGTTCCGTAAGCAGCTTCCATTTTGTTCATGTTAGCTTCAGAAAATATAATATCTACGTTTTCTCTAAATTCTTGTTGATATTCCGCTCTATTAACTTTGTTAATATCATTTATAATATCGCTAGTAATGTTACCACCCAGCCATTCTTTGCTTGGTTCAGGATATAGTTTACCTTTTTGAATTTTAAGTAATTCATTAGTAAATACTTTAAGCTCTGCATTGTTATTTACAAAGTCGTTTAATTCTGCAATGTCTCTTTTAGACAATCCTGGTATTTCCATACCTTGAGCTGTCCAAGCAGCAACACGAACTGCATGCGAAAATGTAAATCCACCAATACCTGTAGGTTTGCTTAAGCTACTAGGCAAAGTTTTTAAGTTTGATTTTAAAGCTTTAAAGTCATTTGCCGCTGCTATTTTAGCCTGCGTTACAGCTGATTCAGCTCTGTCATAAGTATCAAGTAAATTGGTTTTAAGAAACGCCATTTGAGCATCACCAGTTTTACCTTTACCTAACATTTTATATAATAACCCTGTAAAGTCTTCTGCGCTTGCCGGTATAAAGAAATTAAATCTACCTTTACTTGCACCAACTGTTTTAGCTCTAGCTGCAGAATATTCTTTATAAACTTCTATGCCAGCAGACTCTTTTATCATTTCATTTACAATAGTATTATAGGTTTTAGCCTTGCTAAATTTAGCTTGCTGCACTGTTCCTTTAACATCTAAAACATCTAAAACATTTTTAACTGCTTTAACGTTTTTAATTGCATCATCTGCAAAATAAAAATCATTGTAGCCTTTAGCTGCTTTACCCATAATCCAGCCAGCTTTAGCTTGAGGAGTTCCATCAGCTAATCCAGTTATGTTTTCAATAGGTATATTAAGACCTAATGATTCTAAAAATTCTTTAATAGGGCCAGCAGCATCTTGAGGTCTTGCTGTTAAGACAAACATATCTCTTTTGCCTGGGCTTTCATTCATCATTTTAGCTAGCTCAAACAATGGCCCTTTTTTGCCATCCATTACTTTGCTAAATTCAGAAAAATCAAATACAACGCCTTGTTTTTCCATTTCTCCTGCCTTTAAAGCAAATTCAGTAGCTGTTAATTTGCCGGTACGGCCATCAGGCATTGTATACAATACATTGCTTTTAGTTCTAGCTAATGTGTCATCAAAATCAAATACTCTTGCTTTTTTAATTTCTGGATTTAATTTTCTACCATAATCTAAAGCCTTATCTGTTTTGGCTAAAGCATCAATTCCTTTTTTAACAGATATAGGTTTGTTATATTTAATGTCAGGAGTCATTATTTCATTTGCTAATTTAGCCGCGCCTTTTTGACCTTCAGCTAAATTTTTGCTTGCCAATAATCGCTCGCCTGCTTGTTTTCTAGTAACATAATTATAATCACCCTCTTTTAAAAAGCCAGCTTCTGACCGTATTACTTCATTGATTAATTTAGCAGCCTCATTTTGAAGAGTTAAGTTTTTTTGATCAGCTTTAGATATTTCTACATTGTTTAAATATCTTTTAGCGTCTGTAACACCTAATCTTGTTATAGAAAAAGGGTTTAAGCTAACGTATTCATTGTAAGCGCGAATCATTGGATCTATTACTTTAGAATAATCTCCAGTTTTTTCAGCAATTTTAAAACTTTCTCTTTGAAGTGGATGAAATTGAGATTTAGCATTCCAATCCTCTAAGCCTTCAATACCTTTAAAGTTTTGGTCTATTAAATCAGAAGCTTCTTTGCTTAGTTTTAATTGATAGTAATTTTTGTTTGACCAATTTACAAATGAAGACCATCCTTTTGCGGATCCTTTAAGAGCCTTAAGCATTTCATTTGTATACATGCCGAATTGCATCATATGCTCTTCCCATGTTTTTGTTCCTTTCTTTAATCCTTCCATACCTCCCACTAATGTGGCTAAGTCCCTAAACGGATTTTTGTTTGAATTAAAACTATAAGAAACTTCAGCTATTAAAGGAAAAGTACTATTGTCTGCTTCATAAATTTTTCTAAAGCCGTCTAGCATTAATTTTTTACCTCTATTAATTTCGGCAATATCTTTGGTGTTGTTTTCTATTCCGCCTTTTGCGTTTTTATGAGCAATAAATCTTTTTATTGCGGCTATATCTTTAGCGTTATATATTCCTTCTTTTTTTGTTGCACTTAATTCTTTTTGCAATACAGCTAAATCTCCTAATTCACCAGCCTCTAATAATGCTTTTGTATCTTTTATTGTTTTTGCGTCAGCTTTTTTGCCACCTGGGCCGTAAACGTTTGCTAATGTTAAAGCGTTTGAAATAAAATTATAACCACCCCCAACTGCACCGCCTCCACTTTTAATTGTTCCATCTTTATTGTAGCTATAGGCTCTGTTACCTGCTGTACTTAATACTTTATTGGTAGCAATAAGAGCTCTTACTACTTCTACGCCAAATATATCTGCAGCTGCACCTAAAACAAAATCTTTGGTTCGATCTACACCTACTTTGCCTCTTTCAACCGGAACATAACCTGCTTTAATGATTATTTCTTTTTTGCTGTCCATTACTTTAGCTTTAGCAAACTTAGCTTCTTGAGAAACTTGTAGCCTTTCTGCTATCATAGCCTTATCTACAGAAGTTTTAGATTTAAAAGCCTCTGTGCTTGGAGCTGCTTCTGCTATAAATTTATTTGCAATTGCTTTAGCTATAGCTCGCTTTCTGTTGCTATTGTTAGAAGGTGTACTTCCAAAAAAGTTATTTATTACAGCTGCAACTTTAGGCGTTAATCTATTGTAAAGATTAGCTCCGGCTTTTTGTTGAGCAACAGTAAGATAAGGTATTCTGCCTTGCATCATAAATTTTTCAATTTCTGACTGCTTTGTTAATCTTCTATTAACTTCAGTAAACAATCTAGGCTGTCCTTTTTTTACTCTGCCGTCGTCAATAGCAACTAATTCAGTTATGTTTAATCCTTTATAAAAAGTAGGATTTTCATTTAAAAACTCTCTAAACTTTTTTGGGCTACCTATTATATCTTTAACTATTAAATCTACAAAAGCTTTGCTTGGTTTAAAAGCTTGTTTTCTAAATTGTTCGCTATTAATATCTACACTTTCTAATTGTTCAGTTACAAATTTTCTAACTTTATCTTTAAACTCAGTACTTAAAGGTTCCTTGTTAATTTTAATATTGTCAACAAGTTTAACATCTGTGTTTACTTCTATAGCTTGTTTAGTAGAGCTACTTGAAGTGTCCTTAATTTCTTTGGCTTCTTTAGTGTCTATAGAAGTAGTTTCAATTTCTCCTTTTTTAAGATCAGTTAAAACATTACCATATCTAAGCTTTAATCTTTGTTGCAAATAAGCACCAAAAGGAATTCTTTTACCTGCATCTTTACCAGACATTACTATAGGCTCGTAATTATTAATTATTTTAGTTAACTGTTCAGAATAGCCTTGTTTAAAATCTTTAAATGTTTTTCTTTTCCCTTTTTCTAACAGAGCTATTTCTGGATTATTAGCTGCTTTTGCGGCTAGTTTTACAACAAGGCCAAGGTTTAAATCAGTTAGTTTTTTAACAATTCTTGCTCTATCTTCACTCTCTAACTCAGATACTTTAAAAGCCCCAATTTTAATTATTTCTTCTTCAACTTTTAAATTTTCTTCTGCTATTTTTAAGTTTTCTTCTGTAATTTTAGCTTTAGATTCAGATGCTGTATCTGCTTTTGTTTCAAAAGTTTTACTTTCAGCCGCTTCTTTAGCAAATTTATCAGCCGCCTCTACAGCACCTTTTTTTCCTTCTGCTAAACCTCTAAGCATTTCAAATATACCTTCTCCTGTTTTAGCGTTTATTTCTAAATTTTTAAAACCATTTTTTTCGTACAAAGGAACCATGCCCAACAGCTTTTCACCAATGCCTTTATTAAAAGTAATAACCTTGTCTTTTATAAGCTCCGATAATACCGTTAGATATTCTTCAGCGTACTCATTTTTTGGAGGAAGTCCATCCTTGTTTGAATATCTTGACTCTACTTCTTTGTTTAGTATTTCTTGTTGTCTTGGGCTTAAAGAGCCTACAATGTTATCTATAATAGCTATTCCCTCTTCTGTTACCTTGCCTTCGGCATTTTTAAATACATCTAAAGTAACTGCATGAAAATCTTCATGGGTAGCAACATTAAAACTTTTAATTTCCAATGCTTTTTCCCTGTTTATAAATCTATTACCAGTATTTGGATCTATAAAAGCAACGGTATCTTTAGCGTCTTTAGCTTTTAAGCCAGAGGCATCATATGCTTTTTGAAATTCCGTTTTAGTAAGAGATTCCACTACTTTTCCTTTAACATTGGTTTTAGCTAGTTCTTGAGATTTTGCTACATCAGCTTCATATATTTTTAATGCTTCTTTTTGTAATTTACCTTGTAAAATACTTTCATTAACTCCTCCTTCTTGGTATTTGCTAAGTTCTGCTTCTTGTTCTTTTACAGTTTCGTTATAGGTTTCTTTTTCTAGCACGGACATGCCAGAAGTATTCATGTTTTTTAACTTAGTTAATGAATCGTTTAGTGCAAATTTTTTATTTAAAAATTCGTAAGTTTCCTCTCTAAGCTTTGGATTATCTTTTGATACTCTGTATTGACCTTCTTTAACTATAATTTTACCTTGAAATCCTGCCTCTGTTACAACAAATTTACCATTGCCACCATTCAATAAATTTTGAATTGTGCTTTCTCGGTTTATCATATCATTTGCTTGCCTTAAGCTTTCCGTGCTAGACTCAATTCCTAGTTTTTCTAAAATTAACTCAGGAGGCAATTCAGAAAGTGTTTTAGAGTCTTTAGCGTTTAATTTTTCCCCGCCTTTAATTTTACTTAAAGTTGTATATTCTTCAGCTACAGTTGGAGCTTGCCCACTTTTTCTTTCTCTTTGTATTTCTGCTTTAGCTTGATTAATTCCAATTTGATTTAAAAGAGCCATTTTAGCTTGCGCAGCTTGCTTTATTAATATTAAAGATTCTTCAGTAGTAATTTTACCGTCTTTTGCATCTTTTGCTATAGAATCAATTTTAGCTTGAGCAGCAGCAGCAACTTGTTCGTTACTAGTTTCTGTTGGGTTTGATATAATTTTTGTATCTACATTTAATGCAGTTGCTCCTTTTTTAGAGTTATAAGATAAGTTTGAAAAGCCAAGTATATCATTACTCATTCTTCTGTAAGAAGCCCTCATACTTCCTCCTGGATCACGTAAACCTTTTTGAAGCTTACCTAATATAAACATTTTAGACCATTCTTCTACAAAAGTAGTAGTTAGCTCTTCATAATGCAGGTTTTGATTTCCCATTAAAACACCTCCAGAAATATAAGCTGTAGCACCACCCGCAGCACTTTGAGCGCTTGCTATAAAGTTTTTGTATACTTCGCTTTTATCTAAATAATAATTTAGTTTTCCGTAGCTAGAGAATTTACCAAGCATCATTTTATTTAAGCTTCCAAAAAATGCTTTACCAAAAGTACCCCCAAAGCCCATAGCTCCACCTTGCGCAAACGATTCGCCAACACTTTCATCTTCGTTAAGAACTACGTTTTTTAAAGCAGTTGCGGCCGCAAATTCAGATCCTTCTGTTAAACCTTTACTTATAGCATTAATGGCAGTTTTCATGTACTTATTGCCTTTAAAATATTTAATTGCTATATCATCTAAATATTTAAAAACTTTTGCTATTTTATTACCAGATAATTTTCTAGTTAATGCAATTTCAACTCCAAAAGCAAACAAAGTAGGCACTCCTTTCATTATTTTTTGACCAGCATTTGCTTTTAAAGCTTGCTCAAATGCTTTTAAATCTTTTTCATCAAAGCTTCCGTCTCTTCTTAAGCCCTCTATAAAAAGCATTTGATTTTCTTGCTTAGTTGTAATGTCTTTACCAATTATATTTACAACACCATCAACTGCTTCGTCAAAATAATTTTTTTGCTTAGCTGTTAAAGGATTTCTATTAATTAGTATTGCTTTATTGATTACTTCGTAATCGTCTAATGCATCATTAAAGTATTTAGCAATAGGAGAATCTCCGCTTAAGTTGTATATGTCTTTAGGAAGTTGTCCGTTTTTTACTAAGTAATTAATAAGAGCCAAATCTTTTTCTTTTCTTCCAGGCCCAAACAATTTGTCTTCTAAAGTTTTTCCTACGTCATATTTATATTTATTTTCATTATGAAGCTCTAAAAAATCTTCTGCAATTCCTACTAACTCAAAATTTCTATTTAATAAGCTATCTTCTAATACATTAAGTTCTGTAGTTTCTGCCAACTCTTCAGCTTTTTGCTGCGTTTCAATTACTTTTACAGGGGCTTTATTAAAATCCACCATGTTACCCGTGTTTTTGTCGTAAAGCTTGCCACCAAAATCATTTTTAAGACGCCCTACGCCAAAAAAATTGCGCTCTTCTTCTATTTCTTTTATGCGCTTTTCAACCTTATCTCGTCTTTCATTACTTATAACTGAAGTTTCTAATTCTCTTTCAAGTCCAGCCAATTCTTGCTCTACAGTACCTATATGATTAAGGCCTTGTTCTAAAACCCTATTTAAGATTGCTTTTCTTGGATCTTTTATATTCGACTTAGAAGTTGTTGATTTTTGTTTAAGTTTTTCTTCTTCTAAAAATTTTTCTTTAGCTTTTTGACCTTCTCTCTTAATTCTATATTCAAGCGCGTGCGGTACATTAACTGTAGTTAAACTGCCAAACTCCTCAACTAGCTCTCTTTCTAGCATAGATAGCTTACTGTTTAATTCAGAAATAACAGCCTCATCATTAGCATTGCTAATTTCTATTTTTAAACGATCTATTTCATTTTTAATTTGTTGCTGAGTTCTTGGTCTTTCTTCTACATCAAAAGCAATTACACCGCTATCTAAACCACTTAAAGGAACTCCTTGGTAATTTCCAAAAGCTCCTGTAAGTTGTCTACCAACAAGGTTACGATTAGTCCATAAATTATTTTGGTCTAAGTCGATTTGACCTCTAGCGTATGCATTGACGTCGGTGTAAGGATTTTCAGTTCCTATTAATGAGGGAGTTACTTCGCTAAAATTCCCTTCTTGTATTTCATTATATAAAGTTTCTGATTCAGGATAAGCATTTTGTAATGCCACATTTGCTTCTGCGCTGCCAGTCCTCCAAAGATTAATACCTATATCATCATTGATGTTTGCATCGTAAGAGTTTACACCTCCAATTTCAATTTCATCAATTTCTGTAACAAACGCACTAGGTCTTTCGTTTGAAATAGATTCATATTGCTCTTCAACTGTTAAAGGGCGAGTTGTTATTTCATTATTAGTATGATCATTAATATAGTTTATGTATTGATCCATCGTAGATGGAATGCCAAAAACATCTTCTTCTCCTTTTTTGTTAAGTCTAACCGATCCTTCTTTCCAGTTTTTTGTTCCTAAAAGATTTTTTTCAATTTCTTCTGCTGTGTAAATTCTATCACTCCAACTAAGAATATAACCAATATTTCCTTGATTAGGCTTTTCTGAAGATGCATCCGATTTCGAATCCCCAGAATTTAAAGGTTTTGACGTGCTTTTTGTTTTCCCTGGTGCAGGCGCAGTCTTCTCCACAACAGGGTTTATCTTTACATCTTCAAGAATGTCTGCGTTAAAGTCATAAAAACCTTTAGAAAAATCAAATTCTGTATTTTTGGTCTTTTTTTGACCCCAGTTATTGTCTTTTTTCCACTGCTCGACCTTGCTTTTAATATCTGTTTCTCCTGAATCTTGAAGGAACTGTACATATTTTTCTAACTCGTTCATTTAATTTAATTTAAGTTGTTATCAGCTAAAAATTTCTGAGCCTTTGCTTTTTTAGCTTCTGCTAAATCAAATACTGCCGCATCTTCTTTTACTGTAGGTGTTTGATTTGATATGAATTCTTTTAGGTAATTATTCATAAAATATTTTTTGTATTTTTCTTCGAATAAAACTTTTTTATCTTGATCTAAAGGCAAGTCTAATTCATAGCTCCAGCTTGAGCCTGCTGCATTTGCGTCTTGTACCATTTGATCATCTTCCATAACACTTGTGTCCTTAGATATGTAAACATTCCATGCTGCTACTACATCTTGCTCAGAGCTCATTAGCCCAGCAACCTCAGCGTTTATAAAAGGTGTTACTTTCTTTTCAATTTTGCCCATGTCAAATTTAAGCACATTCCTTCCTTTATTATTACCTAAATCTATAATTTCATAATCAAAAGTGCCATCTGCATTTTTTATAATAAACTCTTCGCTTATTTTTGCATTAGCTTTTAATTCTTTATTTTCATTAATCATTTCTTGTATAAACAAACCAGTTTCTGGTAATAGTCTTAACATATCCTTTCCTATATCTGGTGTTGAAGCAACAAGAGAAGTATCAGAATCTATTAAAGCTCCTAAAGCGGAGCTATTTATAATTAAAGGATGATCAACTTCTACTTCAATAGTATTGCCTTGAAACAATATATTTTGTTTTCTTTTAAAAGCAGGGCCCATAAACTCAATTTGCTGAGAACCGTCTCTTAATAAATCTAAATAAGCCTCATAGCCATCTGTTTTAGAAAAACCAGGTTTACCTGTCATCAAGCTATTAGCTGCGGCATATCTGTAATCATTGTTAGGATCAAAGCTATTTTCTTCAGTTACGCTAAGTTCAGCTACAATTGATCCTAAGAAATCTAAGGAAGCCTTAGGCGCTTCTTGCAATTGTTTTAATTGGCTTAATTCTACTGCGCAGTGTTCTGATTCACACTTGTTAGATTCTATAGCTATTTTTATTTTAGCATAGTGCTTACCAGCTAATCTATATGCGTTGTCTAACAACTGAAACTGAAAGTCACTAGTTTTAGATATAAAGTCTTGATTATAAGCAATAGCATTACTTTCGTTGAATTGCTTTAAATACAGGTTTTTGAGTATGTTATCGTTTTCCATGTGTTATTAGTCTTTTTTTGGAAATAATCCAGGTGTTGCTGCTATACTACCTAAAGAATTAAACATACCCCCTATAGCACTTGCTTGGTCTTTGTTTGCTTGTGCCTCTGCTTGCTTAGCCATACCTAATTGAGCAGCTGTTCTGTCTAATTGTGCAACTTCTCTTCCTTCTCTTGTGCTAAACATAAATTGTTCACCAGCAACATCCGCTTGCTGTAACCTTTGTGCCTCAGCCATTTTTTGTTGCTGTAATGTAGCTTCTCCTGCAGCTCTTTTATCTTCATTTGTTTTTTCTTGCGCTTCAATACTAGCTGCTACTCCTTTTTTAGACTGCAATGCGGCTTGAGCTAATGCTGTAGCTCCACCTGCACTACCGCCTGTTTGTCGTATAGTGTCTAAAGTATTTGCTAAAGATATATCAGCTTCTTCTATTTTCATTTCAGCTGCACCTGTAGCTACAGATAAATTTGCAAAAGGATTGCTTACCATGCTGCTTAAATCAGTTATGCCCTCGTATGGGTTTATTATAGCTTGACGATTTTTTTCTAAACTATTTAATTTATTATTAAGTCTTCTTCTTTCTCTAGCAGCGGCCCTGGCTCTTTTTTTAGCAGCATTAGAACCGAAGATTCCGCCTGCTATTGACAAAGCGCCGCCTATTATTGCTCCGTACATATTTTTATATTTTTAATATCCATTGTTCATTGTGTATGCGCTTTCTATTGAAAACAATTGTTTTTCGCCGCCGTTGTTGGTTGTTTGATCTGTTGCCATAACTCCCGTAACAAAATAACCTTTTATCCCGGAAACAGCTTCTCCAAAAATTATTTCGCCTGGCATTGGTGCGCTAGCATTAATTAAATTAGACACATATCTGTTTTCTTTTCTATTGAATCCTGCATAGTATCTAGGTACAGGAGGGTTTATTGTTCCAAAACCAGGGGGATTATTCCCTGTTGCTAAGGCATAATTAGATCTAGGTATAGCAACTCCATTTGTGTTAAAAGCGTATTCACCTTCATAATAGCTGTTTATACCACTTGATTGGTCAAAATACATTTCCAAAGCTAAATTAGAAGGATTTAAATTTTTACCAGTAGCATCTGATGAAAGAGATAATAATTTCCAGCCATTGCTGCCTTCATAGCCTATTGTTTTAAATGTTTTTGATCTAACTGGCTCTGCATTTAATATAAATGTTACATTAGCACCTCCATTCACGCCATAAAAACTACCTCTGCTAGCTCTAGTATCGTAATGTTTCCATAATTTTAAAACATTGCCTACTTTTTGT
>Ga0208134_1001147_pt1 | contig 15887 bp, 26 predicted proteins | sample VirMetDEL_Mar_31_FD_184515 | JGI IMG/M metagenome (GOLD analysis project Ga0208134, IMG submission 184515) | Aqueous microbial communities from the Delaware River and Bay under freshwater to marine salinity gradient to study organic matter... | ecosystem: Environmental > Aquatic > Marine >... | reverse complement strand
TGAGAAACAAGAGCCGCTGAAGCACTTGTGCTTGCGTTACTTGCTTGTGTTGTAGCAGTTGTAGCTGAAGTACTTGCATTAGTAGCACTTGTTGCCGCATTTGTTTCTGAGGTCTTTGCATTTGTTGCAGCTGTTTGGGCTGCGAGGACGTCTGCACCGACTAGATCAGGAATACCATCTATTTTAGTATCACCAAACAAGCCACCGTTAGCAGAGTTATCTGTTGCACCTGTAAATTGTCCAGGTCTTGCTGCAGTTGTCATTATATTAACCCTCTTCCGTTAAAGTTTACTTGTAGATTACCACCAGATGCGTTCCTCTTTCCATCTTCGTCATTTAATTCTTTTATCTCATTATAAAACATTGTACCGTATTTCTTAGCTTGGTCATCTTCTTGAGTAAATGAAAATATTTCAGCAAGAGCACCCATAAGTAATACTCTTTCATTTTGATCTCTAAGCCAGTTAGGTACAAGTGTTCCTATATAGTAAGCATTTGTTATATTCCCAGCAGGTGAAGCCGCTACTGCTTCTGTATTAGTTGCATAAGCAGTTGTTCCTGTATTACTATTAAAAAATAACTGAGCAGAACCAGTTACACCTGATCCAGCTCCAGTTGTAGTTAGAAATCCAGCATTGTAGTTTAATACTGTGACTGCATATAATGCATTTAATGCTGGTAATCGTCTATAGTATAACATTTCTATACTGTTAGCATTACCTGTACTATTAAATCCTGGAGTAAGTAAAACAACATTTCTTTGTCTTGACCAGTAATTCATATTAGAATATTTTTCTGCATTAACATCATTAAATGTTCTTATATCTAACTTCTCATTAAAAACTCTAAGTGTTTTATTATCACTGTCTAGTTCTTTTATTTGTATAAATTCTATTAAGTCAAAAGGTAATTGTAATTCTGTTATTGTTAAACCACTTTGACCTATTGCAGTTGCTGACGTTAGTAATGAGCTTTCGTATACTGCTACGTTTTCTAAAGGAGGAACACGAAGTGTTCGGTAAGCCTTATCTGCGGCATACTTTAAACAATCTTGAATGATTGCATCACTCACAACTTCTTCGTCTCGGTTACACCAGTTTCTAACGAGTGTGGTAAGTTCAGTATATGTTAATGCCATATCTTACTCCTAAGTGTTGATCACTAAATCACGATATTCAGTCATTAAAATCTTTTTAAGCTTAGTTAAATTAGCTGGATTATTCATAAAGTTTGTATCATGTAGATCTAACTTATGATTTTGTAATATATCTATAGCAACAATATCTGGTATTGTAGCTAGCTTTCTATAACCGCCTTTAGTTTTTCCAAAATAATCTTGTCTGTCTCTTTCGTTTTTAGCGTGTTCTTTATATTGATCTATATTTTGTTTTGCTTCCCAGTTACCAGTCTGTAAATCAAAATCAGCTTTTATGCCTTCCTTTTGATCTACAGTGGCACTTGAGAATGTAAAGTTATTTTCTTTAGCCATGCCCTCAATCTCCTTTATGATCCAACACTTTCATCTGTGATGTAATTAAAATGACCGCTATTATTAAAGTAGCCAAGTCTTGCTTTAACACCTGTAGCAAGAATGCTTGGTGAAATTGTAGGTACGCCACCTGATCCTAATAAAGAAAAGTGTGTTACTTTTCTTGTTGCACCTGTTTTAGTACCGCTATTACCGCCAGTTACTTGAACTGATGCTGCTGTAACTCTAAAGGTGCAACCAGTTGTTGGAACATGTGTAACGTCTCCGTTAGCCGCTATGTGTTCTATGTATTGCATTTTAATACCTTCTCCTATGTTGTTCTTATTATATTAGCACCGCAAGACTTGTAATTAGCATCATCTATTTTACCGCCCTTGTACTTATACATTGTTTTCATTTTTTTCTTTTTCTTCATCTTTCCTAATTTTGTATTTGGCTTTGGACCATCATAAAAAAGACCTTTGTATTTACTATCGTTTTCTCCAGTATAAAAGAGACCTTTGTATTTACTCATAGTTATCTTCCTGTAAAGATTCGACCACCAGCACTATAGCCTTTAGCCATTTTTATTTTGCTTCCACCATAACTATATATAGTACTGTTTCCGCTTTGAGGTTTTTTCTTAACTGTTTTTACAGCATCATCTTTAGTTGCTGCTGCATAATTCTTTTCAGACATTCTTCCTTTTGGATTTAAACCTCTTTTTTCTAAATTCTTTTTAGTAAATTTAGCGTCATAAGAACTACTATTAGAAATATTACTTCTACTCTTTTTCTTTACAGGAACTTTTTTCTTAGGTTGTTCTTGTTTAGGTTGTTCTGCTTTTTTAGGTTTATAATTTTCGCTATCTATAGAATTAACAATCTTTTTAGGTTTCTTTTTATAGATTTCACTATCTTCAGAAAATTGTGCTTTTTTTGGTCTTAGCTTTGGTTTTTCTACTTTAACATTTCTAGCAGCCTCGTTAGATTTAAGGTTGCCCATTACAGTGCCCTTAACTACCTTTTCACCTTTATCGTTTTTACCTACTATTCTTTTATCTTCAGTATCATTAGCTGAAGTTTTTCCAGTATTCTTTATACTTTCAGCTTTATTCTTATCTTGTTTAGATAGCGTCTGATATAATTTCATTAACTTATCATATCTTTTTTTCTTAATAGGACTCATTCTATCAACAGGACCAAGCTTTTTTATATCTGACATTATCTTTGATTTGTCTGCCATTGTATTCTCCTATATAAAAAAAGGGAAAGCCGTGGCATATGCCTGTTTGACTTTCCCTTTTAGTTAATTAACCGTTAGGCTAAACCGTAGATAGCACCACAACCTGATGGGTTACGTACTTCTAGAGTTGCTTCTTCGACCATCATTCCAATAGTAGAATCACCTTTCTGCCCTACGTCAACCTCTTTTAAAGGTCTTAGTGAAGCCATAGCAAACCACTGTGGATCATATATAAGTGCTGAGAAGTTAGCAACGTTAGTATCTGCTGCTAAGTTATTTCCAGGACCAGCTGAAGTAGTAAATCTAACGTTATTAGTTAAACCCATGATATAGTTTGGTACAACCATTAGGTCACCAAAGTCTGACATGTATACGTCTACTGACTGTCTTAACTTTCCTTTCTCATCGATGTTTCTTACAACACCAGTATCACTAATCATTAAGTCTGAGAAATCTCTTCTTAACTTTGGTGATATCATAATCTTAGTTGCCTTACCGCCTTCTTCATAAATCTTCTGCATTACAGAATCAATTTCTGAAAGTGATAATGAACCAGTTGCTGGAGCACCTGTACCTGCTGCTGCTGATTTAACAACTTGAGTACCTGCACCTGCAGTAGCTGGAGCTGCCCAACCACCTACATAGTTAACAGTATCTGCACTGTTAATAAATGACTGGTATCCACCTGCAGTTCTTGCAGTTCCATTTTGAGCACCGACTGCTGCTGATACGTTAAAAGAATGAATCATATCATGCTCAACGTCTCTTCTTAGCTCTGTGCCTCTTTTCTTTAACTGATATGCGTATTCATCTGCAACACCAGCTTGATCTACAGCTCTTCTAGTTCCTGACACAGCAATAGTTTTACCATTGATTTGTGTATAGTTACCTAGTCTGGTTCTGTTTGGACCTGACTTATTAAAGAAAGCACCGTCAGTACCTACTCCACCACCACCGTTAGCGGTTGGCTCTAAATAGTCTGTACCTTCACCGATAGTAGAACTTCCAGGAACTTCTAACTTATCTGTTTGCCATTCGTGATAGATAGCAGTTGCTTTTGCACTGCCGATAGATGACATAAAAGGAGTTTCATCCCTTGTAATCATCGTAATAAAATTTGCAAGGTCTTCTCTTTGAGAGACGTTTGCACTAGTAGCTCTAGCTGGACCTTGTGGTCCTCCTGAAGCTCTTACGCCTAAAGTCGCCATTTGTATATACCCTCCGAGGTATTATAAGTTTAATGATTTATTTGCAAGTCCTCGAAGAAAAGCCATTTGATCATCGTTAGATGAGTCTTCAGCAAAAGCTCGTTGCCTTATCTTAACCTCTTGATCTACTTCTTTTTGAGATTTAGTTTTAGCTTTACGAACAGGAGCTTTCTTTACAACAGTAGCTTTTCGTTTAGCACTGCCTTTAGTCACTCCGTTTTTTAATCGTCTGTAGTCATCTACAAACTTTACAATAACAGGATCAGTAACCCTATCTAGAATTTCTGGATTAATACCTTCAGCTATTGCAAATTCTCTTATTGCAGTTGCTGTTTTTTCATTAAAGTCAGGTATCATATTTGGAATAGCTTTATTAAAATTTTCTAATTGTTCATTCCATTGTTTAGTGCTTTGTTCTTGAACTTGAGTTTGAATTTGCTTTACTAATTGTTCTCTACTATTTCTAACAGTCCAATAGTTTTTTTGTGCTTGTTCTCGTTTATCTTTAAGTTCATTAATTTCAAATGCATCACCATCTTTTCTAGCTTCATCTATCTGAGCTTCTATATCATGATATTCTTTTGCTAAGGCTTGTTCGTCTCGATACAACACTGCTGAAGAAGCTTGTCCAAGATCATTTATTTCTTTAAACTTTTTTCCGTATTCTTCATCAAGTTGTTTTCTTGCATCGCCAAGTTTTCGACCCTCATTAGAAAGATGTTGTTCAGTAGAGTAACCTTTAATAAGGTCACTAAACGATACTTCAGTTTCTTTGCCATCTATTTTAATAGCTACTTTAGCATCTAAGTCTAAGTCTTCAGTAGAGTACACTTCAGATTCTTGGGTAGACGTATCATCCTCATCTGTTGCTTCTTCTTCTTCTGTTTCAACTTCTTCTTCAACTTCTTCAGTTTCGGCTTCCTCTGTCTCTGGGTCTTCTTCGACAGTTTCTTCCGTGTCTAACTCAGGAACGTCTTGCTCATTGGGTAGAGATTCAGTGAACTCGGAGTTCGCTACAATGTCAGCCAGCATTTGTTCTTCTGTTCGACTATCCGTTGCTATAGAGTCATCTGGTTGGGTAGAGTCTACTGTTGCTTCGGTATTATTTTCCATTCTTCTTTACCTCCTGTTTAGCAGGCTTAAGTTTTAATTCATACATAGCTTTCATAGAATATAAGCTATTTAAAGTATCTGCATTAAGTTTAGCCTTGCCACCACTACGCATTGAATCATACTCAAGCGTGTTTATCATTTGGTTGTAATTAGTAATGAGTTGTTCATAATTAATTTCGTACATCTTTGTCCTCCTGTATATGTGGTACGTTTTTACCGTACATCTCAAAGCCTATCATTTTCGCCTTAACACTACCTAGTGCCATAGCCGAAGAGTAGAGAAACTCACGAGTTTTAGTTTCATGTGATTCAGTTTTAAGCCACTCTAAAAAGTAGTCTACTAAAACTTCACCGTATACTTCATCAAAGAAGTTCTCTCTTTCTTGAGAAGCAAAATGACCTTTTACATGTGCCTGTCTTGCTAACTCATCAGGGTGAACTTTATGATGTCCGTATGATTTAGTATTGCCCAGCCTCTTCTCAGCTGTCTGCCTATACTTATCCATATCTACACTCTATGCATTATGTAGATTCTGTCTTTTCTATTTGCTAATCCTGTATCAGCAAGATTTTCTGCTTCTTGACCAGCTATTGCCGCAGTTCCGTGACCTGATTTTATATTTTCCATAACACAAGCACCGTGTGCTCCTACATGGTCGTATGTTCTAAATGAATTAGCTTTAACTAGTATACCAGTATCACCTGCAGTAATTGTACCGTCTGTCTTTAAATCTAATGTTATATCTGCATTTGTTTCATTAGCAAATATAACTTGCTTAGTACCTGATGCAGTTGTTACTGCAGTACCAGCTTGAGTTGCACCAACACCTAGTGCTGATAAAGTTGAATGTGCCATTTAAATAACCTCCTGTGGTTGTTCCATCGTTGGCTCTTGTCCTTGCTCCATAGGAGGTGGACTAGGGTTTAATAGTTCTCTTGCCATCATAATTACACTAGCATAATCAGGATGAGGAGGCAATTCTGCTCCTTCCTTAGTAGCCTTGATGGTTAAGTCTGCCCACTCTTGAAAGTGTTTATCAATGGATACTGCTAACTGTTTAGCATTATCATCCATTGTATTTTTACTTTGAGCATCTGTATAAGCCACATTTGATTCTGCAAGTGCTGCATCTGCTTGTGCCTTACGGTTTTTTAATTCTTCAGCCTGATTTGCAACATCTGAATTTTTCTTCATTTCTTCTGCAGCTTTCTGTTGGAATTCTTGAGTAGTATAATCTTCTAAATAATCATTACTATCAAGATTCATTGACTCTATTAATTGAGTAGCTAAAGTTGCTGCGGCTTGTGGCTTAATAACTAAACCCATGCCTTGTTGATTTAATGCAGGTAATACTTCTGCACCTATTTTATTTAGCTTATTTATTTTAGTACTGTTACTGTTTTCACCAATGTCTAAAAATATTTCAACGTCCATAGTTTTAGGTAACTTAGACATATCGATCTTGTTGTAAAAACCATCATAGTAAATCTTCTGTTCACCCTTCATGCTCTTTACCATGGTCTCATATATACCGCTTATTAAATGCTTAAATCCAGTTTCAGCAAATCTACGCCCAATATGCTGGATTCTCTTTTGAGCAGCTGATTGAACAGCTGAAAGCTTCTGTTCAGAGTTTCCAGAAACGTAGAGAGTATCGTTTAAACCCTGTGCAGCTTTTGACATTCCAGTTGCTTGTTCTTTCATCATTTGTAGATGCTCTAGCAACGGAACAGTACCTGTCGAAATAGTCTCTGGAGGAAGTGCTGCAACTGCTGCCGCTGGATTACCATTAGTAGGTATTATCTGCTTCGGCTTCATATTTTGCAATGCACTAAAATCCACAACATTCGGATCTGCTAATTTAGGACTGTAGTTAGTTAAGTATGTATTTTCAACAAAACCTCTTAGTATAGCAGTACTAGCAAGAGTACTACTTCTAGTGAAGTCTGCCATAGATAAACCAAAGAATTCATGTGGTATATCTATTGGAACAATACTTGCAAGAGGTATTCTTTCACAATCTTCTTCAAATAAAATATGATGTCCTACAGTTGTGAAGTGTTTTAATTCTGCTATTCCATCGCCATCTCTATCAACTCTCATCCATGATTCTGTCAATGTGACCAGTTGATTAGCTTCTAGCGGATAGCCTGACTGACCTTCATATCCTTGCCAATAACGTTGTCCTGTTATTTCTTTTCTTGCGGCAACGTCTTCGCTATAGTTTCCACTACCTAGCCAATCGTCACCTGTATCTAATTCTTCCCATTCTTCTTCTGTAAGACTATTACCCCACTCAGGATAATATTTTCTTACTTCTGACCTTGTCATTTCTGACTGAATACCTACGTAATTAGCATCCTCTATTTCTCTAGCTTCATTAGATATTCTAAATGATTCAGGTGGGATACATTCTAACTTGATTCTACTTTTATCTATCTTTTTTCTTAGTCTAACATCTTTATAAGATATTCTTTCTGATAATGGATTGAGCGTTAGCTCATTGACGATTTCGATATTCTCATCTGCGAGGATTTCATCTAACTTAGCTTCATCGATTTCATCAAACTCTTCAATGACATAATCGTAATCTTCAATATAATCCCATCTTATAATAGCGTTTTTATAGAGTAAAGAAGACTTCATCCAAGTTTGAAGTATTTCCCATCCTTTATTCTTTTTAAATATGCAGTAATTTACTATGTTACTAGCATCTTTTGCAGCTTGATAAGCTCCAGGAGTGTCATCATAAGGGACAAACCGAGCTAGTTTACCGTTATTAAGAAATAAATCCGATAATACTGCTGTGTATGCTTCTACTACTTCTGTTGTGCTTGTGTCTACTATTGTACTCACACCTTGCGGTGCTAGGTGATCCATAGCTACACCAGCATATTCATATGTACTTTTTAATCTTTCTGTTGACATATCTGAACTATTTAACCAATCACCGCTACTAGCTTGTATGCCTGCGTCTATTTGGTTAATGAGTTGTTCATCATCAACTGCTTCTTTGTAACCACCATAATTCATAACGTACCTCTTCCACTATAAATAGGTTTGCTGTTTTCCATAACCTTTTGTTCATATTTTCCAGGCTTAGATAATTCTGCTTTTCTTTTAGTCTTGTTATTAGTTGGACTACTTTTCGTTACGTTCTGAATGAACCTTGTCGCTGTTGTTTTCATTTGAGACTCCTGCTCCTTTGATTTTTCGACCTCCGAAAAATACTAATACGTTAATAGTTGTGTTTATTGTTATGGCTATTACTAACCAAGCTTCCCACCATTCTATTAGCATTTCCACCTTTTCCTTGCCTGCCTTAAACGACTATTTGGATCGTTAGCAGCTTTAGGAAATTGTTTCATTTGCCCAGCTGATCTTGCACAATATGACTTACGTCTATTTGCAGCTTTACTACCTTTCTTTACTGTACCAGTTACTGCAGTTTTTAATTTACTTCCAGGATTATCTCTCCTGTATTTAGCCACTCCTTTAGCGGTCATTCCAGCACCAGACTTAGTAGGTCGTTTATTACCACTTCTTATAGTCTGTCCTTTCATAGTTCCTTTAACTTTCTTTTTCTCTGCCATGATTACCTCTTTTTACTCATCCAAGCGGTTGTGCCCATGTATGCACCGACAATACCAGCTCCACTAATATAAAAGAGATTACTAATATCTGAGAGAGCATTCACTCTATCTATAGGTACAAAGAACATTACTACTGTAAATAATCCCATTCCTATAAGAGTGTATCTAGCCATTCTTAGTTGTGCGACTTGTTTACGTAAAGCTGTTTCTGTTTCTTTTATTTGTTTCACGTGTGAGAGTTCTTCATCAGAAACAATCCCATCACCGTCTTCATCGTATTCCTCATACCGACTTCCTTTCTGCAGTTTTTTCATAGGCTTCTCTTATCTCTTTCATAGTTCTAAAACATCCAAGACATATTCCTTTTTCGTCTAGCCGACATAGACCTATGCATGGAGAGCTACTCATTTCTAAAGTGTTTATCTAGCACATCTAGTTGATCTTGGTATTTAGCTATTTGATCTAGTTCGATCTCAATAGCTTCTAATACATCACTGTGCTCACCGATTCCAACTGGGTTCTTTAAGTATATGTGTACGTTTGCTTTATGTTTTGCTATATGTCCTTTAGCGTATGCTTCGATTGCTTGTATTATCATGTTATCCTCCGTGTTAAATGGGCTTTGCCTACCCTTTGCAGCCCAGACAAAGTGAGGACAATGGTAGATAAGTGGGTTGGGTACTAACGCACCCTTCCTTAGTGAACAGATCCAAGCTTGTCTAGCTCATCCTGTAATTCTTCGTCTGATAAGTCACCAGCATCTACGTTTGTCTGTGTAATGTCCTGTCGAGATAGCTTTGGTGCTTGATACTCAGCAAGTATACTAGCTACCTTTACAATTTGCTCTGAATCATCGTCTTCCATAGCCTTAACTAGCACATAGTTTAGTGCTTCTATAGCATTTGGTGCATCATCACCCATACTTTTCATAGCCATGATAGTATTCTTAGCAAGATCTCTTTGTTCTTTGTTTTTTCTACGAGTTTCTAGTCCTCTTAGTCTGTATTCGTTAGCCATCTCTGACGATTGTATTTTTTCTAAGTTAGATAGGGATTTTTCACTAGGTTTTACAGCCATGTTGTTTCATCCTCCTGTATCTCTCCGATCTTATCTCTCCATGAGACAGTATCAGTGGTTAATCTGTGTTGATGTGTACGATATGCTTCAAATGCAATAGCAAGAGCCATAATAGTGTCATCGTAGTTCCCTGCAAGGGCGTTTGTACTTCCATTTTCAGCAGAAACGTATGTACGCAGCTCTGAAAGTATGATATCCGAATGTAATTCTATATCGTGTTCTTCGATTGCTCGCTTAAGATTACCTATTATCATAGGTTTTGTAGAGATAGTTGTTCTAAATCCAGGTTTACTACCTTCATCATTGAGTAATGAAGCAGCTTTAGTCTGATAGTACAGATTTACATAGTTCATTTGCTTTAATCTATTCAATGTGGCTATGCCTAGCGAGTTACTCTCAACTGCTAGTAACGCATTATTAAAGTACCGACCCAAATAAAATAAGATATCGCCAAAAACACTAGGATCAACGTAGTTATCTCTAAATAATGCACAAACTTCCCTCTCTCTATTCATAACGACTGCTGTACTGTAGTCTTGACCTACACCAAGTGCTACATCTGCACCAATAATAAATTTATCTTCAAATTTTGGAGCAACCCACATGTCAAGGTGACCATTTTTATTGTCTTCAAAGTAAGAAGTTTCATAATCAAATGCTCTTATATAGTCTGGAGCACGTACTTCGTACATTTGTACTATTTCTTGATCAAAAACACTATTACCTGTGACAAGAAAAGCTTCTTCGGCAGATGCTGGGTATTCTTGTATAAACTTTTTCTCCCCACTTTCACCTATTTTAAGCCTTCTCCAGTATAATTGGTCATTATCTAGTGAATATCTCTTTACTAATTCTTTTTCTTCGTCAGTTAATTCCATTTCAAGAGGAGCTTCCCTACGATACTCTGGAGTTATATGCCAAGGAAGAAAAATAGGTACGTATTCATTGTCACCGTTTATAGCTCCTTGATATAATCTAAAGAATTCTCCACTAGCACCGTTGGCGGTACTCTCTAGTATAACTTCCGTCTCGTTTTCCTGACTAATTCCCTGGAAGAGTCCAGCCAGTATCTGTTCATCGAATTGCCAAAAGGCGACCTCGGATAAATGTGCGATTGTCGGAGTTGTTCCTCTGCCTGCTTCCTTTGCACCTGCTGTATATAGCCTATAGCCGCTCTTATTATGTTCAAAAAGTATCTCCTTTGCGTTACTCTTTTGTAAAGTTGGTGGGTTTTCCATGTTATCGATAATATTTCTACTCATATTAAATAGAGCATCTGAAGTAGCACTATCATGTGCCATAACGACAGATCGAGTGAATGGTGTGAAGTATGTCTTCCAAAACACTCTTGCTGCACAGTATGTAGATATGCCTTGTTGTCTTGCTTTTAAGACAATAGCTCTGACTTTACCTGTTCTTTTTAATTGTGCTTCTAGTTGTTTGTTTATTTCTTTTTGAGCTGCATTGAACTCAAAGGGTACAAAGCCTTGTGAAGCGTTCTTTGTTATTATCCTTACTTGCTCTTTAGCGAATAGTTCAAAGTCTGACTTATACTGCTCTTTCTTTTTTCGCTTAAATAATTCTTTTGCTAATTCTAGCTTTCTTTTGTTATCCAATTTGGTATCCCCCTTGTCCTCTATAGAGATTTTCCTATAAGGTTGTGTTTAGTCTTTGTTTATAAATAAAAAAGATGTGTCTGTTCTTTGTACCTGTTTTCTTTTTCCGTGACCCCCTAATTCCCTGTATCGGCTTCCCCCGATGCGGCTTAGCTTTCCTCCCCTTGGCTGAGCCGCACCGTGGGTCGCTGAGACCCTCAACCGAAGAAAGGAGATTGTTATGAACAAATCGGTTGCCTTAGAATCGCTGGGCTATGCAGTGGTTCTAATCGCTTGCCTTGGCTGGATGGATGTCGGTCAAGGTAAGGAAAACACTTGGTGGGCTTTGATTGTATATCTAGCTAACTAAGTAATGAATGACCCAGTTGTTCCTCCCTTCTGGGTCATTTTTAAACAACGTCTAGGTGAAAGGAGAATAACATGACCCAGACAAAAGAGTACTCAGAATTGATTGAGTATTCAAAGGAGAGCCTTGAGGCTTATATCAAGACTCTTCCTAAAAATGATCCGAAGATTACAGTGGTGAAGGCATTCATCAAGTCAATCAAGGATTAAAACTAATGACCACTTGAGTTCCTCCCTCAGGTGGTCATTTTTAAGCCTTCGTTGTGGAGGCTCAACAGGACAATGCAAGTCCTTTAACAACTCATGAAAGGAGTTTAAAATGCAAAACATGAAAGCAAGCAACGTAGGTGTTGCATCAGCCGTTCTAGTTATCTCTGGAACACCATCTGGTTTTAACATTGGTAACGGTTTTAGACCTAACACCATACCGAGCAAGGACTTCAAATGGTCTGGTCCATTAGAAGTAAGGTCGGTAGAATGGGGTCAGGATCAGCGAGGTGGTTGGTTTAGACTAGCCATGTCGGATGGAACAACACCTATATGTTTGTTTGACAGGTTGCCAAGCGATGAAGATCGCAGATTGGTAGCAGCGGCTGTGAGGGCTGTTGATCCTATGGTCAACAATTTCTCTAAGCCTACGCAAGTGCAACTGGCGGTTGCTGGTCGTTCTTCTGTTTCGCAGTATTTCTGTGGAATTCGAGTTCACCAACTCCCACAGCCATTAGCACCCAACCAATGCCCATGGTAACAACACACAGAGTGCCTACTCTCAGTCACTCGCAGAAGTGCCCCTTAGGGGGCATTTCTTTAACTCCCCACTATCAGTCGCCACTACAAGTGCCCATTAAGGGTCATTTTTAAATCAGCCCACTAACAGAAAGGAGTGGCTATGTACAACAAAGAAGATGCAGAAGACTCTTTAACACACGGAGTCACTGTATTAGAATGCAGTGAAACAGTTCAGGAGCAATACTATCAATATATTGTACAACAATATTTTAAGGATAGAATTACTACTGATAATTTTGATTCACTTGTAAAAGGTTACACACCTGTAGCCGACAGAAAATAAGAGTGACCCCTTAGGGGGTCATTTTTAAAGAAAGGAGGTGATACTATGTCTATCACTTGGGTAAACGGAGTGAAATACTATATCGATAAGTACGGTATGGTACACTCAACTAACCCTCTAAGTGCCTCATAGTCGGCATTTAGAGACCTTAGGGGTATTACCTTGTAACTTCAAGAGCCTTACGAGGCACAGTTACTGAAGTGTACCTCTAAGGGTACTATAATGTAAACAACAACGCATATAGAAAGGACATAAATATGCAAATAAATATCAATGAGCCTAGGCTAGTTAGGCAATTCCGTGCTATGAAGTATCAACTTCGCAAGTTCAGTAAGTCATTACCTAAAGGTAGTGTAGCTTACATAGCTGGTGGAGCATTAAGAGACTTACACCACGGATGGGGTTGTAGAGACGTAGATATATTCTACAACATACCTGAAAATATGCTAGCCATGCACTATGATCCAACTGTAGATAAGCAAGTCTATAGTCATCTATCTCACTTTAATAATATCAAATTGATAGGACAAGGTGAGAATGGCTATGATTATGATGAGCATCAAGGTATCCAAGATATCTATGAACATCAAATCTATAAAGGCGATCTTAAATACAATCCGCTACAGTTAATACGAGTCAACTCACACCCAATAAGTGTGATAATGGACTTCCCTATTAACATGTCTAGGATTTGGATGGGCATTGATGGTATCATACAATTTGATGAGAGCTATGAGTATGGCTACACAAATAGTATCATGAGAGAAATGCATAGAAAACAATACAACTATGTGTATCTAGCTAAAATACTAGGCAGATACTCTGACTACGCTTTCTATCCATTGACTTACTTCAGTAATCAAAGAAGATTACAAAAGAAAGCCATTGAAGAAGCCAATGCACCTAATGTGTATGAACTAAACATCTAACTACTAATGACTCTCTATTTCGATAGGGAGTCATTTTTAACAGTATCATAAGGTACTGTCAACAATGCAAACAATCTTTGAAAGGATTATACAATGCAAACATCTTATATCCGTGACGTTACTGTTAACTATGTGTTCTTAACTCAGAACAAGCTTGATAAGTACGGTAAACTTAGCCTACAAATCGAGTTCGGTAAAGACAGAGTCCAAGAGCTTAGTCAATATGGTAACATGAAGGTACTTGCGAATGGTAACTTCGGTATTAACCTTAGTACCAATCCAAGAAAAGTATCTGGAGAAGCTAAGTCTATAGCTATTATAGATTTAAATAAGCAACCAGTTACTGCCATCGTAGGTAACGGAAGTAAGGTTGACTTAAAGGTGTTTACTTACAAGCATGAAAGAGCAACCAATGGTCAAAAGACTGCACCAATGGCTATGCTTGTTAAAGAACTAAAAGAGTACGTTCAGGAAGATATAAATGACTTTGATATATTACCTGCAGATGCTCAAACTAACACAAGTCAAGCTGACTTCTAAACAACTAAGAATGACCCTCCAAAATGGGGGGTCATTTTTAAACCATCAAAGAAAGGAATGTGTAATGCATATTGATGATATCAAAAATCTCTATCCAAATGAGAGATTAAAAGTCTTTGCTAACCTAAACAGCTCTGACTTAGAACTACTTTCTCACCATGCTAACCTTGAACTTCAAGAAAGAGCACTTGTTCTAGCTGATAAAGAACACAAGGTAGACTTAGTTAACTGGGAAGACGACCTTTTAGCAAAACAAACTGCCAATGAACGCTTAATATGGAAGGATAAATAATGTTGAGCCTTATATTCATTATCATAGTAACAATCAGAATCATATACTACTACAGGAGATGCTAATGACACTTAGAAATACTATTCATATAGAACACGAAGGAGTAAACTATCATCTAGAGCAACTCCTATGGGCATGGAAGCAAGACCTAGAAGTAGACGTTAACCTCTATTCCTTTACCCATCAAAGAGAAATGCTTTCCGAAGTTAAAAGAATACTCAAGGCTCACTTCGGAAGAACCTCGTGGACTAAACAAGAAGCAATACAAGAATTAGTTAGAAAGGATTCTTTATGAGAATATTATACACAAGGACTGCACATCAAGAAGCTGAAAGAGACGTAGAATTCTGTCTCGATCCATTCAATCAAGCTAAATGGCACATCAAAGACTCGCATATGTACAATGAGTTAGATGGAAGTGAGTGGAATGGATCTGAAGAAATTTGTGATACAGAAAATATACGTCTAGTAACATTTGATACTGCAGTTATAGAAGACCTTTGGGGTGCACCTGTCAGTGACTTGTTAGCTTACATTAAAAATGTTCGTGATACACCTTCGAGAGAAGTAGATGGCACTGAAAATATCATAAGAGCTTATGAAACTGAGATAAACCTTGATGGACATCGTATGACTGTACCATTAAACCTCAAAGTACACAACAAGTTAAACCTCGAAGGTGTGGGGTTTGACGCTGAGTTTGAACAAAAGATAATACTCTACGTTGAAGCTGAGTGGTATGAAGAATTGACTGACGAAGACTATCGTATTTACGATGCAGAACACTATGAGATACAGTCAATATAACACCCTTATAGGAGAATCCGATGGGGGTTCTCTGTCACAATAACAGTATAGGAGTCAAGATGAAGACGTTAGAGAAAAGCATGGCATGGTCGTTAGGTTTAACACTACTAGCAGTGGTGGTACTGCCGATATGATTAGTAGAAAAGAAAGAATAGAATACTTAAAAGAGTGGAAGGAATGGATAGGATACTGGGTGATAATCTTCGGAATGTGGGGAACATCACTTTGGATAACTCTAACGTTTACTTAAAACACGCCCTTAAAGGGGGATAGCTAACCATATACTAAAGGGATACTAAAGGTGTTCCTTTAGTGTACAATGAAAGGACAAGTATGAGGAAAAGAACTCCAGGCATGTATGCATTTTATAAGAACGAAGTAGGTCAAGCTTTAGAAGTAGGTGACCATGAACGAGTAGGATACCTGATAAGCGATATGCCCTATGAAATACTAGTAGAGCTACGTAATGAAGGTATATTACCGCCCAGACCAGACTCTAATGGACTAGAATCAGTAGAGAATAGTCGAAGGCGTACCTATAAGGTCGAACAAGAGTGGATGGTGAGTTACACCAGAGTCCT
>Ga0208134_1001143_pt1 | contig 15948 bp, 24 predicted proteins | sample VirMetDEL_Mar_31_FD_184515 | JGI IMG/M metagenome (GOLD analysis project Ga0208134, IMG submission 184515) | Aqueous microbial communities from the Delaware River and Bay under freshwater to marine salinity gradient to study organic matter... | ecosystem: Environmental > Aquatic > Marine >... | reverse complement strand
TGTACGGGACGTGGCGGATAATTTAACGTTGACATATGCATCTGATGAGTTTAAGGCAAACTATTGGGACACCATCCACGCCCTAGCGGAACGTGGTGGGTTTTATATAAACCTACATAATCCTGACGGTTTCGCAGGGATGGGTAGGGTAGGTTAGCTATACCACTAAATCGCTCTGTATGGCGCTTAAAACGTCCTACAGACACCATTGAATATAGATAAGGGCTAATATTATGAGATGTAAAGTATGTAACGAAGCTTTAACCACTGGTGAAAGTGTCGCTAAGGATCGTATCACAGGTGAATTTGTAGACGTATGCCATAGGTGTACAGGTGTGGTAAATAAGACACTATCAGAATATGAATGGGACGATGATAAACTATTATTGCATAAAGAGGATTGACATAAGCGACTATGTACTATAGAATACTTAAGTAGTCAGTAGTTAGACATTCATGTTACACTTTAATTAGAAAACATAAGGTTTAACTTAAGATTACTTAAGTATACTTAAGGAAAAAACAATAAGGTGATATTATGAGTAAATCAATCAAGTTGAAAATGAATGTACCTACATGGGGTATAAAGAAAGACCCTGAATTGTACTTGATGAATAAGTACACCAAGCCTAAGGTGTTCAAGTCTATGCGTAATGAACTTAATGCTAAGGACGCACAGAGACAGATTAAGAATTACCTAGAGGGGTATGACAAATGAATATTAAATCTCAGTGGAAAATTGTAGACGATATATTCCGAGAAGGGGACGATTGCGAGGGTTGTATGTACCGTGAATTACAGTATTATGATCTTGGTCAATACACATGCGAACTTTTAGACGGATGTACAGGTAAACCAACCGATTGCCCACAGTTTGAGAATGCTTTAGAGAGACTAAAGGAACTAGAAGTACTTTAAACCTAATAGGAGATGTCCGTATGGATAAGAAAGCATACTTTGAAAGCGTACTAGATGAACTCATTGAGGCGTATCTAGAAGAAAACCCAAACGCAACGGAAAATGAAGCATATGCAGAATGTGTAGAGGAGGCCAGTAGTCTCACTTTAGAAATGCAGTACGAATATGCTGATTGGGAACGTGACCAACAACGTGATAGACTTCTAGAGGAGGGATAATATTAAAATAAACTATTGACACTTACGACAGACTATGTTTTAATACCTATATCAACTTAACAATATACTGGAAAATAAAATGATTACAGAAGGCATTGCTAATTTCGTGAACTTAACTGAAACTGAATTCTTTAACGGTAAGGACACTGGAAAGTATTCCATCATGCTCACAATAGAGGACGATCAAGTGTCAACTCTAGAGGACGCAGGCGTTACGGTTAAGGAATATAAGAACCAGAAGCAACGGAAGTTCGTTACTCAATACGATGGTTTTCAGGTTGTGGATACAGATGGGGAAAGTATCTCTAAGAATATCCCATATGGTTCTAAGGTGCGTATTCTCTGGGAAGCAGGGAAACCACACCCGACACACGGTTCCGCCCCGTACCTAAAAAAGATTAAGGTGCTTGAACTAGCGGAGCATGACGTAGAGGGTTCTGAAGACTTCTAGGGGCCTCTCTAGGATAGTCGAGCGTAGAGCGGTTAAGCTGGTAACGACTATAAAATTAAGCACCAGTGGGTCAGGGGATGCCTTCACCAGAAATCCCCGCTTAATTTAAGGACACTGTCAAATGACTAACGTAGTATTAAAACAAGCCTGCCCTACATGTCGTAGTGTCGGTAATGATAAGACAGGGGATAATCAGATTGTATATAGTGATGGTAATACCCATTGTTTCGCGTGTAGTACCACTACATTTGCAGATGGGAACATCCCTGTACACACACCAAAAGTTAAAGGAATAGAAATGATAGGTACATCAGGACCAATCAAAGACCGTAAGATAAGTATGAATATCGTAGATAAATTCAAGGTAACACTGGAGCAAAACAAAGATGGGAGTATCAGTAGGCATCATTATCCTTATTTTAACTCTACTGGGGCTATTGTAGGGACTAAGGTACGCACATGTGACGGTAAAAACTTTAAGACCACAGGGACATTTGAAGGTACAGGTTTATTCGGTCAACAAATCTGGCGTGAGGGTGGTAAATTCATCACCATTACAGAGGGCGAGATTGATGCTATGGCTGTATGCGAGATGTTCGACGGTAAGTGGCCTGTAGTAAGCATCAAGCGTGGCTCAGGTGCGGCAGTGAAGGACATTAAGGAGTCGCTAGAGTGGCTTGAGACCTACGAAAATGTGATCATCTGTTTTGATCAGGACGATGCAGGCAGGGCAGCTACGGACGCTATACTACCACTATTCTCACACGGTAAGGCTAAGGTAGTCTCTCTACCACTGAAGGATGCGGGAGAGATGCTACAGAAAGGCCGCATACGTGACTTCACTAGCGCATGGTGGGAGGCTAAAGCATACAAGCCTGTCGATGTAGTTAATTTTGGTGATGCGGAGTGTTGGGAGGCGTTTGTCAAGCGTGGTACTGAAGAAATCATACCACTACCGGATGCATATGGTGCGTTAAATACCATGATGAATGGAGGTATTGCGGCTGGTGAAGTGACCGTCATTGGTGCGCTTACGTCCATAGGTAAGACAACTATGGTATTCAATCTACTCTATGATATGGCTAAGGGTCATTCTAAGCGTGTTGGGGCAGTGTTTCTAGAGAGTGACCTAGGTGAGACCATAGAAAAGATTGTATCTATCCACAGTGGAGAGAATATCGCCTTAGTGCCTACCGCTAAACGTGACAATACTATATATAAAGACTACTACGATGACTTTGAGAACCTGTCTAATGTTACAGTTCTGAAGCATCTAGGATTTAGTGATACAGATACCTTATTCTCTAAGATGAGATGGATGGCTATTGGTGACGATTGTGATGTGATTATCCTTGACCCACTACACGCAGCCGTTAAGTCCAATGAGAACGGACAGGTAGATGAGTTCATGGATCGTTGTTTAAAGCTTGCTAAAGAGACAGGAGTGTCTATAATCATCGTGTCACACATGCGTAAGCCTCAGGCTAAAGACCCGCATGATGTGAATGAGTACGACATGAAGGGGTCCGGTAGTATCAACCAGATTGCATTCAATACGATCCTCCTAAGTCGGGATAAGATGGCTGACGATGAGTACACCCGTAATTCTACGTTGATCCAACTGGTAAAATGTAGACGTACAGGTAGAACAGGACAGGCAGGATGGCTCTACTATGAGGAGGCTTCAGGCCGAATGGTCCAAGGAACAGCACCACAGATAAAGGCGGTAGAAGATGAAGAGTTCTAAAGTATGTACTTATTGCGGTGAGGATAAGGCTCTAAGTGAATACAATAATTGTGCTAGAGGGGGTTTATTAGGTAAAAATCCTAGATGTAAGTCCTGTAGGTCTATCCTTAATGCTGAAAATTATCAACGAGGGGTTGGGTATATGAATGAGTATTTGAGAGAGCATTATCAACATACTTGTCAGATATGTAACGAACAGTTTCCAAGAGAGATACTTCATTTTCACCATGTAAACCCAGAAGAAAAGGAATTGAAGTTAGAAGCAGCTGCTTGGAGAGGAGGAAAAAACCCTTCACCGAAAGTGCTTGACGAAGTTAAGAAATGTGTGGTATTATGTTCCAACTGCCATATCCTAGAACACATAGCTATGAAGAACGAGGAGACATTAGTTGGAAACAAGAAAGCTTATAGTAGATATAGAAACCACGGCATTACCAGCTACGAAAGTGTGGATGGTGGGGACGATGGACCTGAGGACCGGAGAGGTACGAAACTTTCTCTCTCCGTTTAACACACAAGACATAAAGGATATACAGACATGCTTAAGTACATACGACGAAATCATTGGACACAACTTTATAGACTTCGACAAACCAAATATGGAACGATTATTGGGAATAAGCTTCGTAGGTATAAAAATTACCGATACTCTTATCCTGTCAAGGTTATACAATCCTTCACTAGAGGATGGTCATTCACTTAAGGCATGGGGACAGAGGCTTAATTTCCCTAAAGGAGATCACGATGATTGGACTAAACTCACGCCTGAAATGGTTACGTACTGCGAAAAAGATTTACAAGTCACGGCTAAACTTTACACAAAGCTTATGTCTGAGCTGGCAGCTTTTGGTAATACGAGTATTGATCTGGAGAATAAAGTTCAGGTTATTATATCGACACAAATTGAGAATGGTTGGTTACTGGATCAGTCGAAGTGTAGGGATTTAGGTGCGGAACTTAAAGAGAAACGTATGGCTCTTGAAGAGGAAGTACATGAAAGGTTTAAGCCGCTTCCTAAGTTTATTAAAGAGATTACCCCTAAGGTTAATAATGACGGACGAATTAGTGTTGTTGGTCTTAAGTTCCTTGGGGCTGATCTGGTTAATGTATGCGGCTCTTTCAGCCGTGTTGACTGGCCTGAGTTTACCTTAGGCTCTCGACAACAGATAGCTAAACACCTACAATTCTTCGGGTGGAAGCCTAAGAAGTTCACTGAGAAAGGCTCCATCATTGTAGATGAGGATACACTAAACGAGGTTAAAGGTATACCGGAGGCCGCATTGATTGCAGAGTACCTGATGATACAGAAGCGTACCGCTCAGGTTAAATCATGGTTAGATGCAGTAGCGGAAGACGGTAGAGTGCATGGGTACGTTAATCCTATAGGTGCGGTCACAGGAAGAATGACTCACAGTAGCCCTAACGTAGCTCAAGTACCATCAAGCTACTCTCCCTACGGTAAGGAGTGTAGGTCTTGTTGGATTGTTAAGAAGGGATACAAGCTGGTTGGTGCTGATGCCTCTGGCTTGGAGCTAAGGATGCTCTCACATTATATGAATGATAAGGAATATACACATGAAGTCACAAGTGGAGATGTACATACAGCAAACCAGAAATCTGCTGGACTACCAGACAGAGACTCAGCTAAAACTTTCATCTATGCTTTCCTCTATGGGGCAGGAGATGCTAAAATCGGAAGCATTGTCGGAGGCTCATCAAAACATGGAAAGAAGCTTAAAGCTAAGTTCCTCAGCAACACACCAAGTCTTGGAGATTTGCGAGAGCGCGTTGAACGAGCCTGTCTTAGAGGGTATCTTGAAGGACTTGACGGGAGGAAGCTCCACGTAAGATCACCACATGCGGCACTTAATACACTATTGCAGTCAGCTGGTGCGATTGTTATGAAAAAAGCATTGACACTGTTAGATGAGTATGCTAAGATATACAAGATAGAGTATAACATGGTTGGTAATATCCATGATGAGATACAGGCTGAGGTCAGAGCGGATCAAGCAGATCAATTCGGATGGTTAGCTGTAGAATGTATCAAAGCGGCTGGCGTTAAGTTTAACATGAGATGTCCCCTAGATGGGGAATACAAGGTAGGTAACACATGGGCGGAAACACATTAGAAGACATAACTAATATAGAGCGTGAGCATATTTACATATGGTTAGCGATATATAAACTTAATGAGGCGTTAGGGAAGGAGAAGGCTGATATTTACTTCCCTGTTCTTGAGACACGTATTGGGAAGGTAGTACCTTATGAGTAAGACATTAGACACGTTGGTAGAAGACGTATACCGATTAATGAAGAACAAGAACAGTGCTAAGGGAGTAGACACTGAGGCAGAGATTGAGAAGTTTGGCGAGGCTATGAAGGACTTGATGCGTAAAGAGTTCTCTCCTAGTGTGCCTAACTACAATGGACGTTCAGGTCTACGGATGTCCTCCATAGGTAAACCTCTGCGTCAACAGTGGTTTGGTTTAAACAAGTACTCTAAAGAGAAGATTGACCCTAAGACATTAATCAAGTTCATGTATGGGCATGTGATCGAAGAGATGCTATTATTATTCGTTCGTTTGTCTGGACATGCAGTTACTGATGAGCAGAAACTATGTAACGTAGGTGGTATCAAAGGCTCTATGGACTGTAAGATCGACGGGGTTGTTGTCGATGTGAAGAGTACCACTAAGTTTGGTATCACTAAGTTTGAGAATGGGTCCTTAGCTGCTGACGATAGTTTTGGATACATAGATCAGATTAAAGCATACGCACATAGCGAAGGTGAACGTAAGTGGGCATGGTTGGCTATGGATCGTGACTCCGGTAAGCTTGCTGTATGTCAATATGATCTGGATGATACGGAACATCCTTACCATTCACATTTCTCTCAAGACATTGAGGAGCGTGTTGAAGAGGTAAAAAAGCATACAGGCGGGGAAGGTATGCCAGAGCAATGTTCCTTCCCGGTGGAGGATGGCAAGTCAGGAAACTTAAAACTCTCTACTATGTGTGGCTATTGCCCATACAAAAAACATTGCTACCCTACGCTAAAAGTCTACGCTACTGGCTCAGGTCCTAAGTTCTTGACACACGTAGTTAAGCGTCCAAAGTACAAGAGTGGCGCTGTGTGTCCAGAGATTGATTTAAACTTCTAATGGAGAAAATAATATGATTGAATATCGAGTAGTTACAACACCACGTCAAGACCGTTTAGAGGAGACAGTGACTCAGATGCTTAATGAAGGGTGGGTCCTACATGGGAACACCTTCGTAGCTGGCTCAGGCGGCATGACACAGACCTTGATACGTGAAACTAAAGAAGCACCAAAAGGTAAAGCTAGTCCAACAGGTAAAGCTAAGTCTAATGAAGACTAAGCCTTATCGTAACAAGTTTGAGGCTCATGCGGCAGAGGTTTTAGGAGACCTCTGTACGTATGAGTCCAAGAAGGTTCCTTATGTAACAAATAGGAACTACATACCAGACTTCATAGGACCGCATAAGAACATAGAAGACAGAGAGATACTAGTGGAGGCTAAAGGATACTTCAGAGTCGGAGACATCCAGAAGTATAAAGCCATTAGAGACTGTTTAAGTGATGCTCAAGAGCTAGTGTTTCTACTGTATAACCCTACGAAGCGAGTACGTAAGGGTGGGAAGTTAAACATGAAGCAATGGTGTGAGAAGGAAGGATTTAGGAATTATACTTTGGGGGACATTATAGATGCCTTTACAACCTAACCAGTTCTTAGTACGCCTAGCGGCTCTAGCTGATGCAGAACTACTGTGTGATATCTTAGGTATCGACAGTGAAGACATTATTGAACGCTTTGACGATAAGATCGAAGAACATATGATTGAGTTATGTGAAGTGTTTGATGTAGATACTGAAGTGGACATTGAGGAGGACATTGAAGATGGATGAAGAGTCACCTATGTTTATGTTCCCACCGGATACCTTAGTGGAACGGATGGAGCAAGTGAGGAAGATCGTAGCGGACATGGGCCAGTATGAAGTGAGTGGGCCTGAGTGGATATTGTTAGCGGAAGCAACTAATCTATTACTCACAAGTTGTAAGATTGGAGATACACCAGATAGACCTAAGTATAACTTACATAAAATACATTAACAGGAGATACTTATGCGACGAAATTATACTAGAGAGCAGAAGGTTGAGGAGTTCCATAAGTCTATGGGTACTGATGTATCCGTTGAACCTCGCGCAAATCTCTTACATCTACGGGAGAAGCTCTTAGTTGAGGAGTGTACTGAGGTAGTTGCAGAGTTACAGACGATGCAGATGGAACTTGAGCGGGGCAAACCGATTACCAAAGAGCAGTGGGCGAAGCTGCTAAAGGAGCTATGTGACTTACAGTATGTTTTATCAGGGACTGTGGTTAGTTTTAACGCCATTGTGGACAGCTTTACTCCTGCTTTCAACAGGGTGCATAGTAGCAATATGTCTAAGCTTGACGATGAAGGTAATCCGGTACTCAATAGCTACGGGAAGGTCACTAAAGGACCGAACTATAAAGCTCCTACTCTTGAAGACTTGATCACATGACCTTCTGGATGCCGGGAGATACACCACCTCAAACTGCACGTACTGTACTGGCCTATGTAGGTGCAGGGAATGTAGCCACAGTGTATTACGAATACAAAAAGTGGGTATGGGGAGGAGGACATGAGATGTCTATCCCTCCTCTGTACTGGATGGATGTACTTGATTTAATGAAAGAGATACCGACATGAAAATAATATTATTGATTATTACAATTATTATGCCTGATGGGTCCTCTAGAGTAGAGGTAAACAAAGGTAGTGCAGGTGCTACTTACAAGGATTGTGTTAATCGTGTTGCTCCAGTTACGGAGAACTATTACCGTAATCTAGTGAAGAATGCACTTGACGTGAACGCTAGATGTGTTACAATAACTAGACCAGATAAGAATAAACCAGTAGAAGAAGAGGCGATATTATAATGAATAACTATGGACACAACAGCTATGGCCCACAAGTGCAGGCCTGTGATGACTTACATGCACAAAAGTATCGACTACCTAATGAGTCATTCAATGAGGCATGTGCAAGACAGGCAGGAGCTATGTCTGACGATGATGAACATCGTAGTGCCTTCAAGAAAATCTTACTTAACCAACGGTACATGCCAGCTGGTAGAGTACAGGCAGCAATGGGAAGCCCTAAGAATGTCACAGCGTACAACTGCTTCGTCAGTGGAGTCATTGAAGACAGCATGGACAGCATCATGGATAAAGCTAAGGAAGCCGCTGAGACAATGCGTCGAGGAGGTGGGATTGGCTTTGACTTTAGCCGTATACGTCCTCGCAATGATCGTATTGTTTCTCTTGATAGCAGCGCCTCTGGCCCTGTATCTTTCATGGCTATCTTTGACAGCGTATGTAATACTATTGTATCGGCGGGTCACAGACGTGGAGCAATGATGTCTGTCCTTCGTGTTGACCATCCAGATATTGAGGAGTTCATACGCGCTAAGAAGGATGCCAGTACACTTACGAACTTCAATATAAGCGTAGGTGTTACAGATGAGTTCATGTCTTGTGTCACTACCGGAAAACCATTTGATCTTGTGTTTGATGGGAGAGTGTACCAAACTATTGATGCATCTGCTCTATGGGATGAGATCATGCGTAACAACTGGGACTGGGCAGAGCCGGGAGTGTTGTTCCTTGATCGTATCAATGATGATAACAACTTACAATACGTAGAGACTATAGAAGCAACTAACCCCTGTGGTGAGCAACCTCTACCTCCATACGGAGCATGTCTGTTGGGAAGCTTTAACTTAGTTAAGTATATGTATCGTGGTAATCAACATAAAGACTACTACTCTTTTGACTTCACTCAATTCAAGGAGGATATTCCTCATGTGGTACGTGCTATGGACAACGTTATTGATCGTACTCAGTATCCTCTTGTGGCTCAAGAGAAAGAAGCTAAAGCTAAACGACGAATGGGATTGGGTATCACTGGACTCGCCAATGTACTTACTCTTCTGGGTATCAGGTATGGTAGTCCTGACGCAGTTAGAATTACTCGTAAGATAACTAAGACGCTTATGTGTGGTACATATGAGGCAAGTGCTTTGTTGGCTGAAGAGAAGGGTGTGTTCCCTGAGTACAGACCTGAGTACAATGCAAGTCGGTTTATCCAACGTTTACCTAAAGACCTACGGGAGTTAATACAAAAGAATGGTATCCGCAATAGTCACCTCACCTCTATCGCCCCTACTGGCACTATTAGCTTCACTGCTGATAACATTAGCAGCGGTGTGGAGCCTGTATTCTCGAACCAACTGGACCGAACTGTGCAAACAGAACAAGGACCTATTATCGTTCCGCTCAAGGATTATGTATATAATACGTACAACCTTAGAAATGTAGAGGCAGATGAGTTGACTACACATGACCACTTAGATATGCAGATAGCTGTACAACCATTCGTTGACTCAGCTGTATCTAAGACGATCAATGTGGCTGATGATGTAACCTTCGATGAGTTCAAAGGTGTATACATGAAGGCATGGAAAGGTAAGCTTAAGGGCTGTACGACATTCAGGGCCGCTGGTAAACGCTATGGTATCTTGAATAAGGTAGAGCCACTAGAGGAACCAATAGAGGGTGCAGCTTGCTTCATTGATCCAGCTACAGGCAACAAGGAGTGTGGTTAAGATGCGATTAGTATTAGTTATGGTCATAGGTGTGGTGTTGGCTGGTTGTGGCATCACACCTAAGTACGAGACAGGGACTTTAGTATGGGTAGGGTGTCACAGGGTAGAGCAAAACCCTTCACCTGAGGGGAGTACCGCATCTTTTCTCTTGCTTAATCTAAAGAAAGGTGATAAGATGTACTTACAACAGCTAGACCACAATGGCAATGCTGACGTAACTGTAGGGGAACTCTGCAAATGAAGCGAGTCTTTGCTTTAATAATACTTGTGTGGGCCTTCATATCCTTAGCGACATTTGGAGCTTGGGCAGGCACAGTACAGACTGATCTAGACTGTCTAGCGGAAGCTATATACTATGAGGGGAGATCAGAGCCATTCATTGGACAACTAGCAATAGCCAACGTAGCTCTAACTAGGACTACTAAGTCTGTCTGTGCTACAGTACACGATAGATGTCAGTTTAGTTACTGGTGTGATGGGAAGCATGAAATTATGCTGGACGCTAAAGCTAAAGAGCATTCATACATGGTGGCTAAATTAGCTATGGATGGGGCTGTAGTAGGCGAGACAGAGGGAGCTACTCACTACCATGCAACATACGTCAACCCTTACTGGGCTGGCAAGTTATTTTACTTAGGCCGAATTGGTAAACACTTATTCTATATAGAGGAGTAAACAATGTATAAAACTTCACACGATGTAGACCCGATAGTAAACACAGTAATGGAGCGTATGAGTGACCGTAGTAAGGAAGGGATCAAGAAGTACGGTACGACGATGATGCGTAACGATGTATCCACTACACAATGGATTGATCACGCGATAGAAGAGTTACTTGATGGTGCTATATATCTTGAGCGTCTTAAGTATGACCTAGGGAGGCTCTAATGGCGTATACAGTAGCAGTAGATGAAGAGACTACAGACAGGTTAATTGTACAGGTGCTTAAGAACACACTACACACTCAGCTATCCTCTACAGTCTTTGAGGAAGAGGATGCTGATGATGTAATAGATGCCTGTCGCATTTTAGTGGAGTACTATGGTATGCCGGGGAAGGACTATGAATATGAAAAACCTATCTGAACACGATTGGATGCTTGTGTGTACCTTAGTGAGCATAGGTGTAGCTATACTAGTAAGAACGTTGAGATGAATTTCTCTCACCCCGTTCTAGTGGTTTAGCTGCCCTACCGCTTGCTAAGGCAACATTAGCAGCCACAGGTGCATAGGCGGCTGGAGCATCTAGTTTGTCTAAAGCGTTGATAGTGGCGTACTGCGCTCTGTTCAACACTGTATTCTTAGGTATCTTATCGGTAGAGGAGATGTTGCCAATCTTGGACATAGTTTCCTCTACTTGATCCCTTATAACCTGTGCCTCAGTCCGTAGTCCTGTTAGGGCTTTATCTACAGCAGGGCTTCTCGTCCCTTTATTTAGTAGATCAAAATGTATGGGAGTAGTCACAGCCATTAGACGATCAGCCATAGGAGCCTTAAGTTTAGATAAATCATGCTCATCATTTAGGAATGTCACTATAGTCCCATCCTTCTTTACGACAGTCATGTAGTTAGCACCTCCTAGTTCCATAGCGTCTGTATGTTTATACCCTGAGATTATAGGTGGTACCTCATTCTTAAGTACTTTATCTTTATTCTTAATACGTATACCTTGAGCCTCTAAACCAGCAACTAAGTCTTTATTAGTTTTATACCCTACACCAGTAGGGAAGGCCTTCTTAAGAGTTCCTAAGCCTTTACCACCAAACATAAACTGACCTTTGAGGTTATTTAAGTTCCCTGAGGACTGTGTACTAGGGCGGCGTATAGCCATCCTGTACTTCTTCTTAGGGTCCACATTCTGTACCTTCTTGATCTCATCAAAGACTGCATTAAGTGTCTTAGAGTTTAGACCTGTAGCTTTATTCATAACCTTAAAGTAAGCCTCACCACTTAAGTCCGTAAAGGCCTTCTGGTCCATCCCGTCCAAGAGTTTATAGAATGTAGAGTTGTTACCGTACTGCTCATCGAACTGTCTAGATTGATTGATCTGTCCCATAGCCTTCTTATCTGGGTTCTTAAGGACATTACCCTTCTCCCCTGTCTTCTTATTCTTTGTCAAGAACTCCTCCATCTTGTCTATGGTGGTTTTCTTATATGTACCATTCATCTTAGAGAGCATCTCACCTGCAACTTTCTTGTCGGTAAGCGATACTCCATGTTTACCCCACATACCTTGTGCCTTAGGGGAGTATGCGCCCTTAAGCATATTAGCGCCGCCTTGAGCAGCACCATACAATGTACCTGCAACTTGACCAGCAACCCCTGTACCATAGAAACCGGGAAGGTAGTTAGGAGCGTGATGTACAGCTTTATCTGCCATAGACTTAAGACCACTTTTGATACCTCTAGTTGCTGCCATAGGAGGCACAAAAGGCAAGAGTCCAGTTAAAGCAAGTGCTGCATCAGTCTTAGGAAACTCACCTGTATTCATCCACTGTTGTCCTATATTAGTGGCATCAGCAACACCTCCAATAATATCTCCCACTAGAGGAACTGGAGAGGAGGCTAAAGCTAACTTGTCTAAGGCGCTCATGCCTTCCCAAGCCCCACCTAAGAAGTCCGTAGCTTTATCCCACAATCCCTTCTCTTGTAGTTTATTCGGCATTTGTTAATCCTAATCCTTCTTCAACTTCTTCCTTAGACATCCCTTTAGCGTATAAATCAGCCACTACATTATTAAGTAGTACGGAAGCGTTCTTAGCAAACTTAGTCTTATCTAATTTACTTTTGGTTAGACCTAAGAACTGATTAACACGTTTAGGGTCAGATACGATATGAGCAAGACTTAAAGGGGACAATAAGACAGTTAATCCTCCTAGTGCAATAGCAGGTGCAGCAGCAACCGCACCTCCGCCTACTATAGCTGTCCCTAACAACTCCGGGATCGCACTACCCGCACTGATCTCCTTACTTCTCATAGCTAATGATCCAAAATTAGAGCCGGGAGTTTTAGCTGCTGTGGCTAAAGCATTAACAATAGTTTTCATTCTGTTGAACTTCTCTCCCCCTAAAACAGCCTTACCAAAAGCTATCTCATCTGAATTTGCAAACTTTAAACGAGCTACATTAACAAATTCGTCTACGTCTAACTCTTGTAGGTTTTTAGAACTAGGGAAGGTGTTTTCTAAATAACGATTACGTATTAAGTTCTTTACATCCTCAGGACTCTTAATACCTGAAGGGAACCTTCTTGGCCCTTTAGCATCTGTAGCTACTTTAAAGGCAGTATCAATAGACTTATAGAGTTTAGTTACATTCTCTACTTTAGACATAGATGTAACCATATCCCCTAACTTATACAACCCTTTAATATCCACAGTTTTTATAAATTCATCGTTTATGTCTGGAAACAAGGCATTTTTATTATACGCATAATACTTCTGTGCTTCAGCGTACTTAGCTGCTGCTGATGGGTTTATGTCCTTTAACCTACTCTTAACAGCACCTCGCATGTAGTTAGAGAGAGATGTTAATTCTCTTACTCCTTGCGGAGAGAAAGTTGCCGTACCGAAGTTACTAATAGAATTTATACGTGTGTTTAAATCCTTAGTGAAGTCAATTAAAGTCTGAGGAGTTCCTGTAGAGATTGAACCCCACTTCTCCTCTAGTTCCTTCAGGATATTCTGTGTAGTGGTATCTAATGAACTTGCAGTTATGTACTCGTTTTTATCGTTAAATCCGCCTTCTAAGTCCTTACTCTTCCTCCATTTAGATAGAGAAGACCCGACAATACTAACATCTGTAGAGACACGCCCAAACTCTTTAGCTACTTGATCTAAAGATTTACCATGTGTAGTAGCTAATGCGTCATTCCCTGCTTTAAGGTTCTTCATTAGAACATCACCCATCTCAGCAGCGCCTAAGAAGCCTTGATCCACATTGAATAGGTTGTTCATTCTATCCTTTGCGTAGTTAGTTATTTTATTTAAATTAGCCTGATGTACACCTTTAGACAGAATACCGTTGAAAGTAAAACTCTCTATAGTCTCAACAAGGCCCTTTTTACCTGCTTGGCCTAAAGTAAGACTACCTCCAGCAGCCTCCATTATCTGTTGGCTCTTAAGCACACTCTCTTGAGTACCAATGTCAGACGTTGCATCTTTACTCAAGGACTCAAACACATCCTCAGTGGCTTGTTTTAACGCATTAGGGTCCTTCATTGTCTTTAAGTAGGCAGCTATCTTACGTGTGACTGCTGGTGGTATTTTGAAGGCCGCTAACATAGCCGCATCAACACCTATAGAGAAGGCAGCTTCCCCTACTATTGACTTAGACTCATCATCAGACACAGCGGCATCTGCCCCTGAACCTACAGCAGATAAAGCAGCTGAAGTCCAAGGGCCTCCAAAGGCCCCTACAGTCCCAAGTGTATAGGCAAACTTATTCTCATAGAGGTGTTCCCCTACTTCCTCCGCAGTTACATTAGATACAGCTTCTTTAGCATTCTGAGCAAAGTTACGTACACCTGTCTCTACGTCCACAATAGGATCGTACCAATTAGGGTCCTCAGGTTTAGCTTCAACTTCAGGAGCGGCCCATAGCTCATCAGTGGTTAAAGACTGTTTAGCCCATAGCTCATCAGTAGTTTTTGATTTAGGTTGTTCCATTATACAGGGTCCCATCCAGTGCCGTTCCACTTATGAGGAATACCATTAGGGGGTGTCCTAACATCACCTATTTTTAAGTCTGCTTCATTAGGTTTAGTAGTGGTCTTAGGAGCGTCCTTTGTAACTTCCTCTTTATTCCACTCAGCGAGTACCTTAGCTGCCTCATCTGACATCTTCTTAGCTTCATTAGACTTAGCTTTATTAACTTCACTGAAGCTCATATTTAAGTATCGTGAGGCTCGTCCAGTCGAGGCTCCGTACATCTTAATGAGTTGTTTAAGGATGGCTTCATTGACCTTTTTACCACGCCCTAAGCCAGCAGATATCCCCTGTAGGAACGCACGTTCACCTTCAGTAGGGTTAGACCCAAACTCACCAATCTTATTAATGAGTATCTCCCCGGTAGCACTTGCGAACTCACCTCTGTCGGCTGGAGTTGTGCCTAAGAAGTCTGTAATGGCATCATTAATCTTAGTCATGCCGCCTGTCTTCGGGATTGTCTTAAGGAGTTCTAAAGCACGTTTGGCTAAGGTAAGTGATTTACCTTGTGAGGTTACAGCCTCCCGCATCTTGCCTTTTTCTTTAGCCCAAACTCTAGCTGACTCTAGCTTATATTCTTGCTCCGTTAGTTCTAGTGGTGTTAATCCATCTTTAAGTATTTGAGCGCCTTCGGCTATGAATGTATTACCTCCACCACCTCCTATTTTATTATAGATTAACTTCCCCCTTGTACTTTTATCAACCGCCCAGATACCCCCATCTACAGTTTTGATGTTTTCACCTTCACGGGACAATTCAAGACCATCTGGCAGACCTGCATTAATAGCCTTCAGTCTAGCTGCCTCAGCGGTAAGTGTCTGGTTAGCCGAAGTACGCATACTCTGGGCCATAGTAAGAAATTGTTGTGCCTCAGCAGTGTACCCACGGTTCATAAGCTCACTAAAGCCCATCTTCATCTCTTCTTCAGTAATCTCTGCCCCACCGGGACTATTAGGATCACTATAGCCACCTAAGATACCCATAATCTCATTCTTATCTGTCTCACGCTTACGTGCAGCGGCTAACCTAGGGTCCTCATTAAGTATGCCAGTTTTCTGCCCTAATGCGCTTGCTATCCCTCTAAATCCTTCTGCTTGTTGTGCATTAGCTTTAGCAATAAGTGAAGAGTAATAGTTACCTCCTGAACGTAAGTTATCTGCCATTGCTTGACGAATACGAGCTTCACGCTCTT
>Ga0208134_1001142_pt1 | contig 15949 bp, 11 predicted proteins | sample VirMetDEL_Mar_31_FD_184515 | JGI IMG/M metagenome (GOLD analysis project Ga0208134, IMG submission 184515) | Aqueous microbial communities from the Delaware River and Bay under freshwater to marine salinity gradient to study organic matter... | ecosystem: Environmental > Aquatic > Marine >... | reverse complement strand
AAGAACACAGGGAACTTTAACACAGGGTGCTGGAACTCAGGGGACGGGAACACAGGGGACTTTAACACAGGGGACAGGAACACAGGGTACAGGAACACAGGGGACTTGAACACAGGGTGCTGGAACTCAGGGTACGAGAACACAGGGTACAGGAACACAGGGGCCGGGAACACAGGGGGCGAGAACACAGGGAACAGGAATACAGGGGACTTGAACACAGGGTGCTGGAACTCAGGGAGCAGGAACACAGGGTACTTGAACACTAATACTCCTAAAGTTCGTATATTCAATAAGATGTGTGATATTGGATTTAGTGATATTGAATTTCCTTCATTCTTCTATTTTAATGTTGTAGAATGGATTTCAGAAGAAAATATGACAGATAGTGAAAAAGATTCCTATCCTTCATACGTTACTACAAAAGGATTCTTAAAGTGTTATGATTATAAACAAGCCTTTAAGGATAGTTACTTAAAAGCAAATAAAGAGGACCGTAATAAAGTTAAAGAACTACCAAATTTTGATGCAGATTTATTCTATGAAATTTCAGGCATTAGAGTAGGTGAAGAGAAGAAAAAAGTCACACTTGAACTTACGGACGAGCAATTAGAGAAAATTAAAGATATTATTTAGTAATTTATATATTATGAAAGTAAATGCAAAGAAGCATGACACTGGAAAGCTAAAGTATGATCTTATAGAACCAGAGATGATTGAAGTATTAGCACAGGTATTAACCTACGGTGCTGATAAGTACGGAGAAGGTAACTGGAAGGGCTTAAATAGCTTTGAAAGTAGGTATTCTAGTGCAATGATGAGGCATTATGAAGCTTGGAGAAAAGGCGAGGAGATAGATGGTGAAAGTGGACTGTCACATCTAGGCCACGCAGCTTGTAATATATTATTCTTGTATTATAATAGTAAAAAAAACTAAATAACTTATATTATGAAAATTGACGACTTCCTTAAACTCAAAGGGTGGTACGATGAAAAAAGCGACTCGCCTTATCATCTATTGCCTAAGAAAATGCCTCTCAAATATATGCAAGAGATTAAATTTGATAAACTTATGAGTTCTGAAATGCTTGGTAAATGGGGCTGGGGTGAGGTTAGAAAAGCTGTAAAAGAAGGTAGTATACCGCCTAATGGTGATGTTTATGATGAATACCTAGCAGACGGGTTTATAGAGTTTCAAAATATATGGATGGATGATAATGCAATTGATATAATGTGCTTACAAGATCCAAATGAGATAAGAAATGGTAGAGAAATATTTTATGATGAAACTGGGGATAGTTATTGCTATTTTAATGGTGATCTTTATAAAGAATTATTAGAAAGATATATAGAAGTGTTAATCGGGGACTAAAAAAATCCAAACTTAGTAATGAGAATTTAATTATTGTGTTATGAAAAAATATAGTTGGCTTATAGTAGGAGTAATATTATATATAATCTACCCACCATCGCTACTTTTTCTTATTGTTGTTATGCTTTGGAAGAACTAACTTATTATTTCTTGCTTCTTTTATTATATTAATTATTGTGTTATGAAAAAATTTATCGGTATCTGTGCTATTATAGCGTTCTGTATTGCTTTCCCTCCTATAGCGTTGGCTGTAGGGTTGATTGTTGTTATACTATGGGCTACTGACTAGACTTTGCTTGGTTGAATATGTCTTTTAGTTGGTCTTTTGTTTTGATACTTTTGGTGTCAAATACAATTGTCTGGTTTGTAACAACATCGGTACTCAGCGGGTTGTCAGAAATGTTTTGGAATACAACTGCATCATGACCTTCTTTTTTAGCCTCTTTTATTATTCTAGAAAGCTCACCTTGAACACTGCTTTTACCTTTCATGTCTACAACTTTTGGATTATCCGTAGTTAAAAATCTTTCTAAAACAAATTCATCTGGCTTGTCTGTTAATAGTGAAGCTTCATGTTTTTCTATTTGGCTTGTTATATCATCTACTAAATCAAAGTCTCTTTTCTTCTCTGCGGCATCTAATTTATTTGCTAAATCATCACTCTTAGCTTCAAAGGCTACATTGTCTTTTGCTAAACGCTTTCCTGAAAGACCTGCAAAGTCTTTTGCCTCTTTCGATGAATCTGTAAACCAGAATCCCTCTTCTCCCGCTAGTGTATTTGTAGATGTGTTTAATTGTTTTGCATCAAATGTATCAAACTTTTGACTAGTACCATGAAAGTCTTTTCTTTGATCTTTTATAAACTCTTCAAATGTATCAAACTTCTTAGCTTCTTCAATTAACCTAGTTTGAGCCGTCGCAGGCTTACTTAAAGATTGATTCACGTCTTTACCTATTGCTCCTCGTGTTCCTGTGAAACGTCCTTGTCGGGTAGGTTCTTCAGTTTTCTTAATTAGTTTTTCAGCACCAACCTTAGTTTTTTTTTTATTGAACTCATCTACTTGTTTAAACATGTTTTTAACAGACCTATCTGGTGAGTTTATTAAATTCCACCATCTTCTTACTCCTTCTGTGGCAGCAGCTTGGGCAATATTAGAAACACCTCCTGTCGTTAAAAATTGTGCTACTTGACTAGCAGAAGCTATGCCACTCATAGCATCAACAAGACCCGCACCATTCTTATTAGCCACTCTTTGTGCAGCTCTTACTACATCTCTTTCAATTTGTTTCAATGAACCGTATTGGTTTTTTAATGCTTGGTATTTTTCACCTGTTACATTTTCTATTGTATCATCTAAATCTAGTCTCAATTTATTTGCCACCATAGAATCTACAACTGCTTTTGACCCCTGACCTGTACTCGGGTTTCTATAAAATGTCTTTAATTCATCATTAAAATTCTGAATAATATCTTGTGTTTGTTCAGGTGTATAAGAGGCTCTTTTACCAAACCTTTCTATTAGTCCGTCAATATAAGTAGATGTTTGAGGTGAAACATCTTGTATAACAACATTGTCTTTTAGCTTTTGAAGTTCTAAAACAATAGGTGATAAACTAACTATAGATCCACTTTCTCCTGTTTGTTTTGCCAAAGAATCATACTCACTGAATATTTTCTTTTTAGTCTGAGTTACTGACTCACTCATTTGCTGTACAGATTCTGGCAATTCACCTTTTACTATATCCCCTTCTTTGTCTATAAAACTAAGATTCTGCTTATTGTCTGCAATAGTAAATACTGCATCTCTTGACTTATTTTGATATTGTACACGTTCCAAATCAGTATTTAACTGCTTTCTTGGCTTTATTGCCTTATTAATTGTTTCGTCAATACTATTCTTAACATCTTGTTCAAGATTGAGAGCATCTTCTATTGCTTTTGTCTCTTGTCGTTCTCTTATTATGTTCTTTGTTTTACCTACTAAAGGATCTAATGCCTCACCTGTTTTTTTAACAACTTTAGGAGCTACGCCTCCTACTAGTAACTCAAATACTCCTCCAGCCCCAAAGAATGCGTTTTTAGCTGAGTCTGGTAACTCTTGGTAAACCTCATCTGCTTTCTTAAACGCTGCTACTGCTTGTTCTTTTACTGGCTCTGGTGTGTTTTCAATAACTGTAGTTGCTACACTTTGTATTTCAGGTGAAATAAATCCTGCTATTGTGCTTCCTATAATATCAGCTGCTCCACCTACTGCAATTGCTCCAGCTTCTAAAGCTTTACCGCTAGATAAGTTTAAAGGGTCTAGCACCTTTGATGCTAATCCTCTTTCTGGCGTTTCTCTTTCTTTTAACTCCGCTGTACGCTCTTGTATTCCTGCTCCAGCTTCTTGGAATCCTTCTACTGCTCCTTGTGCTCTATCAAGAAGACCTCTGCCTTCTCCTACTTGGAAAACTGATGGTTCTCCTGTTGATACAGGAGAGAAAGATAATCCAGCCTTAGGTTCTTCTAAAGGCTGAACTTCTTGTGTTCTAGAAAGCTCTTCAACATCTGCTTTACGTTTTATCTTTGCCTTTGCTTTATCAAGGCGAAAATAAGCATCTTGTGCATTAATACCTTGTGCTTTTAAACCCATTAAAAAGTTTTTGTCCTGTGCTGTTAGTTCTCTTGACATGATATATGTATTAAATTTATTTTACGAGTCTTCACCTAAGCTGTTATAAAAATCAATATCTGATTGCTCAACATCTGGCGTATTATTGTAGGTGTTCTCATCGTTAGAATCATCTGTTACAAATTGTGGATCTGCACCAGTGTCTTTTTTCTGTTTTTGGTATAAAGCAATTCTTAGTTTTTTATCCAGTAATTCTTCTTCTGTAACCCTTGGCAAGTTTACTGTCTCCCTTGTCGCATTATGTGCTTGTAATATATTTGATTTAAACTCTTCTACTTTTGCTCTTAATGTTCCAGGTTGATCTGTAATTTCAGGGAGTAATGGCCGCAAGAATGCTTCCTCTGTTGGGGTAACCGCTGAACCAAGATTTTCTAATCTATAAGGAGCTATAAGGCTTGTAATTTTAGACCTTAATCGTATAAAATTATCTATATCAACTGCGTTTGCATCTGGTAATAAGTCTCTAATTTCTTGAGGGGCTAAAGCTGCCAAGTTCGCTAATCCTGCATCAAATACACCAAGCATATCTTCTGGTATTTTATCAAGTAACTCTAATACTTCATTACCCTTTCTCGAAGTCTCTATTGGTAATGCAACTTTCGCATCTAATGCTCCACCTCCACCTACATTTTTTATTAATTCATTTTCGACATTAACAATAGCCTGTACTGCATCTCCATTTTTTAATGGGAATGTTATATTTTTCTTATTATTAAAGTCATCAAGTGTACTTGCTTTGTTATATAAATCAATTGCAACATCTTTAAATTTTGCACCTTCTTCTCCTAGATTACCAAGAAGTATTTCGGTATCTGATTTATCTTTATTCAAAATAATATCTTTTTCAATACGTTCCATGTCCTTATCTGACGTTTTACCACCTTGCCATAATGGATGTAAAGGAGCTAAATCATTTATACGCCTTTCAAGTTCAGGATCTAATACTTCCTCTGATTGCTTCCTTAAAAATGCAGCCGTTGCTACTCTATGAGCTTTAGATCCTTTTTCTGCACCAAGCCCTTCTAATGTACTTGTAAGTGTGCTGATTTTATCTGCATTATCAACTGCATCTTGTATAGGTTGTGGTAATTGTATTTTAGAAACTGCATCTGAAACACCTCCTACTAAAGAACCATTACCACCTTCATTTCTATACATGTTCTTAACAGTTGCATTCTTTTGTGCATCTGTCATAGATTGCCATTGAGATGTACTCATTGCTGTATGATTCCATCTTGGTTGTCCGCTTGCTGTATAGAATCCTATATTATCAATTACATCAATCGTTTTTTGTACTGGATCACCTATAAGTCTAGCTGTGTGGAAATTATCATTATTTGGGAAAGCATCACCTACTGTGTAATCTACACCCTCTACAAGACCTGCTTGTTTTGCAATATCTGTTGTAAAAGCTGTAGGATTGTTGTGTCTGTCTGTTCTATATCCTTGTGCAGGCTGGTTAGCCCTTGCTTTTGCAAAATCTCCGCTACCCCCTGATACTGAACCGAAATCAAATTCTTCATCTTCATCTAATCCTGTAAGCTTTCTAAAATCAGCTATAAGTGCAGCGTTTTTTTCTGGGTCTTTCTGCAATCTTTCAAGAAAGTTTAAGTTCTTTATATCTGTTGTTCCTTCAAACTGTTTTCCACTCGCCTCACTCTTAATCTTGTCAAAGTTCCCCCTTAGCACATTAAGCTTATTATTTAAATCTTGATCATCTGGATTTTTCTTTAACTCTTCTATAACTAAAGCTTGCTCTTTTGCATTGTTTATCAGTCCTCCTAAAAATGAAGCTGGCCTGTCCGCTGCATCAAAATCTTCTTGTAATTTTGCTTGTCCTTCAAGCGATAAATTAGAAAGGAAGTTTACTCGGTCGTTTTCAGTCATCTTATCAAAAAAATCAAGAGTCTTTGAACTCTCCTCTTTCCCTAACTCTTTACTTTCTGCTCTTAACTCTTCAGCAGATCTATTAGCTGCATTAAGTGCTGCTGCTGCAGATTTTGCTGCAACTCTGTCACCGTCTGCCCTTGCTTTATTTAACCTTCGTGTTGCTGACTCAATATTACTTGCTGTTTGATCAAACTGTCTTTGCATTTGCTTACTTCTAAGCGTAATACCTTCTAATTGCCCAATACCTGCTGCTCTATTCGCACTTGATTCAAAAGTCCCAGGCTCTGCACTCACTGCACTCTGTACACCTGATACTTGGCTTGCTGATACGTCTGCAGCAATTCTTTGATCTTCTCTTAACTTTGCTGTACTTCTTTCAAGCTGTTCTTCTAAATCTTTTCGTTGTGCTTCTACCTCTTTCTCATCTTCAATTCTTTGATCTTCTTCTGCATCTGAAATAATCCTGTCATTTTGCTCTTGATCATATAGCCGTCTAGCTTCTGGTGATAAGTTTTGTACATTACCTACTAATACACGGTTACCACTCTCATCTCGATCAAACGTAGCATCTCCAGCTTGCTCTGCACGCTGCATTACTTCTCCACCTACTGTTACTTCTGCCGCTCCTGTACCCTGTACTTGTCCAGGTATAGCAGCTCTACACTCTGAGGATGATGCAAATTGACCGTTAGGATCTTTTACACATACTTTACCACCTGAAGCTGTTGTAGTTAATGCCCATCGTGTACCACCTGTTTTAGTCGTAGTTGTTTGAGGTGCGGCTATTTGTGTAGGAGCTTCTGGAGGTGTTACAGCTTGTGTAGGCTTAGGCTTATCTAAAAGACTAGTCCCTTGAGACTGTTGTAGTTTTAATACTCGTCTAGCTTCTATTTCACGCTTCTTTGCTGCGAGTTTCTGTGCTGCTGTTAGTGTTGCCATTTTATAATTTTAGTTTATGTGTATACAATTTCACAAGTAGCTATTGCACTATGAGAGCCTGAAGTCCCCGTATTAGTATCTATAAAACCTACTGATATATAATCACCTGCGACTAAAGTAATTGTATCTGATACATTGTTTCCAGTTGTATTACCTAGTGGTAAATTTACAGTTAAAGCTGTAGATGAACCATTTTTGAATATTGTAACATCTCTCGCTCCTTGTGAAGATGCTGTGGCTGTGTCTACAAACAAGTTTTTTACACTACAATTCCTTAAAACGATTAAAGACTCATACCTCAATGGCAGAACTCCTGAAGATGCTTGTGCTACTGAAAAATTAGAATAATTAGTAGAATTTATAAAGTTATTAAACCCACCATAGCCATTTAATGTTGTTACAATTTCTTTTGCATTAATATCTATAGCTTGCTGTACTCTTAAAGCACTCATAACTTTAGTATTCTCCGTTCCAGCCTCTGCCTCTGCTTGACTTGCCTTATCTGTTTCAATGCTGTTTGTGCTTAATACAAGGCCACCGCTCGCTAGTAAGTCTGCTTGAAAGTCTTGTGTTACCTTTTTTACCCCTAAACTTGCCGTTGTAGGCGTTGCAACTCCAAATGTAACCCAAGCTGAACCATCGTACTCTTGAGAGCCTAGAGCGGTTACTCTACACCTGTCACCTTCGGCTGGTGCTGTTAGTGCTGCATCTCGTTCTGTCGCATCTGCAAATACTGGATTTGCTCCACTTGCCGCTGCTCCGTATTGTGGACGTAATACTTGTTTCGTTGTTACTTCTAAAGTCCCGTTTAACCCTTGCTGATATTGTTCATGTACCATACCACTATTTACTACAAAAATCTCTTCTCCTTCTTCATGTGTTGAAGGAATTAGTAAAGGGTTACTTGTTAGAAATGCTATACCACCTTTTTTTAGCCCTCTAGTAGTCCATGTTGCCACGTTACCTACTATTTGTGTGCTACAATCAGCAAAATAAAATTCTTCTACAAAGCCGTTAGCTCCTTTTACTCCTAATACTGCACTTCCTGTAAGTGCTGTACCATCTGATTTTAAGATTGGTGTGTTTGCTGTAAAACTAGTATCCGTATCTGTAAAATCAATTGCAACTTTAACTTTTGGTACTAGTACCGTTGTCAATGCCGTTAATTCTAAATCTTTGTAAACTGTCATCGTATATTTTGGTTAAATCCTTTAGTAATTTGCTCTGTATGTATGTAATCAATTGACCAAGGCTTTCTGCTTTCTTCCTCAATATCTATGATTAATCTTGTGAACTCATATATTTGTACTGACCGTCTAAACCATTGTTCTGATACTACCTGACTTAACCCATCAGTCCCTCCAATTGCTCCCTCTCCTATTCCTCCTTCTCCTAGCCCTTGGAATCCTCCTCCTAACACATTCGCATCTAATTGCTCGATCGTTATCGTCTCATCTGTGAAGTCCTCTCTTAGTATATGGATTTGGTCGTAAATATCAAATGAAAACTTGAATACCTGACCATCTGCAAAAGATCCCTTAGTTACAAAATACTCTTGTGTCTTTAATTCGTTCTGTGTCCCTTGTGTTAATTCTTGCTTATATCGTGTTTTTATCACTCCGCCATCATCACTTGAACCATCAAATAACTTGTAAGTCTTGCCATTTACAGAGCTTGTGCCCCATATCTCACGTCCTACTTTAAAGAAGTTCTTTATATACCACCCTTTAATTCTTGAGTAAGGTACATTAAACCCTTCGTTTGTTTGAACTCTATCATTCATATAGAAAACAAGTACAAAGTTATTAAATGAAGCATCTCGCTTACAAGATATTAATACTCTATTCTCATCCTCATCGTATACCATAGATGAACCAATAAAATTTAATTGGCTTGTTAGTGTTTCTCCGAAGTATTGTGAAATTTTAGAAGCCGTTAAACTAAAAGGGTATGCTGTTTCTGTTTGTATCGGTGAAAACCACACTCCACCCTCGTTTACTACTACTACACCATCTCGTGTAGCTATTGCGTTGTCCGCTCCTAGCCCTTCACTCTGAAAATCTACTCTCACACTCTGTGCAAGTCCTGTTGTGTCTACGTTAATAGTATCAAGTACAATACCACTTTCCCCGTCTTCATAAAACGCTATAAGCTGTCCTCCTGCTGTAGGTACTACAAGTTTAGTTACTTCTCCAGCATTGCTAAAAGACGTACTTCCAGCATCTGTAGGGATTGGTGGCGTTGTTGTTGGTGCATAAACTGTAAAAGGCGGGTTAGGAGTTGCCGCTAATGCACTAAACTGCTGAGAGTATAGAACCATAGAAGGGTTTTCTTCTATCTTGAACAATACAAGCCTTTGATCATATACAAATACACCTCCACATACTTTTGCGTTAGTGATTATTGTAGAAGTCCAAGCAAGTACACCATTTACAGTAGCTGAACCTGTAGCACTATCTGTAATAATTTCATTGTCTGCAAATACACCTGTAATATTGCCAAGTGTTAATGTTCCTGTTGTACCTGCATCTGAATCCTCAAGTATAATTGCTGTTGCTCCACTTGTTCCTCCTGTTATCTTTAAACCTACTGCAAAATTAGCTGTTTGTGCATCATATGCAAGTGTTCTACTTATTCGCACTGGCTTTTCTGTACCGTTAGCACTAAATAAATAATCACCGAACTTAGCAAATGTGGCTTCTCCTACTCCTGTATAGGTGTGTATCAATGTGTTACCAGCTAAAGTACCATCATTTACATATAATTTATCATCTTGTGCGAAATACTTATTTCCCTTGAAATAAATACCACCTCTAAGCTCAAGAGTTCCTTCTTCTATTTTCTTTACTTGTCCTTTACGCTTCTCAATACCTACCTCTTTTTTCTTTAAAACATTCTCCATTAAAGTAGGCGTGTCTTTAAACTCACTAGGGGCTAGATCATTCTCCCCATTTTTTGCTATGGGTACTGGCTGCAATCCTATTGATTGTGACGGCAAATTGAGAGGTCTGTATTTCATTTTACTAGATTATGAATATTTTTGGTTCTACTGCTATATTGCTTAGCATTCTTTCAAACTCTCTTGAAAATCTTTGATCACCTGCCATTTCTTCAGCTACGTTCAAGTTCCATTCTCCATACTCTTTTGTTAGCCACTCCATCACCATTGTTAAATGCTCATCATTTATTACTAAACTGTCCGTTGTAGCTGTTAGAAGTGATACGGAAGGTATATAGTCGAAAATAACACTTCTGTTCGCTGTAGGTGTAGGTGTGAAGTAAATCTTACCACCTCTTCGCGTGTACCCATAACATGGGCTATCTATTTCTGTTTGTTGTAATACTGGATATTTTCGTTTACCTCCACTATCTACATCAAACAATCCTGCGATACTTACCTTCATAGATTGTAAATCTGCAGGCTGTGCGTAATCCTCTGTTCCACTTACTACGCTAATTGTAGTGGTTTTTATGTATTCCTGTGGTTGCATTTTTACCAATTGTTGATACGCCAGTTTATTTAAAGCGTTAAAGAAATCTAACCATAACTGATTAGATACTTCACCTATTACACGCTTCTTTTGTCTTGTTATCCTATCAATGCCATCTTGAACGGTTAGAAAAGCTCCCCCACCAAATGATATTGCTCCACTGCCAATGTAATAATCAGCATATAGATAAGATTGTGGTGCATCTACTAAAGTAATTTGATTTGTAGCTGTTACTGTAAAATCAAAATATTCAGCTCCGTCAAAGTTTAATTGAGATACTGAACTTACACCGCTATTTGCTAGTGTAAATACTTTATTAGTACCATTAACCTGTGTGGTTAAATTCTCGTTTACTATAGGTGTTAGTGCCATATTTTAAGGTTATTTGGTATTAATACTATCTTGGGGAATGTAAATACTGAGAGAACTATAATTGCCAGTAATGATATTAGTATTATCATTATGCTTCTGATTTAGCTTCTATTGTGTACGCTACCCCGTTTATTAGTATTCTAATTTCTTTTGTTGTTGTCCCTGTAGATGTTCCTCCTGCTTGTGTAAGGTTTGTTGCAATATTACACACCTTTGCGGTTGTTGCTCCATTAAATTCAATTGCTACATGTGCTTGTGATGATGTCCCCATATCTAACTCAATACACTTAATAGCCTGTGTTTGAGTATCTCCAATAGTAATAATTTGACCAGCAATACCCGCACTTGAAGAATTTGGCACACTTAAAGCAAATTGATTAACCGTTGTATTACCTACAACACTGAGAGTACCACTATTGCTATATAAAGAGACGTGGTTATTAGCAGCTAGAGGAGTAGAGCCATTAGCAAATACAATAGAATTAGAACCTGCTATTAATGTCTCATCAGGAGGACTACTAAATCCTACTCCTACTCTCCCTAGATAATCAAAAGTAAACCTATTACTCCCACTACCATTTACCGCAGCGTTAATAAGCAATGCTCCTCTGTAATCTGCTGCACTTGTTTTACCAAATGAATATGCAGTAATTCCTGACATCTGACGAGTGTTAGAGTCGTCTAGTTCCCTCCAAAATTCTATACCTCCAAAATTTGCTGATGTACCTTTAAAGTTTTGTGTAAGTTTGAGTGCAGGACTAGCATCATAATCTGTTGTTAAGTCAAGATTATAATTTGCCCCTGATTGTTTCACTAATGTTAAACCAGTTCCTGTAGAACCTGACACTGTATCTCCCCATAAAAATCCAGCTCCTCCTAGAAAATCTGCTACATCTACCTTCTTTAAATTTCCAGTATCCGAAGTATCACTAATAAGTACAAAATCACCACTTACTCCTGTTACAGTTGTTTTACCTGTAATTGCTGCACTTGCTATTGTTGTAGCGTTTCCTACCGAAGTTACATCACCTGTTAAATTTGCATTAGTAGTAACACTTCCTGCGGTTAATCCTGCTGCTGTTCCTGTGATATTTGTACCTACCAAAGCGGAAGGAGTACCAAGTGCTGGCGTTACTAGTGTTGGAGATGTTCCGAATACTAATAGTCCTGAACCTGTCTCATCTGAAATAACGCCTGCTAATTGTGAAGAAGTTGTTGCTGCAAACTGTGATAAGGGATTAGCCACTAAAGCATCCCCTACTGCTGCCGCTTGAAACGTAGGAGCTGCACCTAATCCATTACTTGTTAATACGTGCGTTGCTGTTCCTGTAGCTACTGTTGTAGGCGTTCCTGTCGCACTCCACGTAATAAGTTCACCGTCTGTACCATTAGCAAGATCTGCTACATCTACGTTAGAAATACTATTACCTGTACCGTTTGCATCAAAAGTTTTATTTGTAAATGTATCTGTACTTGATGGTGTTACTGTACCTACATTTGTTGTATATCCACTGTCGTTTGTAAATATAGAAATATTGTCTCCTGTATATGCAAAATTTCCATCTGTTACAGCTGTATCAAATTCTGCTTTAGTCCCTGTTATTCCTACTATACTTGTTATTGCACCAATCCCTGAAATCTCTTGCTGTACAAAGGCTGTGCTTGCAATTTGTGTTGTATTAGTAGTTGTAACCGCTGTAGGTACTGCTGCTACTCCTGTAAAGGTAGGGCTTGCGATTGTTGCTTTTAAAGCTAGCTGTGCTGTTGTATCTGCTGGGAGATTATCAATCAGTGAAGCTGCTTCTAATACTCGAGTTTTTATAGGTACTTCTGCCATTATTGTTTTTTATTAGATAATGCTAATTTGTTTTCCTTTATATCATGTCTATTGAATGCTATTTCTTCTTTAAAGTCGTCTATAACGTAATTAACTGCTATCCCTGACGCTGACAACATTGCAGCAAATGCGTAAATTCCTATTCTTGTCCTGAAATCTAAAGCTGTTCTTAAGTTTTTTGCTTTTACGTCTGTGTAATCTTTTGCTGTTTTATCCATCTTATCATGTGTTCTATCTGCAAGAGATAAGTTTTCTTTTAAGTCTGCTTTTAATTCTCCCAGCTTTAAATCTGTGTCTTTCTTTTGTGAAACAAGTATTGCTACTAATTCTGACATCACAGAAAGTTTTTCTGCTATATTGAAACATGAACTTTCAAGCTTACTTAAGTTTTTGTTATATCTTTCATCAGAATCATGCCTAAATTTCATATCTTCTATTGCTTGAATTGATAATCTTTCTAGTGCTTTACTTAACTCGTTTATTTGTGATTCTTGGTTCATTATTGTTATTTTTAAGCCTGTATTATAAATTACTTATTCCTGCTCCTCGTAAGAAGCAGAGTAAATCATTTATTTCTTAACTTTCTTTAATTCAGTCTCTGGCTGTTCCTTGAAAGCCTCTTGAATCTTATCTGTAATGTGTAAAGCTGCTTGGGCTACATTCACACCGTTTGCCTTTACTGCAAGGTCTATAAGCTGTAGAAGTGCGTCTGCTTCTTTCTGTGTAAGTTGTACGTTTTTCATGCGAGTGAAAATTAAATAATATACAAACTTAGTTTACATTACGCTGCCCCCACTCGCAAGGGGCAGCTGTTGTTTTATACGTATGTAGCTTCTGCGAACTCTTCAAGAGTCTTTAGGGCTGCGTATCCTGCAGTAGTAGTATTGTCTTTAACGCTTTTTGTAGCGTCTGCCATAACAGATAAGTCTACTGCTACTAATATGTATTCATGTTTAGTAGTTTCAAACTCTGTCTCTGTACCTGCTTTGTAACGGTCTCGATGAGTTGCGTCTGCGTGTACTCGTATTTCTACACCTTGTTCTGTAGCTTTTTCTACTACAATGTATTGACCGTTTAGATTGATTGCCATGATTTTTTTGTTAAATAATTGTTTCTAGGTTTTTGTAAGTGTGTATGTTGTTCCTCCTGCTCGTAGTTTTAAGTCTGTACCATCGAACCAGAATTGACCATCTGTAGCCCCAACGCTCCCGTTTGTTTGTGCAGAGAATAGTATGTGAGCACCAGTTGAATCTACATCTTGAGTAAGTTCAAGTAAATTTACTGTATCTGTAAGAGTTCCCGCTGTTTGAGTTGCTATATTTTCTAAATTCAGTATAGAGCCATTCTCTGTAATTGATGCCCCTGCATTATTTACAACTGTTTCTCGATAGATTTTAAAGTTATCATAATTATCTGTAGCCGTATGAGCACTAGTTGTTTCTCTTTTGTATCCTATTTCATTGTCTGAAAGCGTTCTTCCACCGTTGTCAGTAACTCTCTGCCACCCCCATATTCCTTTAGAGTTATAATTTCCCCTAGCCCATCCAAGGGATGCAGATTTTGCATTACCTTTACCGTTATCACTTACAAAGAAATTAAAAGCAGATTGGTCGCCTGCCGGATGGCTTCTTATGTTTGATGCAAATCTTTGGTTATAGCCTATCATGGAAAAAGCCCCGAATGTGTTAGAATTATTGGTAAATTTATAACCATAAGCATCAGAAGTTGTTGTGTTTGGAAATGAAGCACTGTGATTGATTTGATTAATTGCCGATGCGGATGTTCCAGATATATCAATAGCACGACCTGTACCAGTTGTACCCATATCAATTTTAATCCCTCTTTGACTTGCACTAGCCCCTTTTGCATTTATCAATAGCCCTGTATGTCCCTGTGCGGATGTTCCTGTATCTAATACTAATATTTCCTCAGCATTATCCTGAGTGTTATCAAGTGTTAATGTTAAACCTTCAAGGGTTTCATTAGATGCACTTGTAATGCTATCACCCCAAGTTAAACCTCCTCCACCACCTAAACTCACTGCACTCTCCGTCCCCGCACCATCTTGAAAGTATAGAGCGTTATCTGTCTTGGTGTAAATCTTACCGTAGTTAATATCCGCTGTTGGTGTAGTAGTTTCTTTTAAAGTAAGTAAACCAGCTTCAACTGATAAACCAGCCATGTTTGCTGTTGGTGTAAGTCCTACACCTATGTTACCAGTAGTTGTTAAATCATTAACTCCTGCCATGTTAGATGAAGCATCAATGGTTACACCTGTATTATCCTTAATTGCTTGCCCTGTAGTCCCATCAAATACCGCTACACCATTATCAGTTGCAGATGCTGGTCCTGATACAGAAGAACCTGATGATACTACTCCACCTCCTATTCCTCCAAATTGGTTTGTTGATATAAATGAAGCTTCTATTGCCGTACTAAGATTTGTTGCATTTTTAATTACCACAATAAATCCTAATAATACACCATTTTCTGAATAGGTAGAAGGCACTATGTATGATGAATTGTACTCATCGACTGATGCAACTGCCTCTGTTTCACTTGCGTAAAACTGCTGACCATAAAATACTCTTATATTCCCACTGGCAAACCTCCATACTGCTTGAAGCGTTGCTCGATTATTACTTCCAGGAATAGCCGTTATTGTATTAGATACATCATAACTTCCTGGTACAACACTCGTAACGTCTGCCCCCTGTGTTCCGTCTTGTGTTACATATCTAAATGTAGCTGGCGATGATAGTGAAAAATCAATTTGATTTGGCTGTAAGTAACTTGAATTATATCCGATACCTTGCCCAAAGAATGAACCAGAAGATATGGCTATTGTTAAGTCTGTTGAAGCAGCAGATATAGATTGACCGCTTTTCAACGTTCCTAATGCTCCATATAAATCTCCTATCTGTGATGTATCTTGCTGTATTGGTGCTGCTATAGGTGCAAAACCTGAGATAAGCCCACCCCTTACACTAACTCTTTGTAAAAATATCTTTGTTCTAAATTCTGAACGAGCCGGGAAAGTTGTTTGACTTGTTATCACCCCTGCTGAATTTACATATATGTAATAAACTCCATCAACAGCAGATAAATCTAAATCAGTTTGTATCCAAGATTCAGATGTATACGTAGGGTTTTCTGAATCTGTGTTATTTAATATTTGCCCTGCCCCTGCGCTTATCCTTGCAACTCCTAAACCTTGATCTGTAATTCGTCCTCCGTATCTTACCCCCGTAGCCCTAGCATTCAATAAAGCTGTATCATTTTGCTCTAAATACGTTTGAAGATTAGTAGTATCAATTACCTTGAAATTTGTGTCGTCTACAGTTACAACATTAGCTCCTGCGACAAGGGAAACATTAGC
>Ga0208134_1001139_pt1 | contig 15967 bp, 33 predicted proteins | sample VirMetDEL_Mar_31_FD_184515 | JGI IMG/M metagenome (GOLD analysis project Ga0208134, IMG submission 184515) | Aqueous microbial communities from the Delaware River and Bay under freshwater to marine salinity gradient to study organic matter... | ecosystem: Environmental > Aquatic > Marine >... | reverse complement strand
ATTCCGTGCTTTATGGTGTCGCTATCCCCTAAGCCTTTTACAGTTCCATAAGGTAAATCTGTTAATATTAAGTCAACGCTTCCGCTTTCTATTTTGTCGCTTTCAATTAAGCAATCTCCTTTTATTGGTTGTATCATATCTATTGTAATTGGTTGTTAAATAAGTCTAACTCTTCTAGTGACGTGTTTAGGTCAGCTTCTATATCTAAGAATCTGTCGCAGTTAATAAAGTCATCTTGGGTGTCTATTGCGTTGTAAATGTTTGTATAAGTCATCTTAGTTTTTATTTAGGTATAATGATAAATTTTGTTCTGCCTGTTCTAATACGTTACAAGCTTCTAGGCTTAGCTTGTCGTTCTCTTCTGTTTGGTCTTCATAGTAATTAGCTGAGAGTATTCTAGCTTCTACCTGAGCGATGTTTCTTAATAGTTGTAATGTGATTAATTTGTTCATAGTTATAGTATTTAGTGATTAATGTTTATTATATTAGTGTTGTTAGCTTTTAATTCCTGAGCTTTATTGTAGTAATCTAGTGCGTCGTTATACTCAGAGGTTATTAGATTTTTTAAAGCCTCTTTGTTTACCTCTGTTAGCTTTGAGGTATCCTTAGTCTTTAATTCTGTATATAATTTTTTAGCTTCGTGAGCTTTAGCCATTAACTCTTTATATTCACGTATAATAGTCATTTTTCTAGCGTTCTCTTGCTCTTGTTTTGTATACTTAGTGTTCAGTGTTTTTGTAAAATTAATCATAGCGTTTGTTTTAAGTTAGTTATTATCTACACTGCAAATATATAAACCTTTATTAGTTAAACCTGAGTTTTTTTGAATTATTTTTAAATTAATTTCTTATTGACTGATTACTAGACACTTGCATAGCTAAATATTTTACCATCTGTAGACAGGCCACCCTCTTCGTGCATTGCTAGTCTCTTAAATTCTCTCTTGGCCTTTAGGTCTGCCTCTCTTTGTGCTTCGTCTCTCTTTAGTAAAGCCTTCTCTATATTTACAAATGATTTTAATTGGTTGTCTATAAAGTATTGTATTCTACTCTCAGGTAGTCCCGTTAGTAATTCGTTAATAGTGTCATCTGAGGTTAATCTAGATAGTTTAGCCCTTAGTTCTGAGTTCTGCTCTATTAAGTAGGTGTTACGCATTTCGTAAGCCTCTAGGAGCGTCTCTGTTGCATCTTCACAACCTTTCACGTCTAAATTACCTAAGATATCTTTTACTGCGTTGTAGTTAGCTCTAAATACTGAGTCATATTGCACGTCTTGTTCGAACTTCTTAAGTGAGTGCATTACTGTAGCGTGGTCTCTCTTTAGAAATTGGCCAATAGCTTGTAAGGTCTGTTTGTTATCTCTAGCAAATCTATAGAAGATACTCCTAGCTTGTACATACTCTCTCTGTCTTGTTCTCTCTACTACGTCACAGCTAGTTACTGTCTCTACGGCTTTTCTAATTACCTCTAGCATCTTTGTATTTGTCTCTTGTTTTGGTTTCATATTATCTTAAGTCTTCTTTAGTTGGTACTTCAAAATGTATCTGAGCGTCATCAGGGTAGTCCTGTAGTATAGTCTGACAGGCTTTGTCTTGTGATAGGTCAGTTACCATTGTGTTAATTAAGTATCTGTTGTTGTTTACTACTAGTATTGTGTACATAAGGTTTTATTTAATTGTTACGTTTAAAGTTCTGTTGAAGCTATCTGTGTAAGTGTCTTTTACGTTATTCATTAAAGTATCATAAAAGAAGTCATTTTTTACTTCGTACCACGCATTTCTAGAGCCCTCTAGGGTTATGTGTTGCACTGTGTCTAAATAGCCTTTGTAATCTCTGTAGTGTATTGTAGCTTTATTGTCAGCCATAAGACAGCCTACTTTTTTATCTGTTACTATTGTTACTTCTTTTTTAGGGAACTCAGTTGTAAAAGTCATAGTATTTGTTTTTGATTATGGTACAAATATACAAACCTTTATTAGTTAAAAAAAACTTTTTAGCAATTATTTTCAAAAAAAAAGCCCTACATCTCTGTAAGGCCTAATTTCACTAGGGTTAATCAATAAAACTTTTTTCGTAATTATCTTACGGCAAACAAAATACCTAAGGCTACTATGCCTATTATTAATATCTTTACTACTACTACAATAGTCTTCTCTTCTTTGTTTAATTCGCTCATATCTTAATGTTTATTAGTTAATTATATATCTTCTCCTTCTAGGTATTTCTGTAATGCCGCTAAGGCACGCCAAGCACATTTTGTTAAGTGAGCTACTCCATCTGTGTCTATAGGATTCTGTGAGTGGTCAATCAAATGCCTCACAAGTGCATCTAGTTCGTCTCCTGATTTTGACCTGTCCCAAAATAGCTTCTCTCCGTTTTTGTGTTGTTCGTTCCCTGCTAGGGAGCACTTAGATACTTCTTTAAGTGCATCGGGAAAGTACTTTAATACTCCACTAAAAACAGGCATTCCTTTTCTCTCTTTTGCTGTGTCCTGATTACCGAATGGTGGATTGTCTACCATCTCAGTAACGTCATTTGATACGCTTTGGTAAAACCTAGAGCAGCTCTCTAGGTCATTACCTTTACACGTACAACCTAAACATTGCATTATAAGACCATTAACTCGTTAATACTAGTCTTACCTCCAAGGATAACAGCACAACCAATAGCAGGTTTTTTCCCTGCCTTAGAATAAGCGAAGGCATATTTATCGTGGTCTATTCCACAGCCAACTTGACAGCCAAATATCCTAGACTTAGCACCTACAAAGTACTCACTATAGGCCTGTGTATGTAAATGGCCTTGTACGGTACTCCTCATATCTGCTCTAGCTTTTGTCTTAGCCGTGCCTGCTTCTCCGTGGATATACATTACGTCATCAATTTCTACAGACGTAACAAACTTCCAATTAGGTGTATTAAGCACCTCTGAGTACTCTTTTACCCACTGTTTTGGTACTCCACCGCTTTGAGCTTTACGCATTATAATTCTATCGTGATTACCTACAGTAACGTGAGCGTCAGGCCACCTTTGATACCATCTAGCAAGCCTGTCTATAGCTAATTGTAGCTCTTCTCCACCTCCCATACCATTCGCGTCTGTTTCGTGATATGAGCTGTAATGGTTGTCTATCACGTCTCCAATAAATACTACCTGATTGCAGTTATATCTCTCATATACTTCTATACAGTGGTCAAAATAACCGTCTAGGTCAAAGGGTGCGTGTAAATCGCCTATTACTAATACTCTAGACTCTTTGTTATTAAAGAACTCAAAGGAGGCTAATTTTGCTCCTTGTAGTCTTGGTCTAACGTCTTTTTTCTTTTTACTCATAATTAGGATTTTTTATATTTTTAATTACCGTAGTTTATCTTCGGCTTCTTAGCCTTCTCTATTTCTTTTGCTTCAATGATGTTCGCCACGTGGAGCAGCTCAGAGGCTAACCTCTTATACTGCTCGGGCTCTTCTTCGTCTTTGCCTACACTATGTAACCATTGTAGCTTAGTAGCTAGTTGGTCAGCTAAATTAGTTAGCGTGGCTATATTCATCTTTCGTAGCTTATTGCTCGTTAGCTCTGTCATATACCTTTTGTAATTCGTTAATCATTCCTAAGATACAAGGGCCACAATTAGACACCTTACGCTTAGATTTAAACACGTGATTGTAAATTTCTATAAGTCTCTTTTGCTGTGGGGAGCTTACACTACTAGGTCTCTTAGGCTCAAAGAACGCTTTTAAGTAGTCAAATTGGTCTGTCAATAAGTCATTTAACTTTCTATTAGGGAACAAATCATTAAGCTTCTCAGCTCGTGCACTACAGCCGCAGTCATCGACTAAAGCTTCTACTACTGACTTAATACCTGTAACCTCTGTAAACTGCGTTACAATGTCTCCTAGTCCTTCTTTTCCTGCTTCTCCTAGAATGTCTAAGACTACAGCTTTTTTAATTCTAAGTTTCTGAGCTATCTTACCTGCTTTGAAACCTTCTGCGTGCAATTCAAATACTCTTTCGTTAATATCCATTTTTTAAGGTTTTAATTATTAATAATGCAAATATATGTAAAACAATTAACATACACAAGCTTTTTGTTACTTATTTTAGATTAGGTCATAATCTCCATTTACGTAGTCTTGGTAGTCTTCGTACAATTTCTCAGCTATAATCATTTTAGAACGCTTAATACTGAGGTAAATAGTTCTAATACCTATCTTAGACTCTTCTGCTATAGTCCTAAAACTCTTACCCGTTGTTAAGTAGGTTTTAAATAGTTCGTAATCAAACCATTTCGCCTCTTCTTTTAACACTTGGTACATTTTAGTCTCTAGAGCTTCTACTCCTAGCTTTTCTTTATCTAGGCCTTCGTCTATGTGATTGTATTTCTCTTCAAAGTCGTATTGACTACCTAAGTAATTATACTTAAGATTAGACTTCTTTTTAATAGTGTTTATAACTATTGAGCGTAAGCAAAAGAACATATACCCTTTAGAAACCCGTCCTTTAGTATCTACTACTTTGTCAAATAAATCCTCGTATCTCGCAAGCCTTAAGTAGGCCTCTTGTACAAAGTCTTCTGCGTAGTTGAATACTTCATTGTTGTTTCCTGCTATTGCCTTAGCCATCTTAATGTACTCCTCGTGGTGTACTGCTAACATTTCTAGGGCCTTATTTTTATTATTCATATTAAAAAGCTAGTTTAGGGTTTATATTAGGTACTTTCATTGTGGCTACTTTGCTGTGGTCTATAACGTCTTTACCTGCCACTGTAAAGGCTACGTTACCCGCTTGCATTCGTAAGCTTATAGGTGTATCCATACCCGTTGGCCGTCCGCCCGTCTCTGTCTCTTTCACTTTTACTACGTGAATATCTGAAACCATCCACCTAGTAGGGTGCTGTGTATATCTGTGTATTGATATAACGTCATCAGCTCTGTTTCCCCATTTACCACCTCCTTCAACGTCTGCCATACTACAAGGCTGTGGCAATCCTGCGAACTCGTGGTCGTTAGTGTGCTTACGTCTTAGTGCCTCAGTAACAGCGTGAGCGTTTAGCCAAATTGTTACATTGTTATTTTTACAAAACAATCTCATTTCGCTTGCTACCTGATAGTCATATTCGTGACCGCCTACTGACTTAAGCAATGCAGGGTCTTTTACTAGTGAGTTATAAGGGTCTATTAGTAAACCATCGTAATGCCAAACATCTAATATCTGTTTAGCTTCTGCCATTAGGCTACGGGCACTATAGAGCTTATCTACTTTCACTAGTTTGAAGTGGTCGTTAATCCACTCCATCTCAGTCTCAATCTGAGCGTCAGGTATCTTCTGTATTGGTGTACCTGTTTTAAATTCTAATAGTTTTCTAGCTATGCTGTAATCACTATTTTCAGAACTAAAGATTAACCATTTTAGGTCGTGTTTTAAAGAGTAAGCCATTTGTAAGTACAATATTACTGTAGTCTTTCCTGTGTTGGCGTGTCCTACGCAAATGTTGAAAGCTCCTTTTTTGTATCTTAAGTATTGGTCTACTTCGTCTATATCTAAACCTAAGCCTTGCTCAATTCTGTCATACTTTACATCATATAACTTCTCTTTAAGTATTTTAAAATCTGTTAACATTCTTAGGGGTTTAATTGGTTAGTACTATAAAAAAAAAGAGGGGCTTTTACACCCCTCATAATAATACTAGAATGGTAAATCAGGTGTCTCTCTACCTGCTAGAGATTGCTCAGAAGCTTCTGTTTGCTTCTCTACTCTGTCAGCTGCCTGAATGTTACCATCTGTCCAAACTACCTTACCGTTACCGATATAAGCCTTAGCTTCTTTAGCTTCACGTTGCTCCTTAGTCTGCTCCATAGCTGCTGAGGCGTTTTGCCCGTAAGCGTTAGTTTCCGTCATTTACAAAGATAGTGACGTTAGCCCATCCTTTGTCGTTGAAAGTAATTTTGTCTCTGTTTAATCCTACTGATATAATTGTACTCATAATTTTTGTGCCTCTCTTAAAGGCTTCTATTAGGGTTTAATTGTGGCATTATTGCCGTTGTGCAAACATACAACTTTTATTTAATATATGCAAGCTTTTTACTATTTATTTTTACTCTGATTTGCTAGCTTTTAAAAGACTACCTAGCACTACTGTGTCTAAGTCATATTTAGCTTTCACTTGCGCAATGGTTACTTGCTTATTAGTTACAGCTTGTATAGCTTTTAAGTACGCTTCTGAGTTAATCTTCAACTGAGGCTTAGCTACAGGAGTTGCTACAGCCTTCTGTGGCCCTTTTCCGTGCGTGTTAGTTGCGTCAGCGTCTTTGGTGTCATCTAATAAGAATAAACCTCCTAGAGCATACTTACGAGCATACGAGCTAGAAGCTCCACTTGCTTGTGCTTTGTCCATTCCTTTGCGGTTTAAGTCTAGACCTGCCTGAGCTTTTACAAAGAAGCTTTTTTCTCCGTCTGTTATAGTTGCTGTAGACTCTACAAATAGAGAGCCACCTACTTCAATTACTTCGTCAGATATGCTTAGGAACAGTCCGTGTTGAAATGCTAAGGGCTTGGCAGCTTCAAATATATCTTCTGCGTTTCTGTAGCTATACTTACCGAAAGAGTTGTATTGGCTCTTAGGTGCTTTAAGCTCGTTTTGAATCTTTACTAATTTGTCAATCATATTTATGTATTTAAGGGTTTAATTATTTATGCAAATATACGTAAAATTTATATACTGTGCAAGTTTTTAGCGTGTTAATTTATAAGTTATTGTAAAGTTTCCTGTAAGTAATGTAAGTGTTAAGTTACCGTCTGCGTCTTGTGTGTAAGGATACTCAATTAATACTATACCTGTATTTGTTGGCTGCCCTATATATAAGGTTGTGTCATCAAATGTAAAAGGCGATGTTTGGCCCTGTGCGTCTTCGTCACAGCTCTCTACTCTCTTTACAAATACTGAAGTAGCCGTGAAGCTCCAAGTGGTGTCACAAGTGTCTGAAAGCTCTCCGTTAATAAACGTCTCACTATTTAGGTATTCCCCTGTAAAGGCTTGTTGAAAGCTAAAGTTTACTTCGTCTTGTGTCTCAATCATTTCTTCTTTTGAACAGCTCATTAATGTTAATACCGCTGCGATTGTAATTAGTACTTTTTTCATAATTTTTAGTTTTAAGGGTTTAATTAGTTTTTAGTTTCTTAGGGCGTGTCCTGCACCTGCTCCTAAATTAGTTATTGTGTTGTTAATAGTTCTTAATACTCTTCTCACTTTTACTTGTTTTCTTTTACTCATTTTAGTTAATTATTAATGCGTCTTTCCAATTATCGTTTTTTCTTTTGTATTGCAATATCTCGAAGGTTGCGTTTTGAACTTGCTCTCTAGTCAAATCATTTCTTTTTAGTAAGGCTAGGAATTTTGTTCTCAAATCTTTATCTGTCATAGTATTTGTTTTTAAGGGTTTAATTTATTTTAATTATATAGTTTGTAATGTTAATTCTAATCTGTGTATTTCTTTTTGCAACAACAAGCTAACTTGTTTAGGCATAAATGTATTTTGTAATTGGTCTGTTAAAGTTGTGATAAATTTAGTTGTAATTTCGTAAGTCATAATGTTTTGTTTTTAAGGGTTTAATTTATTTTTTTGTAAAGGTACAAACTCTTTTTAGTTTATACAAGGTTTTTTTAATTTATTACTATATAAGCTCCGTCATCACACCACGATACATCTTCGTTACAGAAGCCTCTTACTTCTCTAGCTTTTTCTAGGTCATTACCTGTGTAAATAATTACTCCGTTTTGGTCGATTACTTTTAATTCTAATTTCATAATATTTATATTTAGTTGTTATTTATTCTTTTTTGTAATAAAGGGTTAGCGGTATCATACGGTACGGTAGTACTATCTGAGTTTTCTAACGGACATTCCCGAAGCCTCCCTCTATTTCTTGGTACAAAGATACAACCATTTCTTTGTTTCTACCAAACTTTTTTACAACTTTTTTTAAAATATTTTTAAATTAATTTGTAACTTACTAGAACGCAGTTACTTAGAAGGAAATTATTTTTGAAGTTTTTTTCCTTTAATCAATATATTATTACATTTAGAGCAAATTAGCTCCCCTGTATTACGATACCACACGGTAAAAGCTCTCTTATGTTTTGGGCATTTATCTTTAGGCTTAATCATTAAATGTAAGTCTGTGGTTTATGTAGTGTAGTACCTGTAGTTCCTTTTCTTGGCTATCAATCATATTACAGATAGTCTCTTGAGATACTCCGTAGTCTAGTATACCGTCTTGGGCCATCTTATACTCTTGTAGCTTCTTTGTTGCAAAAAAGATTAAAGCCTCTAGCTTATTGTCTGCCCTGTCTTGTAATTGTGTAAGTGTTAGTTTCTCCATATAATGAATATACAAAAAATAAATGAGACTACCAAATAAATTGACTAAAACTTTTGAGAGTCTTTTAACTCCTTTAGTTTGTCTCTAAACTCTTCAAATATCTCCTGATACTCAAAGTCTGCCATCTTTAAAGGCTGCTTAGATTTAATTAGTAACTCTTCTGCGAGTTCTGAGCCTAAAGCTAGGCTATACTCATATTGTCTGCCGTACTCAAATCGGTTACACTTACGGCATTGTAAATTCACATTCCTAACATCCCACCTAGTAGATAAAGCACCTCTAGTAATGAAGTGCCCTGCGTCACTCTCTGAGAAATGAATTCCTTTTTTACAGCTAATACATTGGCCATAACCTTCTGAGTTGACTTTAGACCTTCTCACGTATTCGTGAAACGGCTTATCTATCTTAGTCTTCCAATATTTTAAAGTTTTCTTCTTAGCCATAATAAGAGAAGGGGCACAGGGTAAACCCTACTAAAACCTATGCCGTATCCTTCTAATTTTGTTTCTATATAGGTCTTTATTTAAAAACACTTTATAAGGGGTTTATGACTTTATTTAAAAATAATTGCTAAAAAGCTTGTGTATGTCAATTTTTTTGTGTAACTTCTCTTTATATTCGTTTAGAGAAAAGCTATTAACCTAACTAACTTACTGACTAAGAAAGCTTCTAAAGGTTACCGCTCTAAAGGTTACCGCCTTAAAGGTTACCGCTTCTAGAGTTAAGCTAGAGATTTAAAGGATAACTTCTTTTTATGTACGCAGGGGTAACTATGCTTTATTTTGACTTAATCTTATTAGCTATCTTTTCCCCACTTCTAACCACAAAGTAACCACCGATTGCAGTAACTAATAAAGCCTTGAGCAATCCTATCCACTCTGAAGCCATTTTAAAGCCTTCTAAGGAACTATCTAACATAATGAATACAAACATACAGATTAATAAAAAGGCAAGCGTTAGAGGTCTTATATTCTTAGAAGCCCACGAATCACTATGTAGGTCAGCTTCCCAACGTCTAGTTATCTCTGTCTCTAGTTGCATATCATATTGGAGCTCCTGAAGTAGTAAGTCTTTGTCTTCTTTACTAATTGCTTTATCTCCTTTAATTGCATCTCCTAGCTTCTCTAAGGCCTTAACTCCTGTTAAGTTACCTGCTATCTCTAAAATCTCAGGCGCAAAGCTTTTACCTTGTTTAGCTAAAAACCTTAAAGCGTCCCCTACTCTAGTAGTTCCGTTCTTTTCTTTATATGTTAATTTCGGTTTGCTATTATCCATAGTATTAGTGTTATAGTTAAAAGTCTGTTTATAAGCATAAGAGTTTTAGGGTACTTAGTAGAGTCTTCTCTAATTGTAGCGCCCCCAATAAATGAAAGTATTATAAAAATCTCCCTTAGCTTACTCACAATCTTTAAAGTAGTTTATTATATCTATATATTCTTTTTGTACGTCAAAACTAGGACAGGCCTTAGAGCTGAATTCGTTATGTCCGTGTATTGTGCTATTTGGATACCCATTCATTAAATCCATTATAAGAGCTTCTAAGCTCTCCTTTTGGTTTTCTGTCCTTGTATCTTTAGGTTTCATATTAGAGTCAACACCGCCCACGTATGTAATACCTATAGAGCCTTTGTTATATCCCCTGACGTGAGCACCCTGTCTTTCAACGGGCCTCCCTTCGTGTAGGTTTCCTTCAAGGTCTATTATATAGTGATACCCTATATCTGACCAACCCCTATCTAAGTGCCATTGTCTTATAGTGTCCACAGATACATCTCTACCTTCAGGGGTGGCTGTACAATGTATTATAATTTTATTTATTGCTCTCATTTCTATACTCTTCTGCTTCGTGCCACTCAGTTTTGCTGTAGTCTTCTAGCTCATATATTTCTCTTATTAGTCTTTCGTTTTCTAGCCTAGTCTGCTCCCTATTTACTCTACCATCTAAGACTGAATTTACAATCCTTACTATAGACCAAACCACGCCCAAAGCTGAGATTAAAAAGCTCATAGAACTTAGGTTAAAATCTCCATTGTCAACGTATTCTAAGACAGCTTCTCTTGTGCTTAATATCCAAAGCCCATAAGTACCATAGTCTGCAATCAACTTAATCATATTAATCAAAATGCACCTTCCTTTTTTGCGGGGGTAGTTAATAAATAATTCATAGTTTTAAATCTCCCAACCTCCAAAGTTGGTATCTCTACTAGGGCTTAATTCGTCATTAGAATTTGTTAAGTACTCAGGGTACAAAGAAGGATAGCTACACAAGTGGTCTACCATTCTATTAGCGTAATGTTGTGCTGTATCTCTAGTAGCTTCTACCATCATATTAAGGTCTGCTTTAGTTAACGTCTCAGCGGCTTCACTAGTGTGTTTAAAGACACCTTTGTTATTGATACTGAATTGACTAAATGGTAAGAACTCTAGTAATGCGTACTGAGCCAATATAGGCTTAATGTGTGTAGTCATTAAAGTCTCATAGTCTCCTGTAAGTGTGTTAGCTAAAATATCTGCTTGTAGTTTCTTATACAAGTTACTCCCTAGTAATTCGTGAACGTGAATGTCTTGAGCAATCTCAATGTATTGTACCACTCTGTCAAAATCTAGGTTTCCTGATATTGGCGTATATCTTACTAGGTCGTCTCTACTGATAAATAATGCTTTCATTTTATTTTCTTTTTTTGCCTTTTGGTTTATAACTTGGGTGGTGGCCTTTGTCTGCTCTATCTATCTGAGCCTCAGCTACTCTCTTGTCATTTCTGTAACGTCCACTCTTAGGGTTAAAGTGTTTTTTCTTAGCTTGTGCTATTGTACTCTTTTTAACTCCATTCATTGCACCACCTCCCCAAGGTGTACCGTCATTTTTAGTCTTCTTTATATATATGCGTCTTTCAAATTTATGATGGCAGTTTACACCGCCTTTATGTTTCCAAATACTATAAGCTTGTTTGTTGTGGCCTAGTACTGAATTAACACCATCTGACTGCATTTTAATAATGTCTTCTTTTCTATATAACCTAGCGGCCGACTCCATAGCTCTACAAAATGGTCGCATCTTTTTGCCGTTACTGCTTTTGCCGTGCTTCTTTGAGCCTTGTACGTAAGCGTAACGAACTTTCACAAACTTATTATCTTGCTTACTATCCTTTGCTCTGTTGTCTGCAGGTGCAAAACTAAGGGCCACGTTTAAAGTAGCGTTTAACATAGTTTCAAAGTCTTCGTCTTCTGTCTCCCCTTCGTCTATACGTGCATCAATACATACCCAATCTTCAGGCATAACTTCGCCTACCTTATTTAGGTATAGTAAAGTCTCGGCCTGTTGCTCTTCAAATGTACACATTAATCTCTAGTCTTTAAGTAAGCACTCATAGCTACTTCAATAGCTGAGCTTAAATTTTGGTCTACCTTATTATTCTCTTCGTCTTTGTCTTCCACCTTGTCTATTTTTTTATCTTCTACCTCGTAACCCTCTTCTGCCTCTTCTTGGTTTTCTTCTGTAAACTCAATAGGTTGTGATGTAATAAAATATAACTCAGGTACTTCTCCGTTAAGCTCTAAGACCTCTTCTAAGGCGTCTAAAATTTCGTCTTGAAAGTTACGTATAACCGTAGAGTTAAATAGCTGAGAAGCTACCATAATCTCATCTGAGTTACTTGCAAGGCCATTGCCTCCGTCTTTAATTCCTAATAACATAGGGCTAGTTACTCTGTGGCCCACTAAAATTTTGTGCATTGCCTCATTTGCTAAATACTCATAGTGAGCAGGTGCATCGTTTAATGAAATGTCTTCTACCGTTGCCTTGCTGTCTGCGTTCTCATTAAAAGCTACAATTACTTTTTGACCTTTAGAGCCTGTAAGCTTCTGCTTAACGTCATTAGAGATAGCTGAGCGCTCTGTAGCTGAAGGTACTCCATTGTTGAAGTTAATAACCTTTGTACCGCTAAAGGAGTTCTTAGCCTCATTAAGTAAGTAGTCAGAAATTTCATTCTCTAGCTCACAATAAGGTAGAGCACCGCTATACCCTACAGGGCTAAAATATGAGTAACCTGAGATGTATGGCTTTAATATAAACAATTCAATAGCTTCTTTTGAGTTACCAAATGTAGGTATCTTTTTAAGTGTATCTGAAGGTCTTTTGTCTACCCAATTTGGGTGGTAATAGTAGTTTTCTATAACTCCATCAGCGTTCATCTTCTCAGGTCTTAAAGTGTGTATAGGAAAATGTTTTATACCTACTACTTTTCTGTCGTTTCCTGCTTTACTGTATATAACCTGCATAGCTGCCATTCCTAACATCTTACGCTCTAGTATAACCTTCTTTAAGTCTCTGTGATTAATTAGCTTTCTTAGCTCCTTAACTTGTGCGCTATCCTTCTCTAGACCATCGATACAAAGACCTTGGCCGTAGATTAAATCAGATATAGACTTTATGGCTGCGTTATTAGTTGCACTCTGTAAGTATTGCTGTATAAGAAAATTGAAGTAATTATTATCTTCTCCATAGGCTACGTAGTCCTTAAGCTTGTCTTCTATAGCTTTTGGCATTTCGTAAGCACTTAAATTAGTTATAGTATAATTCATTAGTCTAGTATTGTATAGTTATTTGATGTGGTTTTTTTTACGTAAACATCTTTATTAATTGAGTAGTCTGTTATATCCTTTTGAGTAGTATGGAGTTTACCTCTGTAAACGATGCTGTGGTCTTCTGTATCTACACCAACTATATTATATTGTGTCTCGTCTTCTAGAAGTAGTAAAGCATCAGAGCCAACTCCTACTCTTTGGTAATACCCCCTAGAAACTACATTACCTGACCATTTAGAAATTCTTTCGTCAGAGCCGTCCTTGTACACGTAAAAATCTATGTCGTCCCCATTACGGCCCTCTAACTCGTTAAGGTCATAGTTTAGGACTATATCAATAGTTGGGTTTGCGTCTGTTATATTTACGTAATTCATTTGTAAAGCCTTTATTTAAAAACACTTTAATCTAGATAATGACACAAAAAAAAGAGCCACCCGTTAGGGTAGCTCTCTTATAGTATTCAAAGTTGGTTATTAGATACCTACAGTTACTGCAAAGTCAGCCATTCCTGCCGTCCCTACAAATTCCTTAGCGAAACCTTTTTCCATTGCTGCGAATGTAAGCTCATATCCTGATTTATCCCCAAGTGAAGCCCCTGTTGAAGTGGTAGCGTTCATTTCAGAGCCAAACTCTTCGCCCATTAGCCATAGTGTCCCGTTGTTATCTTCAATGATAACGTGTGGACGTCCGTAAGCTAATAGCTTTACTTCTTTGTGAGTAGTTGCATCCTGCTTCTTTAAAGAAACCGTAAGCGTCTGCTCAGCAAAAGTAGTCCCGTTATCTCTACTAGATGTTAATGATTGGTCAAAAGTAGATGTACCTCTTAGTTCGTATTTGAAAGCGTCAGGCGTCGCTGCTGTGATTGCTGTTACTGTTTCATCAGTAATAGTTAGGTCTCCCATAGCACCGAAGTTTACGAAATAGATGGCGTTTAAACCTCCTACTGCGTCCTTACATCCTTCTAAACGTCCTGCTGTTATATTGCAAGCCATAATTTTTGTGTATTTAAGTTATTGATATTGAGTTAATTAAGAGCCCCTAGTTAAAGAGGCCCTTTAGGTAATTAGTCTGTTATTAAGACTGAGTAGTTAGAACAAGTTCTGAGCCAATAGCGTATTGTACCGCTGCAGAATAACGCATTACAACTCTCACATTTTGAGACCCGTCGATATCTGCTAAGTCAATAAGTTTAACTAAGTTTTGGTCATTTTGAAGACCGCAACCAAACATTAAATTATCCTTCTCTCCGGCCACCATTTGCCCGCTATTTAAACCGTTTGCTACAAACAATTTAACTCCTTCGAAGTCCATTGCAGTCTGTCCTACGTGGTAAAGGTCTTTGTAACCTAAAGCTGCTTGAGCTCTTACGTAAGAACGTGCGTCTGCTTGAGAGATGTAAATTGCTAGTCCTTCGTTACCATATATAGTCTCAGGGATTGCGTCTACTACGTCTCCTAGTCTTTCGATAATGTTAGTTGCAGTAGTTGCTCCTGTGAAAGCTACATCGTTAACGTCAGCGTCAGCCGTCATTAAGTTTACTAAGCCGTCAAATTTACCTGCTCCTGTTCCGTTCCAAATGTTGTTTTCTACGTTAGCTGCTACTTTACCTGCAACGTGTCCGATTAGGTAGTTAGCGAAGCTTTTTGGTAGTTCGTCAAAAGAAGAAAATCCTTGCTCAATTGAAAGCCAATCAGATTCGAAATCTTTTTTACAAAGTTCCAAGTTTACTTGAAAATCTTTTACTTCTAAGTAACGCTCAGTAAGTGTTACAGAAGATGTTGCTGTGAAGTCACAAGAAGCGTCTGCTACTATGTCTCCTACTGCAAGCTTTTGCATTACTTGCTTGAATTTGATGTTCGGTTTTACCGTGATTCCGCCTTTGTCGATAGTAGGTGCGCTTAATAAAGCTGCAGCTATAAATCCTTGTGCTTTTTCCCCTGCATATGAGGTCGTGATACTAGTTGTTGTTGCCATTGTTTAAATGAATTTTAATAGTTAATTTTAGTTATTATTAATGTACTTGAATACTCGTTCTTGAATTGTAGTTCCTTTTTTACCTACTCCTTTAGCTGTTGTTTTAACCTCAGCTTCAGGGCTGTGAGTTAGGGCCTTAGTCTCAGGCTCAGGTACTACAGGTGTTTCTACCTCTTCTACTTTCATAGCGTTTGCTAGAATCTTTTTAAGGTCGGCTAATTGACTCTCTAGAGCTTGTACTCTGTCGTCTTTCGGCTCTTCTTTTACCTCTTCTTTTGGCTCTGCCTCGGTCTCAATCTGTGGCTCTGCCTTTGGCTCTTCTACTTCTGTTTTAACCTCTTCTACTACCTCAGCTGTTGGCTCTTCTGTTAGTTCTTTTGTTGGCTCTACTGCTTCAGTTTGTGGAGTTGGTTGTACTTCGGTTGTCTCTTGTGGCTGTGCTGCTATGTTTAGAGCTTCAGCAATTTTCTGTAACGTGTCTTTTGCGTTTAACATAATGTGATTTAAGGGTTTATACTTTATTTAAAAACACTTTTTACATCATTTCATTTTGCAAGTAACTACAACAGTTTATGTTTAGGGCTTGTTGGAGTAACTTCGTAGCTTTTCCACCCGTAAGGCGAAGCGTCTAGGTCTCTCCACAATACATCCACAGCATACCCTGTAGATAACACAGGAGCTGTTATTTCAACTCCTTCGCTATCGTAAGTACCTTCTGTCATAACAAACTTATTAAGCTTTATAAAGGCTGCGTCTGTTGTTAATTCTCCGTCTTCGTTATAGAAGGCCTCAATCTTTGTTTCAGCTTGTGCCTTGTCGTTAAATTCGTATCTTATATATATCATTATATTGTCGTTAAGCAGGTTAATTCTGCGTCCGTGAGAGCTGTATCGAATGTGATTACTGATTTTACTTTACCATAGAGAGGCAACCCCCCGTCTCCTACATCAAAAGCTAATTCATTTAGACCTATTGGTGTATTTCCGCTTGTATCTGTTACAACCTCAACTCCATTAACCCACAAAGCAAAGTC
>Ga0208134_1001138_pt1 | contig 15972 bp, 21 predicted proteins | sample VirMetDEL_Mar_31_FD_184515 | JGI IMG/M metagenome (GOLD analysis project Ga0208134, IMG submission 184515) | Aqueous microbial communities from the Delaware River and Bay under freshwater to marine salinity gradient to study organic matter... | ecosystem: Environmental > Aquatic > Marine >... | reverse complement strand
ATACACCCTGGCGGGTGATCGAAGATCTTAGTACACTAGTCGATTAAGACTGAGCGCACTGCGACTGGAATACTTGTTGATGAAGTGTATGATTTATACTTTTCCCAGCAATTCATTTTTTCTAGTTTTTCTTTCATGCACTCGAAAGCTTGATCGTGATTGTACTTTGCAGATTTTCCATTTTTGAAGGTGACTTCAATAATAGTGTTAGTGTTGATAAGAGATTTTCTGACTAAGAATCTTTTAGATTTTAGAGTTTTCATAAGTAAAATATTTAAAGTTAGTATTAGATTAGTATTAATTAGTTACATAGATATTATCAATGCGACATCGTAAAAAGTTAGTAAAATAGTTAGTAGAAAAGTCGTAGGAAAAAACATAAAATGTAGATCGTAAGTGGCTGAAAATCAAGTATATATATACGAAAAACGTAAAAAAACAAGGGGGGCCCATTTTGGAAAAAGGAAAACGTAACTGGTTGGAAATCAGGGGGTTAGGGGGCAACGCTATACCCCTCTATATCTGACGTGTTTTAAAAACAGTGACATAAGCCTGTTAAGGTTATATAGTAAGGGGCTATTGTCACACTTTTGCCAAACGGACCAGTATGACAAGCATGTTAGTAAATAACCACCTTTTCATGTAAGTATATAATGTATACGCTAGTAATTATATAATAACTAAAAACTCAATAAAAATGGCATATGGTAAACGTAGTCCTCTTCCCAAGTTAAAGAACGCTAACGCGATAGATGACGTTAAATCAGCTCTTCAGAAAAAAGACATTAAGATCACTGGAGCAATGGGTTCAGAACTTAGAGCTAAACAGTACAAGGAAAAAGGATGGGCTATGGATAACACTATAGGCTCTTCTCAAGGTGGTACATATAAAAAGCCTACAGTACCAACAGGTAAGTTTGGTTCTGACCTAAGAAGAAAAGAATACGAAGCTAACAACTGGGGTGGAGATGCCACAACTAAAGGTAACATGCCTGGATCTAAATCTACAAACACTAATACTGGTGGTGGTACAACTACTGGAGGTGGAACTAATACTGGAGGTGGAACTAATACTGGTGGTGGTAATTATAGCAGTGAGATGTTCAAAAACGTTATGGAATCAGCTCAACAAACTGCAAGTAACGCGGTTTCTAGTTTTGGAAATAAAACAACTGTTGAAAGTTTAGGTAAAACAGCTGCTGAAAGGTTAGCTGCAAAAGCAGGTAGTACATACAAAGTTGGTATCACAAGTGTGAAAAGCGAAAGCGGTGGTTCTAATACAAACACGTTGAACGCTACCAATAACAACAATACAAATACTGTTAATACAAATACCGGTACAAGTACTGTTACAGGTGCTGGCACAAGTGTAAAAACTGAAACACCTAAATACAGTTTAGAAGGAAGGGATGGTAAGCAACTACGTAGATCTAAACAAGCTAACAGGTATAATACTTTAGCTAGAAAAGCTTTTAATTCTGGAGATTCACAAGAAGCTAACAGGTTAATCAGGGAAGAAGCTTACGTTTCTAGAAAAATAAAGAATACTGACGATAGAAGAGAAAGAAAAAGAAAGAGAAAGCTAGAAAAAGCTAAAAGTAAAGTAAAAAAATACACTAAATAAGCCTATGGCTCAGAAACTATCACCAAAAGCTGCTGCGGCTAAGAAAAAAAGAGATCTGGCTGCAGCAAATTCTGACGACAGGAAGGCTAAGAGAGCTGATAGTCAGAAAAAACGCAGAGAAGCGATAAAAAAACATGGTGTAAACTGGTTAGTAGGTAAAGATTACGACCATAACACCGGTAGATTCACATCGTCATCCCATAATAGAGGAGGAACGCAGTCCAAGGACAAAAAAGACGGTACAAAAGCAGAGAAAAAACAATCAAGAAGATAAAACATCGATAAATGGCGATAATTAGTTCTTATCCATACGACGTAACTATACAGGACAACGATGCCTGGATAGGTACTGATTCTATTAATAGGCAGACAAAACAATACACCGCTAACTCCATAGCTAAATACCTAAATATAAATGGTAAGTTGTCTGTTGGAGGCCAAATGGTGTACGGTTTTTCTTCTGTACCACTAGGTGGAACCGGAACGTTCTCATTACCTAACGGTGGTGGCAGTTCTGCTTACTCGGCTATTAATTCGATAAAGATTTCAATACTAGAAAAGTCAGGTCAAAACGTAGTGCCTTTCGTTTCTTACTTAGTAGGTTCAGAAATACTGATAAACGCTCAAGACGAGGCAGGTTCTTTTGGGCATTACGGAGTTACATCTTACGCTGTAGATCCAGACGATAGCGGTTTCTATATTATGGGCTTAAGCTATATAGGTGGCAACGGAAACGTAACATCGGATAAACTATACGACATTATAAACTTTACTAAATCTACAACTGCAGAAGTAGAGGCTGTAAGTGGCGGTTTAGGTATAGACATAACAGGCACGACAAAACAACCGGTAGTAAACATAGACTACTCAGGTAGCAATAACTTTATAGAAATAGCTCCTGAGATAACTAGTGTAGATCCCACTATCTACAGCCCTGAGCTTCTGGTTAGCAAAAGCAATCCAGGCGAACCCGTATCTGAAGTAAAGAAAATAAAAGTAAGTAACATAACGTTAGACAAGCTAGGAAACCCTAGCAGCTCTATATCGTTAAATAACTTTAATATAAATAACTTAGCCGCACCAATTAATGATGACCAAGCGGTTAACAGGGGTTATTTAAACTCTGCGCTTACTGGATACGTTCAATCTGTAACAGCAGGTAACGGTGTTACCATAACAGGGTCTAGCGCTACACCAACATTGGCGGTCGACTATTCTACAGGCGCTGACAACTTGATACAGTCAGCGACAGCTACTACAAATATAACTACAGGCTCTTTTGGTGCTTATGTTTTAAAATCTGAAGACAACCCTGGAGTTTCAAATAACTTTGTAGAAAAAATACGATTATCTGACATTCCCTTGAACTCGTTAGCATCGCCTTCAACTCATTTCTCTTTTGGGAGTAAAAAAATTACAAGCTTAGGTTCACCAACCGATAGCGCAGACGCTGCTAATAAGGCTTATGTTGACGCTGCCGTTGTTGGAGGTTTATTTTACCAAGGAGGTTACAATGCTAGTACTAACATACCGGATCTTACAACTTCTCCAAATAGTACACTTAAAGGCTGGACATACACGGTTACGTCTGACGGTAATTTTTTTGGAGAACTATTAAGAGTAGGGGACGTGTTGATAGCGGAGTCTAACGACCCAAGCTCTATAGCTGACTGGACAACTGTTCAAAATAACATTGATCTTGCTAGCGCTACCCAGGTAGGTATTGGCAACGTGTTAGCAGGGGAAGCTGTAGATGTTAATTACAATGCTGGTACAGCTACAGTGAGTGTAGAAGATTCCACAGCAAGTAACAAAGGAGCAGTTATTGTCGCTGGGGGTACTGACATATCAGTAGTTTACGCAAACGGTACTGCTACTATAAACAATACTGCTACTAGCCCAGCATCTAGCGCTTCTGGAACTATAAGTGTTGGTCAAACGTCTGGAACAGTGACTCACGCTTTGGGTACAAATGTAATAGTTCAAACCTTCAAAAGCACTGGTGAAACAGTTTTTTGTGAGATAGATAGAACAACTACTACTGTCACAGCTACAATAGGTTCAGCAATATCCTCGGACATAAACATACTTGTTCATAAGATAGCATAAAAATAAAATAAATGGCAATAGAATTTTTAAACGATACTAAAGTAACAGGAAGTACTTATATAACAGATAAGCTGAGTATTGGTATATCGACATCAACTCATAAGCTTCACGTTAACGGAACAATGCTTGCTACGCAGATTTTTATATCTGACACGCAGAATAGCTTGTTTGACGTAGGTAGTGAACTACATATATACGCTGACACAGGTAGTACTATTAACCTAGGTGGAGGTATTGGTTCTAGGCAGAACGATGTAAGTGTAGGCAATGGAGACCTTTACGTTTCTGACAAAATAGGCGTAGGTGTAACTTCTCCTGAAACAGCGTTACACGTTGTTCAACAAAATGTAGGAGTTAAAGGTGTTTACACAACATGTCTTATAGAAGCCGAGGACAGTGCGTTAGATATAAACTCTAACAACGCTGGTTTATGGGGTTCAGCTATAAACCTGGTTGAAGGTAACGGATCTTCTAATACTAACACTTGGAGTATAGCTAGAAGAACCAGTACAAGTGACAACTCTTTAAAGTTTAACTTTGGAACTGTTAATTCACACCTAAACAGTAATAAAATTACATTTACTAGTGATGCTAGAGTAGGAATAGGTGTTGGAAGTCCAACAGCTGCTTTAGAAGTAGAAGGAGTAATAGTGTCTAACGGAGGTAGTTACCCAAGCGCGGCGTCCACGCTTAGCGATGTTGGTTATGTTATTAAGCAGTCAGACAAGTTATACAGTACAGTTCCGCATAACGGAGCTACATATCTAAGGAATCTAATCGGTATGGATTCTTCGAAGAATATAAACATAGGGGAAGGTGGAACCGGAATAGTTGGCGACATATTTTTCCTACCAGGTTCAAACGGTAACGTTATATTTAAAACACAAAGCGACGCTGAGACCATGAGGGTAAATAGTAGTGGTAATGTAGGTATCGGTACGACGTCTCCAGCTACTAAGCTAGATGTAAGTGGAGGAGCCATACGCTCGGGTTCAGGACCTACGAAAGGATTTGAAATTAACACTGGATACGGGATTCATGGTATAAAAAGTTATTACGCAGTTTTATATACAACAACAAATTTAAACGTAGGAGGAGCTAACGGTATTGCTTATAAACCTATAGCTGCTTCCGCTTTTAATGTCAACTCTGATTATAGGTTGAAAACTAATATAGCTCCTCTACAAGACGGTATTGAAAAAGTAAAACAATTAAAAGTACACAGGTTTAACTGGAAAGATAGGTTAGATGAAAACAAAGTCGACGGCTTTTTAGCTCACGAAATAACAAGCGTTGTACCTGAAGCTGTAACTGGAGACAAAGACGCTGTACGCGAAGATGGAACCGAAGAGTATCAACAGATAGATCAGTCAAAACTAGTACCGTTACTTACGGCAGCTTTGAAAGAAACCATAGATAAGTTAGAAAAATTAGAAGCAAGAATACAAACCTTAGAAAACAAATAAAAATGACAATAACTTACGAATGGAACTGCAGAAAAGTAGACGTACACCCAGAGCAAGATGAACAAACAAACGTGGTTTATAATGTTCACTGGATAGTAACAGGTGTATCAGATCAGTTAAACGCAGAAGGAGATCCTTATAAAGCTAGAAGTATAGGTTCCGAAAAAGTCCCACTAGATCCCGAAACAGAGTTTATACCTTTTAATAGCTTAACAAATGAGTTAGTTACTAAGTGGACTAAAGACTCTATAGGTGCAGAAGGTGTTAACAGTATAGAAGTAAGTATCGAAGCTAAGATAAGTGAATTAATAAATCCTACTAGCGTCACTATGACAATAGGGTAGTAAAAAACATTAATTCCAAGTGATGATATAAATATATCAAATTAAATTAAATCAAATTAAATTATGTCAGACAAAATTGTCAAAAACCTAAACTTTGGCGAAGATGCTAAAGACGCGGTTTTTAAAGGTATTAAAAAGCTAACAAAAGCCGTAAGTTCAACACTAGGCGCAAGTGGTAAGTGTGTAATTTTAGAAGATGGTAGCGGTAACCCTGTTATCACTAAAGACGGTGTAACTGTAGCGGATTCAATAGTGCTGCTAGACCCTGTAGAAAACATGGGTGCTACTCTACTTAAGGAAGCTGCTAGAAAAACAGTTAAAGAAGCTGGTGACGGGACAACTACAGCCACCGTGCTAGCTCACTCTATACTAAAAGAAGCTTACAAGCTTAAGAGTAACTACAGTAGTAGAGATTTAAAAAATGGTATAAATTCAGCTGTTAATAAAGTTGTAAAGTACCTAGAAAAGAACTCTATACAAGTTACTGGCGACATGATTGATTCTGTGGCCACTATATCAACAAATAATGATCCGACCTTGGGTAAAGTCATTGGAGATGCTTTTAGGTCCGTAGGAGAGACCGGAGTAGTTATGATGGAGCCTACAAGTGAGTCTGAAACATACGTGGACATAGTCGATGGTATTCAGTACGAAAAAGGTCTAACCAACTCTAACTTTGTAACAAACAAATCAACGAAAGAAGCTGTGCTTGAGAATCCTTTAGTGCTACTAGTTGATTCACCGATAGAAAGCATTAGACAGATTCAATCTGTATTAGAGTACGTTATTAAAAACACCAAGTCACTACTCATAGTTGCAGATATAGACCAACCAGTCTTATCAGCGCTAGCCATGAACAAAGTGAAAGGCAATATAAAAGTAAACGTTATTAACGCACCTACTTTTGGTATCAGCAAGAAAGATACTTTAATAGATCTGTCTATGTTGACCGGGGCAACTATTATAAACGAAGACCTGGGAGATGACTTAGATTTGATATCTGTAGACAAACTAGGTGAATGCGTTAGAAGTGTTACTGGTGAACAAGATACTATTATACAAATAAAAGAAACACCAGAAGAAGTAAATGAGCTTATTACTGAAATTAAAGAACAGCTTGAAACTGAAAAATCTCCTGCGAACGTTATACGACTTGAAACTAGACTTGCACGTCTATCTGCTAAGGTTGCAGTTGTCAAGGTTGGAGCGAACTCAGATATTGAACTCAAAGAAAAAACAGATAGAGTAGAAGATGCTATCTGCGCTACTAAAGCCGCGATAAAAGAGGGTATAATCCCAGGTGGAGGTATAGCTTTGCTCAACGCGTCAACCAATATAAAGTCTAATAACGAAGGAGAAAAAGTTTTATTAAAAGCTATAAAAGCTCCTTACGAAACTATTCTTTCTAATGCAGGTCTTGAAATTGTTTACCCTCAAACAAAAAACAGAGGTTTAAATGTGGTTACAGGTAAAGACGTAAATATGGTACGAGCAGGTATTATCGACCCACTACTGGTAACAAAAAGTGCACTTAAAAACGCGGCATCAGTAGCTACAACAATATTATCTACAGATTGTGTAATCAATAATTTAAGAGTTGGAGATGAAAGCAATAGGTAGGAATTTAATTATAAAAAAGCAAAAAGAAGGAACCACCAAAACGAAAGGTGGTTTACTTCTTGCAGAATCACACAGAGAAGATATTAGATATGTAGAGGCTAGTGTAATTTCTATCGGAAGTGATGTAGTTGGCGTAAATGAAAATGATAACATATTCTTCGACAGACACGCCGGTCACAAAATAGAAATAGATAAAGACTCTTATCACGTTATTAAGTTAGAAGATATAGTTGTTGTTTTATGAAAAGGTTAGATGCAAGAGATGTGAAAGACATGGGCTTGTTAAAACATTATCGTATAATACGTAAATGGGCTTGCAAGAACAACAACCTTAATGACGCTGATTTAGAGCTTTTGATATACCTCGACTGTATGGAGCATTTTTCAAAGCAAGACTTTAAAACAGGTTCCTACTCTTACAGTTGGGATAACAGACGCTGGAATAAGCTTCTAAAAGATGACTGGATAAAGGTTTGGAGGAAAAGAAATAGAACCACGCAGTTATACAACATATACCAAATATCCTTTAAAGGCAAGCAGCTTATAAATAGAATATATAGAACGATGCTTGGCGAGGAAGACATACCTACTAGTTCTAGAAGAAATAAAATAATAAGCGGTAATAGTTATACAGATAAAGTTTTAACTACAGCCATATATAATGTTAATAACGATAAACAAAGATAACTATGCCTACTTACAAACAAGACATGAAAGCTACGTCAGGTAACGCTCCAACCAGGTTCAACGGAGTAGTGGATGGAGTACAAGACCAAGATGATAGAGTTCAACAAATGCCAACAGATATAAACCCAGTAACTGGCCAACCAGATGTGATTGCTCAACCTGTGCAGCAGACCACGTACGCGCCGCCTACACCTGGTAATGAAATGGGCAATGCTAAACCTCTATTTAATAGTTCTACATCCAACGCTGGAAGTATGATGTTTGGAGACGTGGAGCAAAGACAAAGATCTCTACAAAACCAAGCTGGAATAGTCCAAGCTCCTGTGTTTTTTAAAGATCAAACAGGAGACGGCGAAATAACACAAGCTGACGTTATAAAAGCAAGAACTGAAGGATATCAAAAATAAAAATATATAAACTATGGCAAAACAAGTAACAAAAGCTAGCGTAAACGCCGGAGGTGTGGTTGGTGAAAACACGATATGGGACGGACCATTAAGTCAACTAGGTAGACCACACGGTAAAGGATCTAGTAGCGGAATAAACGGTATGAAGCTAAAGCTAGCTGACTGTGGATGTGATTCTTTGAAAGGACCTATCACGCAAAGAGCTAAGGGATAGTATGGGATCAATTGGAGATATAAAACTATATATGTTAAATGTTGGTGCGTTCGCAGTGTCTATGTCTAGTGTAGACGTTATACTTAAACTTACGCTATTAGCAGTTTCCATAGGGTACACCGTGCAAAAGTGGTACAACCTAAACAAGAAATAATATGTCGAAACTAGATAAATCTAAAATGGCTTGTAATAAGCCTAAAAGAACTCCTAGCCACGCAACGAAGTCGCACGTGGTCAAAGCTTGTGCTAACGGCAAGGAGAAGATCATAAGATTTGGTCAACAAGGTGTTAGCACTGCTGGTAAACCTAAATCAGGAGAATCTAGTAAACAAAAAGCTAGGCGCGCTAGTTTTAAAGCTAGACACGCTAAGAACATAAAGAAAGGTAAAATGTCTGCCGCTTGGTGGGCAGATAAAGTTAAATGGTAAAAACAAATAATCATGTACGGAAAAAAAGAATCACCAGCTAAGATGAGCTACGGAAAATCACCAGTTAAAATGAAAGGATCTTTCGTTTCTAAACACTGCACGCCTACTTCTCCACTACAAAAGAAAGGTTGTAAAAAGAAGTACTAATATGTCTTTTAAACTCAACCCACCGTTCAAGTGCGATAACACTCCAGTTTACCGAGTAGATACAGAGGATGGTGTTCTAGGTTTAGCTAATAACAACGGGACGATACTAATTAACAAGTACTTGAGTCCAGCTAAAGCAAAAGAAGTCATTGACCACGAAATGGTGCATATAGACCAAATGAAAAGAGGGGATTTAGACTACGACAACGATAACGTTTACTGGAAAGGTAAAAAGTACTCTAGAAAGTCAATGGAAGAAGGAGCTAAGAATCTACCTTGGGAGAAAGAAGCGTACTCTAAAAGTTAAAACATATAAAAACATGAGCTATAAACAAAAGTTTGGAATAAGCCCTCTTAACAATGTTGGTCCAACAGATCCATCTAAAGAATCAAAAAAAGAATACACAGATGTAACCGTTCAAGGAAGTGACGATGAAATGTATTCTATTAGAGTAACTAAAGATAGCCCATATTCAAAGCTGGCTAAAAAGATGGGGTCAATTCCTAAATCACTTAAAAATGTGGTTTTTACTTCTAAGACAGACCCAAAAACTTCTGGTATATCTAAAGAAGAAAGTAAGAGAAGAGAAAACGCGTACCTCAAAAGCCAAGATAGATAAAATATGAAAAAAATACTAAGTTTTTTAAGTGGTGGCCTAATAAAAGACGTGGGTGGTGTTATAGACAAGTTAACAACTACTGATGAAGAAAGATTAGCTGCTAAATACAAGATACAAGAGCTTTTAGAAAAAGCAGACCAAGATGCTCAAAGTCAAGTCACGGATAGGTGGAAGATGGATATGCAGTCTGACTCGTTCTTATCTAAGAACATTAGACCGCTTGTAATGGTTTATTTGACAGCTGTGTTTACTATTCTAGCTTTTGCAGATGGTAATATAGGTGGTTTTAGAATAAACGTAGCTTATATACCTGTTTTTCAAACATTGCTAATGACCACTTATGGCGCTTACTTTGTTGGTAGAACCTGGGAAAAGAACAAAAAATCAAGTGATAATAAAAATAACTAAATCAAATCAAATTAAATTAAATTAAGTAAAATGGCAAAGATTACAAAAGAACAATTAGAAAAGATCCAAGATCAGCAAAAGAAACTGCAAGGTATTCTAACCGATATTGGAGTTATTGAAACTCGAAAGCACGAAGCCTTGCACGCGCAAGCTGCGGTTTCTCAAGAAATAGAAGAAACTAAAAAAGAACTAGAGAAAGAATACGGTTCTATTAACATTAACATGCAAGACGGAACTTACACTAAAATCGAGGAGAACGATGATAGTGAATTATCTGTAGTTAAATCTGAAGACTAATGAGCTCTGTAGTTAGAAAAATAAGTATAGGTTCTGATTACAAAAACGACGCAATGCATTACGCTGTCGGTCAGCAAGTGTATGGTGGCCATACTATATCGGCTATACTGTATTCTGAGAGCGACAACTCTTATAGTATTTACATAAAAAAGAAAGACGAGGTTATGCCATGGAAGAAGTTTAATTCTAACATGGCAATATCCGTTGAGTATGATCTAGAATACTAATGAAAAGTTTATTTGACTTTATCGTTAAACCTCTAAACAAGAGGTACGATACTGAGATAAAGGTAGGTGACAAAAGCCTTATAACCAACACTAATACTGAAGACTTCAAAGCTGTGAGCAACAGAGCGGTAGTAGTTTCAACTCCCTCAGCTTACTCTACACCGATAAAAAAAGGTGACGTGGTAGTTATACACCACAATGTTTTTAGAAGTTTTCTTGATATTAGAGGCAAACGTAAAGATAGTAGATCTAAATTTATAGATGATCTATACTTTTGTTCGCCTGACCAAATATACCTGTATAACAGTAATGGTTCTTGGAATGCTTTTCAAGACAGATGCTTTGTTAAACCGCTGTTAGATAATAACCATCTAACGCTGGATAAAGAGAGAAAGCTTATAGGAATACTAAAATATGGTAATAGTTCCTTAGAAGCCGCTAAAATCGTCCCTGGAGACCTCGTAGGTTATACGCCTTACGGTGAGTTTGAGTTTATAATTGACGATGAACGTTTATACTGTATGAAATCAAATGATATTGCAATTAAATATGAATACCAAGGAGACGAAAAAGAATATAATCCTAGCTGGGCAAAGAGCAGTTGAAGAATTAATAAAAGTGGCTAAAGAAGCTATTGTTGATTCTGATGATGATATCTCTGCTGACAGACTTAAAAATGCAGCTGCTACAAAGAAGCTTGCTATTTTTGACGCGTTTGAAATACTTAAACGTATAGAGGATGAAGAAAATATACTTAATGATAAGCCAACTGAAAAGAAAGAAAAAACTTTCAAAGGCTTTGCAGAAGGAAGGTCTAAGTAATGTACGAACAGACACTATGTAGAATATTACCCGATCACATCAAACCTAAGGTAATAAATAAAAAAAATAGGTACAACAAATGGGAGTACGGCTACAACCAAGAGTTTGATATGGTCGTAATCAGTAAGACTGGTAAAATAGGAGAGATATACGAGATACAAAATCTAAAGATAGCTCTACCTAAAGAACAAGACGTGCACGAGGGTGAGGAAAAGAAATGGAAACCATTAGATTATCCTAAGGAACTTCAAAAAATAAAAACCATATTCGACTGGAAAAACTATGATGAAGGTTTTAAAGAGAAGTGGTATGATTACATAGACAATGAGTTCAAAAGAAGGAATGAAGGTTTTTGGTTTAACAACAATGATAAAGCTACTTATATTACAGGTACTCACTATATGTATCTTCAGTGGTCAAAGATCGACGTTGGTAACCCAGACTTTAGAGAAGCAAACAGATTGTTTTACATATTCTGGGAAGCCTGTAAAGCAGACAAGAGATGCTTCGGTATGTGCTACCTCAAAAACAGACGTTCGGGTTTCTCGTTCATGGCATCTGGAGAAACAGTTAATGAAGCTACAATTTCTAGTGACGCGAGATTTGGAATACTATCTAAATCAGGACCCGATGCGAAGAAAATGTTTACAGACAAGGTTGTGCCGATATCAGTTAACTACCCGTTTTTCTTCAAACCCATACAAGATGGTATGGATAGACCAAAGACAGAGCTAGCGTACAGAGTACCAGCTTCTAAATTAACTAGAAGAAGTATAACGTCGACAGATAAACCAGAAGAGTTAGAAGGACTAGACACAACTATAGACTGGAAGAACACAGGTGACAACAGTTATGATGGTGAAAAATTAAAGCTACTAGTACACGACGAGAGTGGAAAGTGGGAGAGACCAAACAATATTTTAAACAACTGGCGAGTAACTAAAACTTGTCTTAGATTAGGTTCTAGAATTATAGGTAAGTGTATGATGGGTTCAACATCAAACGCTTTAGACAAGGGTGGTGAAAACTTTAAAAAACTTTACTATGCTTCAAACGTCGAAAAAAGAAACCGCAACGGACAGACTAGTTCGGGACTATATAGTTTGTTCATACCTATGGAATGGAACTACGAAGGATTCATTGATTCTTATGGAGCACCTGTATTCGACACACCGGAAGAGGAAGTTTTAGATCCTTTCGGTGATACTATAAACCAAGGCGTTGTTGATCACTGGAGCAATGAAGTAGAAGGTTTGAAAGATGACCAAGATGGTTTAAACGAATACTACAGGCAGTTTCCACGAACAGAGGAGCACGCTTTTAGAGATGAAGCTAAAGAGTCTCTGTTTAACCTAACTAAGATATACGAGCAAATAGATTACAACGCTGACCTAAGAAACACGTCAGCTGTGACAACCGGTAGCTTTGCTTGGGAAAACGGAATAAAAGATACTAGAGTTATATTTTACCCAAATAAAGACGGTAGGTTCAAAATATCTTGGACACCCCCATCTAATTTACAAAATAGAATTATAGTAAAAAACGGTGTAAAATATCCTGGTAATGATCACTGTGGCGCTTTTGGGTGTGATAGTTATGATATATCAGGAACTGTTGATAAAAGAGGGTCTAACGGATCTTTACATGGTCTCACTAAGTTCTCTATGGAAAATGTACCACCTAATCTATTTTTTTTAGAATATATAGCTAGACCGCAAACGGCTGAGATTTTCTTTGAAGACGTTCTTATGGCTTGCATATTTTACGGCATGCCGATACTAGCGGAGAATAATAAGCCTAGGTTATTGTATCATTTTAAGAGAAGAGGTTATAGAGGGTTTTCTATGAATAGACCTGATAAGGTGTATAATAAATTGTCTGTAACAGAAAGAGAAATAGGTGGAGTACCAAACTCTAGTGAAGATATGAAGCAAGCTCACGCCGCAGCTATTGAAACTTACATAGAGGAAAACATAGGCAAAACAGCTGCTGGTTATGGGGACATGTACTTTCAGAGAACCTTAGAAGACTGGGCTAAGTTTAATATAAACAATAGAACAAAGCACGATGCTTCTATTAGCTCGGGACTAGCTATAATGGCTTGTAATAAAAACAGGTATACACCTGTAGCTAAAAGAGAGCGTAAAAAAATAGATTTAGGTATAAAACGATACGACAACAAAGGTACGTCGTCAAAAATTATAAGATAAATGAAAGTATACACCAATGGTAACAGCTCTTTCCCTAGTCAAGTAGCTAGCGAAGAAGTTAAGTCAAGCTTAGAGTACGGTATTCAAGTAGCTAGAGCTATAGAAGGAGAGTGGTTTCAAGAGGGTCGCTCCGGGAATAGATACGCTCAAAGCTACAGTAACTTTCACCAATTAAGATTATATGCTAGAGGAGAGCAATCTATAGCTAAGTACAAAGACGAACTATCTATAAATGGTGATTTGTCTTACTTAAACCTAGACTGGAAACCTGTACCTGTTATATCTAAATTTGTAGATATAGTAGTTAATGGTATGTCTAACAAAGAATATGATATAGTTGCATACGCTCAAGACCCAGAGTCTCAAAAGAAAAGAACTGATCATGCTAATAGTATAGCTGCTGATATGGTCGCTAAAGACCTCATAGAACAAGCTAAAAGAAACACTGGACTGGATTTATCTAGATCAAATCTAAACCCAGATCAGTTACCTGAAGATCTAGAAGAGCTAGAACTACACATGCAACTTACTTACAAGCAAGGCGTAGAAGTTGCAGAAGAAGAGGTTATAAATAATACCTTAGCTAGAAACAAGTACAACTTGATAAGACGCAGAATAAACCACGACTTAACAGTTCTAGGAATAGCTGCTGTCAAAACAGGTTTCAATACTTCTAATGGAGTCACTATAGATTACGTTGACCCAGCTTATATTGTTTACTCTTATACGGAAGATCCTAACTTTGAAGATATATATTATGTTGGAGAAGTTAAGTCGATAACTATATCTGAGCTTAAAAAACAATTCCCCAACATATCAGAAGAAGAATTAGACGAAATACAGAAAATGCCTGGTAACTCTCAATACGTAACAGGCTGGGGCAACTACGATGAAAACACTGTTCAGGTAATGTATTTTGAATACAAGACCTACGTTGATCAGGTTTTTAAAATAAAGCAAACTGAAAATGGCTTACAAAAAGCTATAGAAAAAACAGACTCGTTCAACCCTCCACCTAACGACAATTTTGAAAGGGTCAGTAGAAGTATAGAAGTTTTATACACTGGCGCTAAAGTTTTAGGTAACAATAAAATGCTAGAGTGGAAGCTAGCAGAGAATATGTCTCGTCCTTTCGCCGACACCACTAAAGTAGAGATGAACTACTCTATATGTGCACCTAGAATGTACAAAGGTAGAATAGAATCCATAGTCAGTAGAATAACAGGGTTTGCTGACATGATTCAGTTAACACATTTGAAGCTACAGCAAGTCATGTCTAGAATAGTACCTGACGGTGTATTTTTAGATATGGATGGTTTAGCCGAAGTTGACCTAGGAAACGGTACTAGCTATAACCCAGCAGAAGCTTTGAATATGTATTTTCAAACAGGTAGTGTAGTTGGAAGATCACTCACTCAGGATGGAGGTATGAACGCTGGTAAAGTGCCTATTCAAGAATTAGCATCATCCTCTGGTCAAGCCAAGATACAAAGCTTAATAGGTACGTATCAATACTACCTACAAATGATAAGAGATGTGACAGGTTTAAATGAAGCTAGAGATGGTTCAACTCCTGATAAAGACTCTTTGTTAGGGTTGCAAAAGATGGCCGTTAACGCATCAAATACAGCTACAAGGCATCTAATGCAGGCTCAGTTGTATCTTACGCTTAGAGTATGCGAGAACATATCTCTAAAAATAGCTGATTCATTAGCTTACCCACTAACAGCTAACTCTCTAAAAGAAAGTATATCTAATTACAACTTTCAAACTCTTTTTGAAATTCAAAACTTAAATCTTCATGACTTTGGTATATATTTAGAACTAGAACCAGACGAAGAAGAAAAGTCTAAGCTAGAGCAAAACTTACAGATAGCCTTAAAGTCAGGCGGTATAGATTTAGATGATATTATAGATATACGTCAGGTTAGAAACTTGAAAATGGCTAATCAACTTTTAAAGCTAAAGAAAAAGAAACGTTACAAACAAAAAATGGCTGATCAACAAGCCAACATACAAGCTCAAGCTCAAGCAAACGCTCAAGCTACTGAAGCTGCCGCTATGGCAGAAGTACAAAAACAACAAGCCGTAACACAAGAGAAAGTGAACATAGAGCAAGCCAAGTCTCAGTTTGAGATACAGCGCATGCAAACAGAAGCTCAAATAAAAAGAGAGCTAATGGCTGAAGAGTTTAACTATCAAATGCAGTTAGCTAAAATAAAAGTAGAAGCCGAAGCTAGTAGAGAATCTAAGCTAGAGGATAGAAAAGACGATAGATCTAGAATACAAGCAACGCAGCAATCAGAAATGATTTCTCAAAGAAAGAACGATGAATTGCCTAA
>Ga0208134_1001136_pt1 | contig 15986 bp, 16 predicted proteins | sample VirMetDEL_Mar_31_FD_184515 | JGI IMG/M metagenome (GOLD analysis project Ga0208134, IMG submission 184515) | Aqueous microbial communities from the Delaware River and Bay under freshwater to marine salinity gradient to study organic matter... | ecosystem: Environmental > Aquatic > Marine >... | reverse complement strand
TTGCACTAGCAGTTGCAGAAGTTGCTGCGGCAGTTTGAGAAGTTGAAGCAGCAGAAGCTGATGTTGCGGCAGCAGTTGCTGAACCTAATATACCATCAACATAGCCTTTTGTTGTTGCGTCACCTGTGGCTGTTGGTGTGTCTAAGCCTGTAACTTTATTGCTACCCATAGCAAGGTTACCAGACAATGTACCACCACTTAGATTAAGTTTTAGTGCGTCTGCAGTATCTACATAAGTTTTTGTTGTAGCGTCATTTGATGCTGATGGTGCTTTTAGTCCACTAACAGTATTAGAATTAGCGTCTATATCGCCTGTCATAGTACCACCTGCAAGTGGTAATTTAGCGGCTATTGAATTTGTTACAGTTGTTGAGAAACTAGCGTCATCACCTAATGCTGCGGCTAATTCATTTAATGTGTTTAATGCTGCAGGTGCGGAGTCAACTAATCCTGATACTTCGGTGTCAACATAGCCTTTTGTAGCTGCATCTGTAGAACCAGAGGGCGAGGCAAGTCCTGTAATTGTTTGTGAAGTCGTACTATCCATATCTAATGTGCCATTTATGGTCACATTGTTAAATGTTGATGTACCACTTGTTGCTGTAACATTACCATCTATTGCACCGACAAACTTAGTATTGGCAGTTATTGTTGTACCTGTAATTGCAGCTGGGGTTGTTCCACCTACGACACCATCTACTGTGCCAGTTACATTGCCTGTAAGATTACCTGCAAAATTTGTATTAGCAGTAATAACTGTGCCTGTAATAGCTGCAGGAGTATTTGCACCTATAACGCCATCTATATTACCACCTGATATTGTTACACTACTGCCTAGCCCAACTGTTGAGCTTGCAGATAAAGTAGAGAAAGCTCCTGTGCTTGTACTAGAAGCACCAATAGGTGTTCCGTCTATTGTTCCACCATTAATGTCTGCTTTAGCTATAGTAACAGCTCCTGTGCCGTTAGGAGTAAGGTTTAGGTCACCATTAGTATCTAAAGTAATAATAGTGTTACCATCAAGGTGTAAATTGTCTACTTTAAGGGTAGATAATACTTCATTGCCTAAATTAAGATCGGCAAGTTGTGACATAAGTTCACGAATAGCATTATTAATATTAGATGGTGCTGTACCCTCAGCAATACTAATACTATTTAGGTCAGTATTATTTGCTGCGGTTGCATCAAACTGTGATATTTTCGTTTTTGCCATGTTTTACTCCTGATTATCCGTTATTGCTTGTGCTGTTGGTACTGTTGCAGTTTGTGAAAATGCTGCTAAAGAACCCTGCCCTTGTGGTAAATCTTTATATAAATTATTTACCTTGCGTATTAAATTTAAAAATTTGTTTTTAAGAACTGTTTGATATTGTGTGCCTTTACTGCCTGATGTCGCTGCTAATGATGCAATTTTTTTCAATGATGGTTGTGATAATAAATAGTTTGCTAAGTACAATGTACCAAAACCTACCATACCTGATACACCGCCTGTAAAAGCACTAGAGCCTATTAAAGCTGCACCAGTTGCTCCACTAGCCAATCGTAATGTACCTGAACGCATTATAAATTGATTTAAGTCTGGTATAGCTGATGGAAATTGCTCTACCATGTTTAAAAAACCTTCAAATCTTTCCATAGTCATATTTTCGAAACCACTAATCATTTCTTTTGTTCTTGCATACTCTATAGAGTTGCTATTATGTAAACCTAGTTGTTTTTTTAAAGCTGCCATGTTTACACTTGGTTCAACTGCATCAAAAGTTAAATGTAGTTTTAATATATCGTCAATATGACCTGACGCTATATCGTTAAAATCATCTTTTCCTATAGTTTTTTTTAATTCTTGTAATTGTTGAACAGATTTACCTTTTTTAAAAAAATCTTCTGCAACTGTATCACCATATTGTTCATAGTGTTTTTTATAACCACTAAGGTTTCTTAATTGACCAACTTTACTTTCAATTAATTTAATGTTTTTTGTATTCATTAAATTCATTAATTTAGTAAATTTTTTATCACCTTTTGCTAATAGTTCTGCACCATCTTTGCCAGATTTATATATTGTATCTTTTACAGATTTTTTTATATCTCTAAGAGCATTATAGGCTCGTCTGTTACCTTTATCTAAAGATGTTTGTATGCCTTTTTTGCTTGGGTATGGGTCATACTTATTAGCTTGTACTGTTAATTCTTCTAAAATTTCTCTTAAATCTGCACCACCAATTTTATCTTTAGCAAAAATTTTATTTACATAATTTGTTAATTCACTTGGCATTTCAACAAATTCTTTTGCAGATTGTGATTGGCTCTCTGTAACTTTAAATGTATCTTTTACTTGTCTTGGGCTTAAAATAATTTGTCCAGTTTTTTCTTTTGTTTCTTTTGTAACTTCACGAGAAAAATGTTTGCTTATTGCATTTTGAACTGCTGTATTGTCAAATGTTTCTTTTTCAAGTTTACTCCAACCAGAAGTATAAAAATCATTTGCTGCTGTTTCCATATCTCCAACATATTTTACACTTGCATCTTTTATTGCTTTTGATCTTTGTTCTACAGTTAATTGTTTTGGATTAAAAACTGTTGCTGTGTAATCTTCTAATGCTTCATATAAATTTAATATTTTTTTTCTACCAATCATAAGTGGCATACGAGATGTCAAATTAAACATAGCTTCTAAAACTTTTACGCCAGTAGTAACACCTATTGGCACTTCAACATTTCTTCCAATAGTAGGTTGCACTTCATCTCGTAAAAATTGCAACGCTTCTTTTTTTCTTTGAGGTGGTTGTGAGGCTTTTGATAAAATAGTTAAATTATCATCAACAACAGCTCCTTGTTCTGTTGCTAATTTTTTAGCGTCATCTACTTTTTTTACAGCTAAATCTTTACCACGACCTAACATTTTTCTTGCTGGGTCTGTAGCTAGTTTTATTGCTTTACCTACACCAAATGTACCAACAGTTAATAAACCATCAATAGCACCAACAGCTATAGCATCTGCAACAACTTCATCATTGTCTGGTCTTGGCAAATCAGGATTTAGATAACCACCTAGTTTATCGGCAAGTGCTGTTGCTGTGCCTGAACCTACACCAGCACCTATTGATGTACCTATAACAGGCGAACCAAAAGAACCAGCTACACCACCTGTTACACCACCTATAACTTGCATTGTTGTCTTAACACCTTTTGGCAATAAATCAGGATATTCGTCAGCACCATAAATGCCAAGCTCAATACCTTTTTGCCTTACTTTACGATAGTATTCTTTTTTATCAATTTTATTATTTTCTACAAGAGCATTACCTGCACTTTTAAAATTTTCAAATTCAGCTAAACTCATTAAGAAGCCCTCACATCTTCAAGAACTTTAAATGCAGATTCAGCTTCTTGCATTGAACCTTCCCAATTAGGAGTAGATGATGTTACATTCATAGAAACACCTCTTGCTTTTTCTAGTGATGAAATTCTGTTGTTTGACCTTAAAACAATATTATTAAATTTTCTAATACCCTCTCTTAATTTAGCTTCTTGACTACCAGTCAAATTAATAGTTGGGTCATTTAATTCTGCTTCTAAGTCAATTTTTGCTTTTTCAAAAACATCTCTAATATTATAATGTTGTTGTAAGGCTTGGTATTCGTTCATTTTTGGTGTTGGCAACATTTCCATTGTATATTTCATTTGAAAAACACTATCTCTAGTATTGTATTTAGTTTTTTGAGCCTCCATAACTTCTTTATTATAAGTTTGTGTAGCTGCGTTAGCTATTTCTGTGTCTTTTAATGGTAAACCAACTGCTCCAGTAACTTTACTAATACCTTTTTGAACTGTATCAAAAAAACCATAACCTTCTGCTGCCTTAGAATCTCCCTCGTAAATTTTTGGAAATTTTTCAGCATATTGTTGTTTTGACAATGGTTTTGTTTGTGTTCCTGTTTTATTTAATTCACCTTTAATAGATAATTCTGTGATTACTTTTTCAAAATTTTTGTCTGATAAATTTGCAAATTGTGGATATTGCTCTCTTAATTGTGCTAGATTTTCTGCTTGTTGTCTGTTTTGCTGTATCTCCATCATTTTACCATAAGGATCGCCTTGCATTGGTGTTCCTATAGGTCTTAATGCACCAGCTTTTTGAAATTCTTGTGCTACTGCAAGAATAGGTGCTGCACCCATATAAGCATTAGATGCCCTATCAAATAGACCACTTGCTCTTTGACCCAATGTTCTTTTAGGTTGAGGCTGGGCAGATTGAACAGGTTGAGATTGAGTAGATGATTGATCTACTTGATTATTAAGTAAATTTTGAGTTTGTTGATTTAATTGTAAATTACTATTAGGTGGTAAGGGTAAATTTAAAAGACCACCTGCGTTCGTATTTATTTTTTTTGGTCTATTATCATTTTTTCCAAAATTAATAAGACCAAGACGATTTTCTCTAGTTTCTCTTGCTGGTCGCAATAAACTTTCAACTGTTGGTGCAACTGTCATAACACCTGCATTAGCATTTTCCATAGCTTGATTTTGAGCTAATAAATTTGCAGCTTCCATTCTTTTTTGTGGATTTATTATTCGGTTAGGAGATAATGCTTTTTGAGCTTTTTTTAATTGTTCTTGTTTCTGTATACGCAATACTTCAGCAGCGTCTTGTGGGTTATCTAAATCATAACGCTTACCATAAATCGTTCTTATATTAGCCATTAAAATAAATCTCCTATTAAACTACCAACTCCAGCAATGTTACCAATAGTACCTAAAGTTTGATTTAATGGATTAGTAACATATGGAGAAGTTTGTGATTTATAGCCACCTGCTGATGTTCCAACTTGACCTAAGAATTGATTTAAGTTTTGTGCTGGTGCAGATTGTAAGAAGTTAAATCTGTCCATATTAGACATAATTTGTTTTTGAGCTTGGTCTTGACGCATTGCACCAACTTTAGCAAGATTTGCGTAATCAGCATAATCAGATTGTGCAAGATTTGGAGCTACACCAATCATGGCATTTTGTCTGCTTCTTTCATTTTCATAATTTTGCATTAATGGTGTTGCAAGTGAACGAGCTAATACATCTTGATTAGCACCAGAACCTAGACGACCTGCACGACTAAATTGACTTTGAACATTTTGCGTAATTGGGTCTAATACAGCTTGTTGAAAATAAGGATTATTTCCTGATAAAAAATTACCTTGTAGTGTATTTAATGAAAGGTCTTGTGCTTCTCTTTGTAAAGGAGAACCAGATAATGCTCTGTTACTTTGCAAATTCATAGCCATTTGTTGTTCTGGGCTAAAACCTGCTAATGTATTTTCTGGAAAATAATTAAAACCACCACCTTGATTGTATAATCTTTGTGCTTCATTCGCTCCATATGCTAAATAGGGGGCGGCATATGCAGGCGGATTTACAGTTGTAGTTTGTGGTACTACTTCATCTTGCCCTATACTCATTCTATACTCCTCATTGATATTGTGCCTACTTCTTTATAAGCTCTGTCTTTATCTTTTACTTTTGACCACCCTTTGCGACCAATTATTTGTGCGTTTTTACAACCAATAGATTTTGCCCATTCGCAAATAGGTTGTTCCATTTCTTTTAATTCTTCTAAATTTCCACCTGCTAACCAAAATCGTATAGATTTAAAGTTAGGGTATGTTACTATCTCAGTAACGCAAGCACTCTTTTGACCAGTCCATAATTGAGCATCACCTCTTGCTATTGCATAGAATACATCTTTTTCGCTATGAGAATCAATACCTCTTTTTAATGCGTCTAAAATATATTTGCGTGACTTTAACCACGACTCTTTATCCAATGATGATGTATTCATATTGTCTTGATGTTCCACTACTGTTATGCGTAATTGTAAAAGAGCCATTCGTTCTAGCTGATATAAATAATGATGTAAGTTCTGCGGCAGCGGCTGCAGACTTAGGCATAAAAGTTATAACGCTATTTTCACCTGCACGAACATCATTTACTGTTGTTGTAGCAGATGAGGTTTGCAAGGTAACACTACCAGTAGAGTTTATTCCGCCCTCTAATATACGATTAACAACTTCAGCAACTTGTCTAGGGTTACCACCTTGATGAGCTAATCTTTTATACTGGTTGTCAGCCATTTACCTTCTTCCTGTTGTTTTTGCCTCTATTTCGACACCTTGAATATATTTCCAAGTGCCTGATACATTTAATCTTATTTTATGATACCTACCTTGATTTGACCTAATATTGCAATATCCATCAGCATTTAATGAACTTGCTGTACCAAAACTATCTTGATCTACTTGTCTAAGTCTTGATGATACTTGTGCGGTAATACTAGGTGTTGTGCCATCTACTATTTCTACATAAGGTATAACATTTGTTATAACGCTTGCTCTACCATTAGATGTATCTAAATCAGCAGTTTCTATTAGTGCTTCTTTATTTATACCACTAAAGGTGTGTAACTTTTTATCTTTAGCACCACCAAATATAAATTGACCACCAATATATATTGATGAGTCAAGTGAGGCAGGCAAGCCATCAAGTGATGTGCTAATAGCGTCTAATTCTTCTAGTGTATAATTAATAGTCATAAATGGTGATATAAGTTCACAATCTAATTCTGCATACGACCATCTTTGCAAGGCATAATTATATATTAACAATCTATCAGGCGTATCATCATTAGAGCTACCTGATGTATATGACCACACAACAATTTGTTCTGTAGGGTCAACAGCAGTAGATATTCTACCTTTGTTTCGTATAGTAAAATCATCAAAGAAAAAACGATTTACTTTTTCTGCACCTATTGGTGTACTTCTTTGTCCATCAAACTGATAAAATCCATCATCTGATAGATAAAATACAGTCTCACCAACACTTGCTACTGAGTTAGGATAGTTACAGCCAAACCCTGTTTGCACTTTGTCAAATTGGAATATAAGTGGTGTACCAACGTAAGAGCCACGCACAATACCTCTTTCACACAATATAGTTGCATATTCGCCACCAACAATACCTGTAATATCGCCCATATCAAATATATCTTGTATATCAGATTGGTTTGTTCCTATTGTCCAACCTGTATGTGAGGCTAGAGCAGAAAAATAGACACGATTAGGATAAGCTGTACCGCCATATTTAACATTGCCAGTAAATACAAAGTCACCAACAACTGCTATATGTTTAGCAGCAGGGCTACCAGATATGTCAGCAAAAGCAGAACTTGTACCATTATCATATACTTGTAATATATTGTTGTGTCCTGATGTACCTATAACAAATCCACTAAAGTCTATAAACTTCCATATATCTTCATCACCTAATGATGTGTAATTACCTGCTTTTGATATATTTGTTAAGTTAGAGTTTGATTTAGTAAACTCATATAATTTTGTTACATCACCTGCAAATATCTTAGGATCACCGCTATCGTCTTTAGCTGCAAAGATACCTCTTAATCTATTGTCGGCAGCATTACTGTATTGCGATAAATCTTGTAAACCACGATAACCTCGTGCAGCAGGTATAACATTTTTTGCAGTCGTCACTCCGCTAGTGTTATCAGGCTGGTCAGGCAACCATTCTCCAAAAGGTGTATTCATTGCCATTAGTTATTCTCCATATACACTTCGCATTTCCAAACCAACACCATAGCTACCTTTTTCATCATCTACTCTAATTTGTTGTAGTATAGTTTGTATTAACGCTTCGTATTGTGTTGCTCTTTGTTCGTCTAACAAGAACGTATAAGCATTAAATAAACTTGCGTATAAATATAAGTCTGGGTAACGAGTTAAAATAGTATTAGTTGTATTATCATCAGATAGAGCAGATACGCTTTTTTTGTATGTTAGTTCTAATGTATATGTTGAATCTGGTATCGGTGCTAAAAACAATTCTTCTCCAATAACAGAATATGCTCTTGGCAAGCCTGTTGCTGTTGTTGGAAATTCTTTTTTAAGTTGTATTGGTGTTAGAAAACGTAATGTTATTCTTGGGTTATTCATAACCTTTACATTACGAATAGTTCTTAAATCGGTTGGCAAGGTTACATAAGCATTGTCGGCTGTAGTAGTTAATGATGAGCGTGTATCTTGTGAGCGTGTTTCTAATTCACGAGACAATCTTGATTCCGCTAAATCAATAAAGTTATCTATTTCATTTGTTAAATCATCTCTTGCTAAGAAATTAGCTATTGATGTTTTAAGTTCTGCATAAGTAGATATTGCCATTATATGTTTCCACCGCCTGTTCTAAAAAGTTTATTGTCTGGGTCGTTGAGCCATCTTGCCCATGCTTTTTTATTATGCTTTGGGTCGCCTAATTTTTCAACTAAATCAAAATAAAGATTAGAAGGTAGCTCGGCAACGTGCTGTTGATGTTTTTGTGTATTGCCGATTAAACTGTTTGGCTTGTAATCTATGCTTTTATCTTTAGCTAATTTTAAAATATTGTCTGTTTTTTGTTCTACAGTAACATGATGTTGTCCATTATCTCCGCCATGAAAGTAAGTAGTCTTTTTTTGTATGGGGTCGTAATTTAATACTTTCTTATTTGCCATTTTTCTTCCTTGTAAAAAGGGAGTAGGTTTCCCTACTCCCTATAAACACTATATTAAGATGTGCTTAAATCTGTGACCATAGCATGAGCTTTAGGTGCTTTAACAATATAAGTCCACTCGGACACAATGCTAAATTTAGTCGCATCACCAGTAGGTGCTATATCTGAGACTGAGAACAATCTGTTTGGTAGATGTCCAACTGCATAATAGTCAGAATCCATTAGGAAGATTGTGTCATTTGGCATTTGTCTGTCAATAGTAACAGATAGTTGACCAAAGTCAGTTAGATACAAGCTAACACTACCAATAATTGCAGCTTCTTTTGGAGCTGTCATTGTTAGTTGGTTAGTTGCAACTGAACCTGATGATAAATCAGAAAAAGCTACTTTATTAGCTGGTGAAACAACTAGAATATCTGGTTGTCCGCCATCTGTGTATGCTTTTTTCATAGCATCATCAATTTTAGCAAGAGTTAGAGCTGCATTAGTACCTGCTTTGTCAGATACGTCAGAACCATCACCGCTAGGTGTTGTAGATGGTGATACAAGATTTACGTTTGTCATGTATGCACTAATCTTACCTGCTTTTCTTGGGTCTGATGCAGAACGAGCTTCATTTTTAACGAGAGCTTTTTCAATATCTCTACGTTGCTCAAGTCCTTTAAGAACCTTCACATAAGCTGTTTCTTTATCTCTACCTGCTTTATCAACTGCATCTAAAGTACCAGAAACTGATGCTGCTTGTACTGAGATTTGATGATAATTGCCAAGTCTTGTTGTTACAGTCGGATTCACATAAGAATAGTCTGCACCTTCTGCAACATAGTTAGTATCTGATGCTGCTGTTAGTTCTTGTACTTGCCATTCGTGGAATACGCCTTTTGTTACTTCTTTTTTCGCATTAGAAAAAATCGGTGTTTCTGCTGGATCGATACGAGTAATTACGTCTGATAAGTCCTCTCTCTCACCTATAGCATTTGCGGTTTTATATGTCGCCATAGTTTAGTCTCCTTGTTAGGTATTTTTGGTTAAAAGATAGTCCACAGCCGAATCCATAGATTGAACTGTAGAAAGTTTATTTAAGGCTTTATCAACCTTTTGTTTTTTCAGGTCACCACTTGTAGTTGGTTTGCCACCTTTTGCCATCTTTGGAGCTTTTCTGACTTTCTTTTGAATAAGAGGTTTCTCATTCTGAAGTTGGTCAAATAAGTACGCTTTACGCATAGTAACAATAGCTCTGTGGTCTGAGGCTTGATTTAACTCTTGTTCTGTAAATCCTGCTCTTTTTGCCCACGTTACCATACTAGCTTTTTCAACTTCAGCTTTTTTAGCATCTTTCCATTCAGGAATTGCTTGTACTAACTTTTGTTGCTCTTGAGCCAAGTGTTTTTGAAACTCTACTTGTTGTTCTTGAGCTTGTTGTTGAGCTATCTGCTGCTGTGCAGTAGTAACTTGTGCTAATTGTTCCTTTTTATCACGCCAATCATCACGTTGCTTTACATATTCTAATGGGTCATCTTGATAAAGATTATCCCAATATTCCTTTGTAGGCTCGTTTGATGTTTGTGATGACAGTTGTTGGTTCAACTGCTGTAAACCTTGTTGTAGAGCCTGACGCTCTTGTGAAAGTTCTGATTGTAACTGTTCAACTTGTTTGCGTTGATTTGCTACTTCAGTTGTCTTTTTAGTATAATCAGATTGTCTTGAATATCCTGCAGCTAATTCATCAAGGGTAACATCTTTATCTTCACCATTAATTTTTACAGTAAAGTATTCTTGTTCCTCGTATTCTTCAGCTTCATCTTCAGATATTACTTCTTCATCTAATTCTTCCGATACATCTTCCTCAACAGCTTCAAGTGCCTCATTAGGTTCTTCACTTGTTGGTTCTTCTGTATCTGTAGTAGAAACTTCCACTTCTTCAATTTCTGTTTCTGGTTGATTTACCTCTTGATTCGGTTCTGGATTATCTTCTGATTCCGTTCTGTTAAGAAGTAGGCTTGCGGCTTCCGCCATGTTGATAGGTTCGTTCCCAGTAGGGTTGTCGGCTGTCATTGTTTTCTCCTGTTAGACTGCTTTCGCTTGGTCTTAGTTTGTTAATCGGTCATTGGCTAATTTGCCAGTCATGACCACACTTTCTATGTGTTGCCTTACTGTGTGTAAGTTCTGCAACATCATAAAAACTTTTTCACGAGCCTCTGCTTGATCTACAGAAGAATTTTCCCATGCGTCATGGTATTGTTTCTCAAGAAAATCAAAAGTCTCGATAAGAATTTCGTTTCGTAATAGAGCTTGTGCTTTTTCACCTCTATCTATGTCTTGTCTTAATTTACCTTCGTTTTCCATTTTATCTCCTTTTTAATTATCCATATAATATTTCATCAAGTTGTTCTTCTGTGTAGCCTTTTTCTAACAATGATGTTTTTTCCGTATCTGTTAAAAATAAATCTTCATTTGAAGTATTGGCATAGAGAATACCTCCTAATAAACCTGCAGTTTCAGGGGTTGCTTGTTGTGATGCAGATGTTAAGGCATTTGCGGCTGTTTCATCTAAACCCATTAATAAATATTGATTTTTTACATCACTTTCAGAACGAGCAGGTAATCTAAAATCTTGCATATTAATAGTATCTTCACCATTTGCTATTGCTTTTAATGATATAAAATTTGTTCCTTTTATAACATTATCAGCTAATGCAGTACCATCATTGCCGTCTGTTCCTGTATAATAAAATCTTTTCATAGTGTCGGTTGAGTTTGTAATATCTCCTGTTTCAGCACTATAATTTAATCTATTATCTGATGTTTGTTCACTTTCTTGGTCACCAAAACTTAAACTTAATGGTCTTTCTCTACCAAACTCAACTAAATGGTCGCCTTCAACATTTAAACCATAACCATCTGCAATAGTATTAATAGCAGTACCAATGCCTTGTGATATTGTTGATGCTGTATCAACATGACCTTGTTTAAACTTATCACCTGCCATACCAAACTCAGTATTTGTTGAAGTATTATAATCAAACGCACCTGACCCAGTTTTTCCACTATCAGGTGGAGCAAGTTGCTCTGCAATAGTTAAACCTGCAATTAAAGGTGCGGTAACTGGGCTTGTGTAACCTGCTAATTTTGCTCCACCTGCAATAGCTGCTGTTACATTACTAGGTTTTGCATCTTTTATAACTTGGTCTAACGCAAGTAAAGTACCAGCACCTGTAAGAACTTGCTCACCTGTAATTGGTATATTATCAGAAATTGGATTATTTATAAAATCTGTATAAGTATTTTTAATTGTGCCAAGCAACCCAATATCGCTTGATGTTAATTCTGGATTAAGAGAATTTAAATTAGGTGTAAAACCTGTTTTTACACCTGTATATGCACCTGTAATATTATCAAAAGTTGGAACATAACCAAAACCTGTACCGCCTGATGTTAATAAAACTTCTCCTGCAGTATTTAACAATGAGGTTGAGGTATTAACTCCTAAATTATCTAATGTTGATGTTAAAGCATTATTAATCCCTATAACACTTGATTTATTTATTAAATCAGTAGTGCTATTATTTAATTCATCTAAAGTAATTTGACCTGTATCATATAAATTTGTTAAAATATCTGTTGCTGATGTTAAATCTGTAACATTTGTATTTTCATTATTATTAATACTATCATTACTAGAACTACCACTAACATCACTTGTTAAATTTGATACTTCAACAACATTACTTCCGCTATTATCTATTTCAAGAGTATCATTACCAGTTCCGCCAATAACGCTTGAAACTGTTGTTAAATCATTACTTGAGCCACTATCAATCACATCATTACCTGTGCCACCTACGACACTTGATACTGTTATTAAATCATTACCAGCACCACCTTCAATAGTGTCGTTACCACTTCCGCCTGTAATAGTTGAGCTACCACCATCTGTACCACTACCATCTGTACCGCTACCATCATCACCGCCTAATAATTTACTAGCCAATAAACCACCGCCAATTACAGTAGCTAATGTGTCATCACCACCAGTTGTACCACCTGCTTGAGTAGCAAAGGAGTTCCAATAGTCAGCGTCATAAGGTAATGGTTTATATACTTCCATATTAAATGTATCAGGATTAACCGCAAAACTTCTTTGAAAATCATTTTCAAGAGTTGGGTATTGGTTAAGCATATTTGTTACAAGTTGCGGTCTTTGTTGCATAACATCTAAATCTGACAATGTGTCTAATGTAGGTGTGTTTTGTAATAAACCTTGTTGTGGCACAAAGTAGTTAGGGTAATTTTGCACAGGTTGAAAATCTTGCATAAACCCTGAATAATCTACTTGCTGTGTTGTTGGTTGTGCAGCGTTTAATCCAGCTAATATATCTAATGTTTCTTGATCCATTAATCGACTCTCGGTAAATTAGTAGATGGGTTAGCACCTAATTGCTGTTCAAATCCTCTTAACTGTGCCTCATAACGTAGTTCTTCTTGACGTATTTGCATCTTCATTTGTAGTTCTTCACGTTTTAATTCTAACTCAGCAGCTTGTTTAGCCTTTTGCAACTCTAATTCAGCTTGGAATTTTTGTTGTTCAAATTGCATCTTCATCTCAGCTTCACTAGGGGGAGGAGGTTGCTGTGGTTGCGGAGGTGTATCTTCTGGGTTTTTAAAGAATCTTGTTGCATCTTTGAATCCTGCCATACTTGCAAGCTCGGCAAGAGTATTTCTATATTGCTGTAAATCTACTAATGGGTTCTCAGCACCCATTTGAAGCAATATTTGTTCTTGTTTTTGTGCCATTTGTGCAAGGAACGCCATTTTTTCGTTAGTTTGACCAGAACCTAACCCTACATTAACTGTTAAATCATACTCATGTTTCCAGTTAGAAGGGTCAATAGGTACAAACTTGTTGTTAAGACGTATCATTTGTTCTTTCTTGCCATGATGTAAGCATAATGTAAGCACAAGTCTAAACAGTTGTTTAACACCTGTCTCTGCAAACACTCTTGCAATCATCTCAATTTTACCTTGTGCAGCACTCATTTGTGCAGCAACCGCAGTAGCTGTTGTGCTTTGTAGTGCATCTGCATCAAGACCCATAGACGCTTTAGATAAACCAGTACGCTGTTCTTTTATCTCGTCTAAATATTGAAGCAGGCTAAATGCGTTTTGCCCAACTAAAGGAGGCTGAAGCACCTGAACTGAGTTAGGTTGCCTCATACGAATTATACCGCCTGCTTTTGAGTTTAATAAATCATCAAGATTAACTTGTCCTTCTACGGCAGCTACACGAGCATTATTTGTAAGATATATATTATCTAACAACTGACGCATAACTGTTGATTTAATCAACTGCAAGTCCATAATAAGCTCAGCAATACTTCTACCCACTAATCTGTGTGGCATTAATATTGGTGATAAACAGGCAAAAGGAACATGGTCAAAGGTTTCGTTTTCTACTACTTCAAAACCGCTACCTAATGTTACAACTCTGCGTAACTCAGCAACACCATCTCCGTCATAATCAGATTTAATATAAGATTCAACAACTAACACATCACGCATTGACATATCGCTAGAGTCGGTTGTGTCACTACTTTCAATATCTTCAAAACGATTTGCAACTTCGGAACTAGAGTCTAACTCTGTATATCCTGCATATTTTTCAACTGTGTCTCGGTCATAACCCATTTGTATAAGGTCACTTACTTTCATAGTTGTGCGGTGGGCTACAAAATCAGCATCTTCAATAGATGACGCTTTCTTTGATACTAAAAATTCTTCAGGCGGAATGTTGTCAATTTTAATCATACCACCATAAGACATACGTTTTACAACAACGTCATGAGAAACGGAATAATCCGAAACAGGCATACCCATCTCATCAACACCTTCTTCACCATATTCTTCGGTGTTTTGTGATACTATCTCAACATTAGAGTCTTGTAGTAATAATGTTAGCTCGTCATCAGATAACCCAGTATATTCTTCTTCTTGGGCTTCTTCTGTCTCATCATAATACACTTTAACAACGCCAATTTTTTGCAATAATGCGTCTTTAAAGAAGTTATGCAGAACAACAAATCCGTTGTTTTGACAGTTAAGCACATAATTTGCATAAGATGTTGCTTGTTTTGCACCTTCTACATCTTCAGGTTGACGAGGCATGAACCTTACAAATTCGTCTGTCTGAGTAAAAGTACGCATAAGGCTTGGCATGATGAACTCAATAGTGTCGGCAACTTCTGTTGTAACAACTTTAGAGCGACCTTCTTGTTCGTTTCCAAACTCCTCGCCCATATAATAGTTCATGGCTGTTATGCGATCTGTACCATATTCTGAGTCATAATACCCTAATGCGTTTTCAATCTCATTACGCACTAAAGCATTAAATTCTAACTTATCCATTACTTAACCTTTTTTGGTTGTTGGCTTTTTTTCAGTTTTTTCAGTTTTCTTAGGAGCAGGTTTTTTGTTTTCCCTTTCCATAGCTAATATTTGACTTCTTTGCATGATTCTAACTCACTATAATGATGAATAAAAGTAATCCGATAATACCGCCTAATGCAGCATCAACGTAATCCCACGAATGATTCTTAACATAATCAAGAATGTTTTTTAATTGTTCCATAGTTTTCTCCTAGTTTATATCTATATTTTCTGGTGAAATATTAACTGTCATTAGTTTATCAAGAAATTCGTCAGCGTTACCACCATTCTTAAAAAAACTAAACGCAGCAGCAGCAAGAGTAATATTGCAGATATCTTCCCAGCCTATACCTGCTTTGTGCATAGATTCTAACTCACCAACTAAATTTACAAAAAGAGCATGAGTCACAGGATTATCAGCAGCAAATTCTTGCTCTGGTTCAAACATAATGTCTAAATCGTCTAAGTAACCCATGAACTGTCCTTGTATTGTATTGGTTTATTCCAATGATGTTGGCTACCTCTAATAGAGGCTGTAAAGGCTTGCTGAGCAAATGTTAAACAAAAAGCATCTGCTAGGTCACAACTGCGACCACCTAATCTTTTTTTAAACTCGTCTTTAGCTTCAACTTTAATTTTACCATTTGAGGTAAATTTAAAACGAGGTGCTATTAATTCTTCTATTAATTTGTCGTCTTGCATAATGCTAACGTCACGACCCTCAAACCATTCTCTTGCTCGAAACCACAACTCATCACGTAATCGCATATATTTGCTTTTAAGAGCTGGACTTTCAGAAACCTGTATAGGTCTGGCAGGTAGTTCCAATTCGGATAGCCTTGACGCTACTCCAGAACCGATACCTATACTATCTACCATAATATCTGTTGGTTTATCTTTGTAATTGCAAGACTCATATTCGTTCATAACAATACCTACTGTTTCCATTAAGTCTTTGCCTTGCCACGTTTTAACATCTTCTACTAATGTATTGCCACGTCTTTTGC
>Ga0208134_1001134_pt1 | contig 15994 bp, 24 predicted proteins | sample VirMetDEL_Mar_31_FD_184515 | JGI IMG/M metagenome (GOLD analysis project Ga0208134, IMG submission 184515) | Aqueous microbial communities from the Delaware River and Bay under freshwater to marine salinity gradient to study organic matter... | ecosystem: Environmental > Aquatic > Marine >... | reverse complement strand
GGTATCAAATCTGTGGGCAGCAAAGCTGCGAAATCTTCTAGAGACGTAACTTTGTCCGACGCTAACAACACCCGTACAGGTAGTGGTGGCGTGCCTTTGAAGTTACGTGTGTTTGGTACACGTAGTAAACGCGCAGCGTCAGCAGTTACCGCAGGGTCTATGTCCAACCCGTTCTCTAGGCACGCTGCCTTTAGTGCAGTAGCAACCGGTAGCCACTTATCCCGAGGATAGGCTTTGTCCAGTCCCCAATATACGTGCAGTCCGCGCCCCGAATTTACGATAAATGGGCGAGGTAGTTTGTAAGTTTTGTAGAAGTCCCGCAGTGCTGCTAGGGCTTCTTGTTGTGTGATGTAGGGTTTGTCTGGGCCGCAGTCTAAGTCCAAGAACAAAGACTTAATACGGTGGATGTTATCGCCTTTAGTGCTATCACCGTCTATAAAAGAAGCGGGTGTAAAGTACGCATCCCGCTCTTCTAAATCAAAATTGTTTGCGACATCAACAGCAGCGTCTATGGAGTCGTAAGACTTCCGTACCATCTTACCGTTTTTTAGCCCTGCTACGCAGTAGTACCCTTCTTCACTCAACACCGTATTTAAGAATTGTTTGGTGTCCATCATCGAGTCCGTGTCATAGGGAGTTACGGGTGCCCGAAGGCACCCGCTTGTTTTTAGTGTCATAGGAAATTACGGGTGCCCGAAAGCACCCGCTTGTTTTTAGTCGTCGAATTCGTCCAACAACGAAGCCAAATCAACGTCAGGTGCTGGTGCCTCTTTCTTTTTCTTGGACACTTTGACCTTGGGTTCCGCTACTTCTTCTTCATCGTCTTCCGCTTCGGCAAACAACGATGGCTTCTCTGGAACAGGGCTTGAGACTTTATCACTAGTTAATTGTGGAACGCTAGTATCTTGCTTGGGTTTTACGGAAAGCGTAATCAATTTTGTAGTGGCTTCATCTTTTTGCGCTTCTAACGCCATTACTAATTCGTCTTGCGCTAACATTCGTACGGGCTTAAACAATAACTTAGGTGTAGAACTATCGGTATCAAACTTAAGCTCAGTCATAATGGCCGCAAGTGGCGCGCCTTGGGCTTCGATTAATTTAGCGTAAGTTTGCAAACCCATCTTCTTTTTGTCGTCACCGAATACGCTAGTAGCAGGTAATGATAGCTGGTACACCGAATTGGATCGCAGTTTACCTTCAGCATCAGCTAACATTACTGCAACACGTTGTTGGTAACGGCACGCACGAGACTGTCCTTGGCCGGAGCCTTTGACGTTCTGTGGGCAATCAAAGCATGTAGCGCCTTGACGTGTTTCACTCGGCACATCGTCCGAAGGCTTACCACTTTTGGAGTCACCCGACCAACATGTCGGAGCACTTGCCTGTCCTGCTACGTACTGCCCTTCATAGAACATGCGTGATACAGGCGAAGTCTTAACGATAACTATATTAATTGAACGCCCGTCGAGTTCGCCCACTTCTTGCCCGTTAACTACTTTACGAAACACTCCACCGCGAATACTAAGACGGCTAACACCCCCGCCTGTACTCCCACCGGATGCGTTTTTGTCAGGGTCTAGTTGTGCCAACAAGTCTTTGTACTCCGCTGGCATATTGTCAAACAAAGCTAATTCGCTCATAAATCATCATCCTCATTAAAATCTAGTTCTAGTTGTTGGGTAATCTGCCCCTTTTCTTCTTGGGTGTCGCTTGGCTCTTCTTGCTTAAGTGCTTCGATAACAGCAGGGATATTAAAGCGGTACGTGTAACCCACTTTTATGTAAGTGCTTTTTGGTATAAAGCCCTTATTTACCCACTGCCTAACCGTGCTCACTTTTACCGAGAGTTGCTCAGCAACCTCTTCGACGGGGACATAGGATTCTACATCAGTCATTTTTTCCTCCGTACAGTAATAGAATACTCGCTGTCTGCGTTTAACCCCGGCGGTAATGTGTCAGGGTTTTCTTCAAGAAACTGCTTCATGTTGCCTTGGTGAATTCGTTTCTCTAGTAGGTCCACCGCTTCGTTATCCACGATAAACCGGTTCATTGCTTCCCAGTCACTAGTCCAGAAACGTTTCCTCTGGGTGCGCCAAAACGTACCAGAAGCAGTCTTAACAGATTCGACTCCAGTCTCTTTACAATGTTCTAGTAGTACTGCTTTTAGCTTGTCTAGTTTGGCGTCAAGCTCTTTTTCTTTCTCGTTAAATTCGGCCGCTAACTCTGACTTCTTATCTCGAATCTTTACGTACACAGAAACGAGGCGGTCGAGGTCCGTCACAACACCGTCTGTCATGTCATCATACTCCATTTATAGTTATGTTTTATTTAATATAGTGTAGTTTAGCTTATAGTTCAAGTATATCTTGGTACAAATCTATCATTTTAGTGTGAATGTTGATCCGCTCGTCTAGCATCTTGTACATGCGCTTTTCAACGGCAGAACCTTGCAACTGAACTACAGTACAAGGATGCTTCTGCCCCGAGCGGTGTACGCGAGCGTTAGCCTGTGCGTAGGTTTCGAGTGAAGAAGTTGGCCCCCACCATACAATAGTGTTTGCCGCAGTTAACGTCACACCGTGCGCAGCAGCTTGCGGTTGTATGATAAGTACTCGGGGGTCGTCGGTTTCTTGGAACTGTTTGAAGATGGCGGTGCGCTTGTTCGCGCTTACGTCACCATTGATTACTTCATTGGTTACGCCATCAGCAGAGAGTTTTTCTTTTAGTATCTCTATGACATGCTTAAACGGCACAAAGATAAGTACCTTCTGGCTAGACTCATCAATTACCTCACGCAGTACTTTGTAGCGGTTCTTAACGTCAAACTCTACTGTCTCTCCAGTATCGCTATACACCGCGCCGCAGGATATTTGCAGCAACTTGTTCATGTTCACTGCTGCGTTGGCCGCAGTAATTTGTTCGCCTCCGGCAGTAGTCATCATCTGTTTACGCAGTAGATCGTAAAATTTCTTTTGCTGTGCGGTCAGTGCTACCTCTCGTTTGACGTAGGTCATATCTGGCAAGTCGAGACACTGTTCTTTAGTAAAACGTATTGCAGGTTGTAACGCATTATATACGGTGTCCGTAGCGGTCGGCTTAGGCGCCCACTTGAACTGCGTAACTTTGTACATGACTATCTCGCGAAACGCACCAAAAAACCTAGGCACTCCTTTAGGGTTAACTAGTTTGGCTAACCCGTATGCGTCAACCGGTGATTGTGCGGCAGGTGTGCCTGTCATCATCCATAGCCATGTGGTGCTAGTCATAATGCTAGCTAGCACCTTCCAACGTTTGGACTGTGCGTTCTTGTAATGGGTTGCTTCGTCTACAATGATTAGGTCAAACCCACCGTTGGCTATGTCGTCTTTAACTATTTCTACACCGTCGTAATTGATAATCACGAACTCAGTGTCGCTGTTTATAATCTCTTGCCGTTTCTTCTTAGCGCCATGCGCTATGTCCACAGTACGGTGCATAGCAAAGTTAAACAGATCAGCACGCCACGCTGAATCCATGATGGACAGGGGGCAGACGATAAGCACGCGATTTATTTTGCGTTGCCTTATTAGAAAGTCAGCCGCCCATATAGCAGAAGCTGTTTTGCCTGTGCCTTGTTCGTTAAAGCAGAAGGCTCGTGGGTTCATGGTAAGGAAAGACGCCGTGGTCTTTTGATGGTCGAAGGGTTTGTAGCGTCCGGGCCAATCGTACATACCCAGAATAGGTGAGGGTACGTCTTTTACGTTCAAGTTCCTAAGCACTCGGGCTTCGTCTACACCCCACTTAACAAGCACCTCGTTGTCACCTACTGCCTTGCTTGTAGGTATGGCCGTTGTGATTTTTGCGGGATTACGAAGCCGCAAAAGCAAGCCTTTGTTTTCGATTATCTGCATCTAGCCTTACCTTTCGGTTACTTTTTAGTAGTCTTTTTCTTTTTATAGTTTCGAGCGCGGTTCTTGCTGCGGCTCTCTACTTTAACGCCGTCTTTGTTGCTACCACCCTTACTAAGGGCTTTCTTATGGCTAACATCTTTGCCTTCGCGCTTGTCGGCTTTGCCGTTTTTGTTTTTGTCTTTGCCTTCTTTGTCCATCTTGCGCCGGGCACGTTGGCGTTCCATCCGAGCTTTAAACTCAGGACTATCAACGGGTTTGTTCTTCTGCTTCGGTCTGTCTTTCGGGTTCTTGTAAGGCATCGTGTCACCTCTTACCGTTATGTGGGCACTCAAGTACCACGCACCATGCGCGGCAAAGCCCTGTTGGTGTAGCGTTCCAAGTATCTACCTCAAACGCTTTCTCTAACTTGCCGTATTCGCCAAGCCATTTTTCCCACAGCGCAGGCTCGTTCTCGATGGTGTACGTCTCTTTGACAAACGCGTTGCACACTACGAAAAGCAGGCCGCCCTTCACTACTTTTATATCAGGGAAGTGCTTGAATGTGGCTAGCGCCATCAGTTCGAGCTGCCCTTTGTCCGCGTACTTCGCAGACTTACCGGTCTTGTAGTCTATTACTTTAGCTACACCAGCTTCTTTATCTAATATCGTAAGGTCGGAAACGCCCCTAAACCATACGTCTTTGGCAAAGAATTCGCAGGGTTCAAGGTTTTCAGTCAGCCCCATCTTGTACTCACAGAGCTTCTCGCCTTTCATGTTCTTGAGCTTGTCCAACGCTGCCTTAGCATAGTCGAACCTTGGGTCTAGCTCTTCTACTACACCGCTTACATAATGTTCGGCAGCTTCATGGAATTCATTGCCGTACAGTATGGCTTCAGTGTTAAAGTCTTCTTTGTAGTCTTTACTTACTTTGGTGTGGTAGTACTTTTTGGCGCATTGGTCGAACGTCTTTATGCTGCTAAATGACCATGTGGGTTTACCCATTCCGTCACTTCTCCGTAATTTTTTCCGATCTCCACGTCACCACGCACCGGAAGGCCCTTTGCCCAATCGGGAGTGTGTCGCATACATTCGTCAACATAAGCCGCAGCTTCGCCAACTTCATTGTCTGAAACACAGCATACCACAGAGTCATGTACTGTAAGTAATATAGGGTATCTTTTTGAAATCATTAGCATTTGATCCGACATGACACAACGTGCAATGCCTTGGCATACGTTCTCTATTACTTTACCGCCGTAGATATTTACTCTACCGCGACGTGTTTTGTAAGAGAACTGCACGCCCATCTCACCATCCTCGGCCTTAAGGTCTGTGTAGCGCATGATTAGCCCCGACGGCAAACGTATGCCACTAGCTTCGGGTAGCACTCTTAGCACGCCGTCTTTGCCTACGCCGTACCGCTCACCTTGGTACATACCCATCAGTGCATTTTGTGCGTCACGCCATAGCTGAGATATCGCCCCGTTAGCACTGCGGTACACTCGTATTATGCGCTTACATTCCTCTTCTTCTACTTCGACGCCCATGCCCTTCAACTGGTCACGGAACTTAGCCGCCCCCATGCCGTAGCCCGCACCGAGGATTGTGGTCTTGCCTATGAAGCGTTGCGCACCGTCTATCTCTTCTACCTTCTTATTGTAGATAGTAGCCGCCATCTTTTTGTAAACGTCTTCGCCGTTCTCGAATGCTCGAACTAGGTCAACTTGTCCTGCTAACCAAGCTAATACGCGAGCCTCTATCTGCGCAGAGTCAGCTTCGATCAAGGTGTAGCCTTCGGGGGCGCAAATGCACGACTTCAGTACCTTTGCATTCGGCCCTCGTGATGGTAGGTTTTGCAGGTTTATCTTGTCTGCGCCACCCCATCTACCTGTGTGCGCCGCGTAGTACCGGATGGGTACGGGCATCTTGCCGCGTATACCTATGTCGATGAAGCGTTCTGTGCGTGTCTCTTCTAGTGTGCTCTTCAAACCTATGCGTGCAGCTACTAGGGCTTGTACTCGCGCATCATCATGTTCCTGTAGGGCTTTGAAACCCTCGTCACTCTTGGCAAACGCAAAGGCTTCTTTACCTGTGCGCAAACTTGTTTTCGTTGGTGGGGTAACGCCCAGCGACTCAAGTGCTTTAGCAAACTTCGGGTTAGACATCAGCTCTTCTTTTTCGATGCCGCACTCTTCAAGTAGCTTTTCTTTCTGCTCTTGCAGCGTATCCAAGTGGTCTTCCAGTTTGCCAACGTTCAACTCTAACTGCGGTTCGATAAACATACGCAGTGTCATGTCGATTACTTTGAGTTCTTTCTTGGGGAATACCTTTAAAAATATCTCGAACAACTGATAGGTAAGTTCAACGTCTTGTATACAGTAGTCGCCGTACCGTTCTAGTTCTTCGTCAGTGAAGTCCGCTAGGCGCTTGCCGATTGCGTTGCCTACTTCAGTGCCCTTCTCGCCGATCTCGTACATGTCAGCCAAGTACTTAAGCGAGCCACCAACTTCCGTACCGTGGAGTCCGCGCCCCATGCAAAGCGTATCAAGCCATAGCTTAGGGTGAATATCAAACAGCCAACTAAGAATAGCGCCATCAAACATAGTATTGTGAGCGAGTACAGCAGAGTTTTCCCAGTCGTAGTTATCATGTAAATACTCTTTAACTGCATTAAATGGGCCGCTTATCCAATCTGTCCCACCCGCGTTAACCTTAACGCCCAGTCCTATTACTTCAAACTCAGGACTGCGAACGTACTGCTCGGTTGTTAGTTTGCTTAGAGAAAATTGTTTGTCGTAGTAGGTCTCAAAGTCTACTGTTATTATGTTCACTACAGCTTACCTTCTTTTACTAGTGCTAAACGATTAGCCTCTTGTGCAGCAGCTATGTCTTTTTTATTTTGTCCGGTGTATGCGACAGCCAACTTTTCTTTAATGAGTAGTTTATTAATGGTCGTCCGTCCAACTTTGATTTCACCCAAGTACCTTCCAAACTTCCCCTTCTCTCTTGTTCGGAGCGCATAAACTCCTCCCAGCTTGAGAGCCTTTTGGGCGTAGGCTTTCGCGAGTAATCCATGTGCTTTCTCCTGTTTATTTCTAGTGCGACATTCTGGAGTATCGACGCCGAAAAGACGGATACGCTGATTACGAACCCAACAATCAAAACCAAGATCAATATCAACATCTACTGTATCTCCATCGACGACTCTAATTATTGTTGCTTTGTATTCGTACATTATTTTTCCTCTACTATTTTCTCTCTAAGAATTGCGTCTTCCCAAGCCTTACACAACGGACAGTACCAACCTTTCCGATACGGTTGTGGGTGCCCATCGCCGTCTTGTTTCTCAACATAGCCAAGCACTTCAAGCATCTTCTGACCACACTTACATTGTTGATCAAGGTTCTTATACATCTTTACTTAACACCTGCATAAAACACATGCTTGTTTATCTTAGTCGTGACTTCGCCGGTATAAGCCCACGCTGGATATACTTCAGTAGTGTGGTAGTGAGTAGCCCCTTTTGTTCGGTCAGGTATACGGTCACTTATATATGCGAGGTATAGAGCATCATGCCAAGCATTAATATTTCTCGGGCTGTCGGATTTACCGTCGCACCAAAAACTAAACTGGCACTTGTCTCTCACTGGGTTATTGTTCAAGTAATAACCTTGCTTAACCACATCGCACGCATTGTCTGGATAGCGCGGGTCTTCGACTCTATTGTGTATAACTTGTGCTACAGCAATCTGCCCATCGCCGGGTTCACCCCTAGCCTCGAAGTAAATTGCAGTAGCTATACATATTAACGCGGGAGTTATCATTACCTTCTCCTAAACGGGTCTGGCATCACCTGCTCCGGCCCTTTGTGTACCTTCGGCACTTTGAACCTGTTACGAACAGGGTTGTCCACCATCGGTCTGCCTATCGGGGTCTTTAACTTGACTCCGTTGTTAAAGAGTATTGTCCTGACGCTGTTGGGACTTAGCCCTAGTTCAGCAGCTATATCAACACCCTTCATGCCTTTCTTTGCCATAGATATAATTGTTGGGTGCAAATCCTTATGTCCTTTCTTCGCCATATCCTATCATTCCAAATGTGCCACACTACCCGCTGCAATAGTCGGTTGCGGGGTTTGTAAATTAGTACCAGAAAACTTTTTATCATGCGCCCATTGATGGTACTTACCGCGTACTTCAGCACGGGTGGGGGCGTACCAGATTAGTCTATCTTCGCCATAACGTAATTCTAAACGCCAAAAATCTTTACTGATTTCTTTTATAATCATCGTTCTCTTCCTCTTTATTTAACTGTATTCCAATCGTGCTTTTTAGTTAGTTCTCTGGCTTTAATGGTTAAAGAATTTTTTCCTTTCCTATACCTTTGATATTTTTGCCTAGAAAACTTTGCCTTCTGCTCTTCAGTAAGAGGTGTCCACTTAAATCTGTCGATGGCCTCTAACAGCTCATCGTGGCTGTACTTTCCTGACCAAAGGCAACCGCTAAGGTTGGGCGATCTATTTGCAACAAATGCTCGCACGGGTTGTTTGCTTACATACGTCAGTTCATATCTTTTAAGGGCACAACTTTCTAAAAAAGTATCTACTTTACCCCAATCAAGTTCCCCCTCGTAGTCATTTAATCCTGTGGCTTTTTTAAAGAAAAAGGCTTTTACACCCGCCATACTGCCTTCACGTTGCCATCCGTCGAGCAACTCTCTATCCCAAAGTTCTTGCAGTTCTTCCTCACTCATTCTCATCCTCCACAAACTCTTCTAGTTTTTCTACTGCTGCTATAATGCGTTTGCCTAGCTGTATCAGTTCTTCGGCATGTTCCTCGTCAACCTTAATCGTTATCTCTAGCATCGTCCCAGTCCTCTTCTCGCCCTACATCTGGATCAGGTTCATCCAACCACCACTTGCGTCCGTAGTCTTCATCACCTACACGGTTCGGATCGTCCGGCAAATCTCGCTCGTTGTTATACACTCTGCCCATCATCATTCTCCTGCATATCTTTCAGTATCTCTCGCCGTAGTCTCTTGCGATCTTCGAGCGAGCACTTAGTTGCGATCTTGATGTCGCTTAGTTTTAGTTTGTAACTAGACGCGTTCCAGTACAGTGCAGCTTCTGGATCAGTAACCAACATGTACTGCCACGTCGCCCCGTCTATATCTACGTAGAACGATTCGCCGTTCATCAGTGTACCTCGCTCCCATGTTTTTCATTACTCCACTCAACTAATCGCCAAGTGTCTGACACAATCTCTTCAAATCTTTTTTCTGACACACCCAACGTAATAGCTACAGAGATTATTTTAGAAAGCAGTATTGATTGAACCATACGCACATCGGCTGCCCCGTCTATACCTTCGACTAATGCTTTCTCTACTTGTCTCTCTATTGACGCAAACTCTTCCAGTTCCTCGTCTAGTTCTCCTGCATCAAATTCTTCTAACAATTCTTTTAACGTAACATCGCCCATCGTATTGTCTCCTTAATTAAAAGTTGCGTGAGTCCACACAAAGTTCCTCCACCCATTCAGAGTTCATCTGTGCTTTCTCACGACTAGCCGTAGCGTGACTTATTCGACGCACTCAATCGTGTAGGAATTTGTCCGGGGAATATTACCTAAACAAATAAAGACGACCATGCGCTGCGGGTGTTTTTCAATGCCTATCCACCGCCCGCTGGGATGGGGGCAAGGTCAGAAATTTTTAAACACTCCTTGCCCAACACAACTATCTCACTTATCAAATTCTAATATTAACTGCTGCCACGACTGTCTGCGCGGCCCATCATGTTCTCTTGATTCTAAAACATGTTTCACAGAATCTACGTTGTCTTCGTTTACTACCCACCCAACGCCTCCGGCTTCGTTTATGTTTTCCAGTTCACGTAACTGAAGGGCGGTAGGTTTATTCTTTCCTGCTTTACATTCAATACCGTAGAACCAACCTCGGTAACAGACGATTATATCGGGTACACCTGACCGTCCATAACCGCCCGTTGCTGGGAAGAAGTAATACACATCATCCATACTCTTCAATTGTTTCACTATTTCCTGCTTTACTTTTTTCTCCGGGGTCATCGCCATCGGTATCTCCCTCATTAGGATAAATCCAGAATATGTATTTACTTATTCGCTGACCGACCTCCGGTATGTTCTCAGTAGGTGGGTCGTAGCTACGCATTTTCAACACAGCTAACTTCCTTCGCATCCAGCTTGGTAAGTTGTTTATATGATGAAGTTTAGAGTCTAGTAAGTAATCCCACTTGCTAGTGGCATCGCCTACCTTGTCTAGTATCACCTCGTCATAAACCGTGCCGTCCTTGTCTACAAATACCTCAAGCCTGAACGCATCACTCACTCGGAAATACCTCGGCAAACTCGGTGGGGTTCAAGAACACCATACCGTGCTTGCCTCTTGTGTTGAAAAACTTATCAAGCATTAACGCACCGACATTGGGTATGTAGTTGTAGTGGCTGTAGTATTCCTTTAACAAGTTCGATTCATTGATCTGTATCGCAGCCAGTTTGGATTTGATTACAGATGGCATCGCACTGGCTGTTTCGTACACAACAACTTTGTCAACAAAACCTTCCGGATCAAAATACCCTTTTACTGATCCTTCTTCTGGTTTCATCGTGTAACAACGGGCCACGTCATCATCACCAAATTGTGAAACAAATACAGGAACCAATGAGTTAGCTTCGTCTATTTGTTCATGTAATGGCTTGATAGTTTCCAGATGTTCCTTCGCTCTCTCCACAAGTTGTTCACTTGCTGGTATGTACATCTCCATGTTGCCGGTAAGCGCGTGAGCGAACCACTCCATCAGTATGGCTTTGGCGTCCTGATCTTCTACCTGAATTTTCCTCCAAAAGTCAGACACTTCATTGATCAGTTCCTTTCGGTCTGTCTCCAGAACCTCTTCGGCCATGCTCCTCATCTTGTTGTAAGCATAAGCAACAATGAGATCAAAACTTACAGCGGGATAGCTAAGTACTTCCTGTAGTACTTTCTTAACACTGTTCGTACGAAAAGCGCAGTGATCTGTAAGGCTGCTTGGATGTGGTGAGCGGCTGTTACAACGCTGCTTCCTGATGAACGGCGAGACCACCCAATACCTCACCGTATCGACACCCAGCGAGTTCTCTTCATAAGACCATGTGATCAGGGCGCGGAACATAAGGTCGCCCTTCTTCTTAACACCCAGAGCATCTGGTGCTTTGGCTGGTTCCTCATGGAAACGATTGCGGTGGGTCAGATGTACGGGCACAGTCTCGTATCCCACACACCTGTTTATCGCAGCTTCAACGTCCATGAGTTCTATCTCACCAAGACGATTATCCTCACCTTCCCACTTCGGGTAGTTGTACGGGTTGAAGTACTGTAGTTGACTTTGGTTATATAAAAACGCAGTTCTGAGTTTCAGTGTTGGTATTAGTTTAGTTCTAATTGGTTCTTGCATCATCGTTCTCCTATATAAGTACGTCTAGCTTTTTGCCGACGCTTGGGTTTGCTTCTTTGTTGTTCAGGACTGCCCATAGTACAGGCATTGTCCACGTACCCCACCCTCCGTATATGTGACCGTCAGTTAGTACCACAACGCCTTCGGCTTGGATGCTGGTCTGCTTTATGTACTCAGGCACGCATGTTACGTTAGTGCCGCCACCTCCCTTCGGCTTAGTTGTATTAACAAGTTCAGACAGTGGTATGGCTGTCTCACCATAGACTTCGTGCGAGCGAACCTCAGTATCCCAGTAAATCACATGTACATTGTTGATTGCCAGCGTCTCAATAATGTTACGCACCACTGACATAAACTTGGTGAGTTGTTCAGACGCAACACTGCCTGACGTGTCGATGGCAAGAACAATATCATCCAGTTTGTCCTGTATACGGCTTGGCCTGATGATGTTTATCGGCATGTACTTACGGTTCGGGACACGGAACGTACCGTCCTCACCCCCGCTGCACGTATCGACAAACCACTCTTGGATGATGTCCTCCCACGGGATAACTACCTCAACAAGTTCTTCAAGGGTTTTGTTACCTCCCTTGCCTGCTTTCTCTGCGGCAAGTAGTCCCTGCCGTATAGCTTCCTGTATATCGTTGCTGAGTTCGCGCTGCTCCTCTTCGGATAGTTCCTCGAACGCTTCGACATCATGCTCATCCATGCTGCCCTGCCCCTCGCTAGGGACACCACCCGCTCCACCTTGCTCTTCTTCCTCGTACAGAAGTTTCCATATCTCACCCTCAAGCATCCCGTCATACTTGCTATCGTACAACGCACCATCAGGTAGCTTGGCGAACCCATCCACCCGATTTTCTGCCACGATCTGCCCGTTAATGCGATAATCCCACACCATGTTGGCTAACTTGGGATTGATCTTGGTCATCCAAAGATAGTTCGGCATGTGCATGTAAGCCACATGGTATAGCTCATGGATGAACAAACCCCGTATCTCTGCGTCGGTCAGGGTTTCGACATACTCGTACCCGATCACAATATCTCTGAAATTTGTGTAGGCGGTAGGTACACCGCGTTCTACCCGTATCTCACCCAGTTGTGCTACCCCCGCCATCGCTGCGTATCGGAGGTGATCCAGCACTCTGGTGATCTCACGGTTCACCCGTTGCTCGGGTGTTAGTGCCATATCTAATGCAAACATTTCATCGTCCTCGTAATTATTATCCAAACAAGTGTGAGTTAACTTCGGCCCACTTCTGGTACTGCGTGTTACCGGCAACTGCTCGTAACTTCTTGTCAGGGTATCCTTTGACGCGAGTACCCATACCGAACAACGCTTGGTCAACCTTAGTGAAGTCTCCGCGCATCAGGTAGGTCATCCACGGCCCCGCTAGTTCTCTGTCCATATCGTTCAGAGTCCGGCTGATCAACAGACATCTAGCTGCACCACTCTTGGGTATGGGCGCACCCATCGGGTTCTGTATGATCTGGTCACGCGTGGGTATCTCACCCTGCATCTTGAAGTAGGTCATCATGTTGTTCGCTGCCACTGGGCCAACGGTTCCGACCAAGCCATTGAGCAACACTCTCTGATACTTCTTCTCAAGGTCTCCACCTTGTTGATATGTCCCGGCATCCATAGCTGCTTCAATGCGGCGATCATACGCATGGAACACATGGGACGCGTTCTCCATAGATCGACCCGTAACACATGCGACAGGCTTGTTGACTGCACGGGGATCGTACAGTTCGGGGTACTTCCCAATCTCCTCATGGTCAAGAAAACAGGAAAAGATATGATCGTTCTGATTAGCGTAGCTCATCAAAAACGTGTGGATACTGTTACGGACGGCCCAGCTTAGCCACTCCATCTTGGTGGGTACTTTATACGTCCGTACCTGACAGCGATTGATGCCATGCGGTGGTAACAAGTCACCCAAACCCTCCGCTGCTAGGTTAGTGGTGGCGAACACAATGGAGTCTGGATGGAGCGACATCGTGCCGGACTTGCGCTCGTACAGGATACGCAGCACTGCATTGAATGCGGAGCGCGGCATTTTACCGATCTCGTCAAACATTATGATCACTGGCCCCTCAAGATGTAGACCCAGTTCCTCGTGGGGTACGGTCAGAAACGTCTTACCGTCCTCGCCGTACTTGATCATAAAGAAGTCACCAGAGTCGGACTTGGTGGTGCAATCTATATAAACAAGTGTATATCCCTTGAACCTAGGCATCTCGCCTAGCGTGTGTAACATGGCCGATTTACCCCAGCCCATTGGCCCCTGAATGATCAGGGAAATCTCGCGGCCCAGATCAGCGATGTCCTCGATCAGATCATCGTGAGAGTCAGCGTATTGCATTACAGTATTGAGTTGCATTTTTAGTTCCTCGTTGGTTGTGGTTGGTTATAGCGTGGGTAAGTTCTTGATGATCTCGTCCACTTGTTGCTTGGTTTCAAGGCGCAGCGTGTCTGATGCTTTTAGCTGCGGCACACTCACGGATGTGAGCAAGTCCCTGATCTGTTGTTGGGATGCCTTCACCTCTGGATTGTCATAGATGTTGCACACGTCCAGCATGTTGACGTAGCGCATCACGTTGTCGAGTAGCGTGTCATGGAACCCACGGCACGAGGACTTAAACTGTCGCTTTGAGTCCGGATTCACGTCACGGTCACTGAGTTGTTCCGATACGTTCTCGATAGTTCTACGCACTTCCTCAAAAACTTTTTCCAGAGAGTCGCGTAGTGCGTTGTCGGCAGCAACGTGGAAATCCTCAGTCATCTCGTCGAGACCGTCCTGCTCTACCTGACTACGGAAGTCACCCTGTAGCGGTATGGGGTTGACCACTAAGTCCCAGCCGATTTTTGCCTTGACTTGTTGCAGAGATGGATACTCCGCTGGGTTGAAATCATCCCCCAGTTCGATCTGGTTGTACGCCATGATCGTGGGATACTCCGCGACAAACTTGTCTTTGTGGCCCTGCATCTCAGTGAATACTTGACGCACTGCTTCCTTCACGTCGATGTACTTGTAGTTCGGGCACAAGTTCTGCCCGCGATCATACGGCGCACATTCGGCTTTCACTATGTTGCGTGCGTCATTGCCCAGTGAGCGGATCGCCTCAAGCAATGGTGAGTTGATCAATACCTTGTCGATCTTGTGCCTCCCTACCTTCGCATTCCGGCTACGTGAATGGTCAGCACCAGCACGCTTGTCAGTCTTCTTGAAGGATGGGCAACGCACCACTACAGATAGCAGTACGGCATTCTCGCGCAGTCGCTCCATTGGTGAGCGGGTATTGCTCATTGGGATTACGTTTAGTTTGTTTTGCATTTGAATAGTCCTTTGTTAAGTTGTTTGTGAAATTGTGTAGCTGTTTGTGCATTGTTGCACTCTTTTGCATTGATGGCAAATCTCCACCTCCGCATTACCTAAAAAATCCTCCCTTGTTGTTGATGCCAAGTAGTTCGGCTCGGTTGCTGATTACGGTGTAGTTGGATTTGTGCATCGGGACTACCGTATGCCGTCGTTGGTTTGCCTCGGTCTCGCCGCAAGTCAGGCAAGTGTCATAGCCCAAGCGTTCGCGCTCTTTAGGAAACAGTGCGTCACAATGGACGCACGGCTTCTCGCTGGTTAAGTGTTGTTTGACTTTACCCATATGCCCACTCGTTCATTTGTTCCCAACGGTGGTGCGCTTGCTGACGCATTTCGTCTTGTGTGTCGTCAAGTACCGATTCAAGAAAATACTCAGTGCTGATGTCAGGGTCGGGGTCAAAGCCGTAGCGGTAGTCGCTGTCGTATCGCTGTGTCCAAGTTGTACCCAATGCAGTGATCTGGACTACTGTGTCCATTGTGCCGTCGTCGATGATGAATGCTTGCATGGTTGTTCCTACGGTTAGTTGTCGGGAAAAAAGTTTAGGCCATGGCCTAACATTTGGTCGCACATCCATGTGCTGCTTTGTTGAACTTGTGTAACTCCATAACTCCAAATGAATGCCTAGTATAGCACATTACAAAGCCTTTGTCAAGTCAACTACATTAAACTGCAAAGGACTACATAATGCTTTTTCCCTCGTAAGTGTTTGATTTCATTCATGTAACATTTTGCTTTTTTGCTAAGCCTTTGATTTGCAAGAGGTTAATTTTCAAAATGTCACAAAGGTTACAAGGTTGTGCGAAAAACTCTTTATAAATCAAGCGTGTAACTTTTGTGACATTTGTGAGGTTTTTAAAAAGAGGTTCTGCACTTTTGGGGGGTCTTACCCTCCTTAACTAGTTTCATATAGTTTAAAAGTAAAAAGCAGAACCCTTTATCTCTCTCTTAAAAAAGTTACAAAAGTTACATTATATTTTTATTCATTCTTTTATATATAAGATTTATACAAACCAATATTACCCAAATAGAAAAGCACTGGGTAAAAATGCAAAGCACTTATGTTCTTTTTTCGACTCCAGCAAAACCTCACAAATGTCACAAATGTCACAAGGGGGTTTCGGGGAAAAAGTTTAGGCCATGGCCTAACATTTTGCTACGGCGGCACGCAGAGCGGGAACTGGTTTCGCATCGGGGAGGCGAGGCAGCACGCAGCTTGGGAACTGGTTTCTTTGGGCACAAAAAAAGGGAGACCTTTTGGCCTCCCTCTTTGGGTT
>Ga0208134_1001133_pt1 | contig 16000 bp, 15 predicted proteins | sample VirMetDEL_Mar_31_FD_184515 | JGI IMG/M metagenome (GOLD analysis project Ga0208134, IMG submission 184515) | Aqueous microbial communities from the Delaware River and Bay under freshwater to marine salinity gradient to study organic matter... | ecosystem: Environmental > Aquatic > Marine >... | reverse complement strand
ATGTAGATAGTTTCTAGGGTGGTTATGTCATTATTAAACAGGCCGCTTCTGTCAGATAGCGTTTGGCTTCCAGTAGCCACAATCAAGTCACGGCTTACAACCACGCCGTTAAATTCTGCGCTGCCGTTTTTGTTTATTATCCAGCCAGCAGACCCAGCAGAATAGTTGGTAGACTGAATCACGCTGCCGATCTTGGCGTTTGTTATTATGCCATCACTGATCTGCGCTGAGGCAGTAACCACATCGGACGCGGCTATTTTTCCGCCAGTAATCGCATTGGCAGCAATGTTGTCGGTCTGAATAAACTCTACGTTTGCAACCTTTGCTGTGATTGCCGCCGTGGTAATTGCTGATGCTTGAATCTGACCAACTACAACAGAATCAGCAAAGACCTGAGAAGTGTTTAGTTCTGAACTTGTTATGCTGCCCGCCACAATCTCTGACGCTGAGACAGAATTAGCTGCGATCTTATCGGCATTCACAGAATTAGCGGCGAGTTTGTCTGTGCTAATTGCCCCGCTGGTTATCTTGTCAGCAGTTACCGCGCTCGCGCCAATCTTGTCGGCGGTTATAGCCCCTGCGGAAATCTTGTCAGCAGTAACAGCTAAAGCGCCAATCTTTGCGGCAGTGACCGCCCCTGCCAGAATCTTATTTGCGGTTATCGCGTTGCTTGCAATCTTGCCTGCCGTTATCGCATTAGGGCCAATGTAGGTTTCTGTGATTGTATTTAAACTTGCAACAGCCCCCGCACCCAATCCGCCTAGTGTAGCTTGACCAGAACCCGCCCCAGACAGTGTGCCATCAGCGTTCATTGTGACGTTGGCATTCTTCAAGCCAGATGAAGCATTAGCTTCTGGCAACAAACCGGCTGCCTGAGTTGCTAAGTCCAGTTGGTCGCTAAGATCTGCCGCAGCAATTGAAGAAGTCCAACTTGTGCCGTTATACCGATAAATCTTAGAGTCAGTGGTCAGCATAACAATGCGACCAGTTGATAAATTTGTGGTGGGGAGTGTAGTTACTCGCTCAACAGGTCTAAGTGTGTCACTGAATAAGTTATCGCCTAAAGTACCACTGAGATCTGTAGTCTTCACTAACGTGGTGAATTCAGGCACCGTCGAATCATATCGGTAAAGCTTGGCATCTGACGTTTGGAAAACAGTCTTAGGACCAGTATAACCTACAGGCGATGGTAGGGTTGTAACCGCTGAAATAGGCTCTATGCCAGCAGCGAATGATGCCGCAGTGATAGACCCAGGATCTACGTTACTTGCTGTGTATAGGTCTGTTGTCCACGCTGAACCCGTCCATACATATAGCGTGCTGGTAGTAGTCAGGAACTTAATCTGTCCAACGTGGTCGCCAGTACCTAGACCTGCAATAGAAGTTACCGGAGCAATACCAAACGCATCGCCCGCTTCAAACTGATCAATTACGGCCTGAGTGAAATCATCTAAACCAATCTTTTGAGTGGTAGCATTGAACCCAGCAGTAAAGCTAGAGATATTGCCCGACCTATCAACACAACGAAGCCAGTAGTACCTAGTGACCGAATTACCTAGCCCTGCAATTGTGTGGTTATCCGATGGAGTTTGAACGACTAGCGTAGACCCTGCCTGATTGTTCGTGGTGTTCTCGAATATCTCCACATAAGCAAAGTCACTGTCGCTAGGGTTTTCCCAGTTTAACGTGATTTGCTGAATGCCGCCTGTAGCTGTAACCGTAGATGGTAACGAGGGAGGGGTGTTATCGCCCTGCAAAGTCAGCGTGTTTGAAATGGTGCCAGAAGTCTTGCCCGTGAGCGTGACCGCTTTGACTCTGAACGTATATTCTTGTAGCTCGACCAGACCCGCAATAGTTGTGTTTGTGCCATAGACCGCAATGTTTGAGAACACTGCATCACCACCAACAACGTCTTCACTGACTGAGCCATAGTTCAATTCTGTGGTTGTGCCATCAGCAACAGAACCATAATCAATTGTTGAAGTGTAAGCACTGGCAATTGAGCCGTAATCTATTTCACCAACGCTTGTGCGCTTGAATTCCAACTCATAAAACGAAACGTAGGTATTGGGGTTGGGTGCAGTCCAACTGACTAGCACCGCTGGCAATACCGAGCCGTCATTACCAAGGGCAGTTGTTTCGGTGAGTGTGAGAGCAGTAGGCGCAGCCTGTGCAGGGGTATCGTCAACAATATCTGAGTAGTCTGGATTGTTCGGCCCGACTGTAGCTGAGATGGTCGAGGTATCATTGTCTGGGTTTCTGTCTGACTCGACAAAGCTGCCAGTACCAGTGCCGTATGCAACAGCCCTGATCCAGTAGTATCTTTCATCACCGACAGCTATAGGGTCAGCACCGTTCGACGCATCATGGAAGAACTGAGTGCCTAGCGTGCGCCCTATCTCTACTGCATTTGCCCACGCAGAATCTGGTGAAGCATAGATAACTATCTCTTTGAATTTGCTAGTATTTACTGGATTAGTCCAGCTCAACTCGATGTTTTTTAGCCCAGCAGTTGCGCTGAGGTTCTGTGGGTCAGGTACACCACGGAAGCCTTGGGTGATCGTGCCATCTGCTGTGACCGTTGAGTATTCACCGGCAGTGGGGTCTGCGTAGCTACCCGCATCATCTTCTAAAAGGGTGAGGTTAACGGCTCCATCAGCACTATCAGCAAAAGACCAGCCTAAGCATCTAAACACTTTTGCGCTGTAGTTAAGTTCTTCAATTGTAACGCTTACTCTATCGCCAATATCTACATTCAATGCAGAAAGATTAGCAGGGAACGAGATCACCTTTTGTTGGTCAGATAGCTGAATTTGCTTGTGCGACAGCCTTTGAGCCATGAAGCTTGTATTGGTGAACGGCAGTTGAATGTCTTTTGTGATCACTTCGCCATTGTCACGGCTGACCGCTGAGGTTAACTGTACCTGCGGGGCTTCTGTTGATTTGTGGTTTTGCGCTGGGTCAACAATAATCGGCCTGATGGTGTTAAACCGCTCACCCCTTTCCACTGAGGTTTTCACAGTAATAGCGCCAGCTAGATCATCAGCATCAAGGGTCAGTGCTGGAGCTTCGTAAACCCCTGCTTTGATTCTGTAGATGCCATTGCTGTAGAAGATGCTGCCATTCATTGAGCTTAGCAGTTTGTCGAGGCTTGCCCTGTAGCTGTCAGTTGCAAAGATTACACCATTGGCTGTGAATCTTTTTTGTTGGTTTGAGTTTGGTATTACAACTAAAACATCACAAGCGTCAGCGGAGGTTACAACGTCGGCCCAGTCTATCTTGCTTGCTGGCACACTTAACCCGAATTCTGTATCCATCAAGAAGTTGGCAACGCATAGAGCGGGGTTATTGCTCCACGCTTGATAAGTTGCATTTGTCGGGTTATCACCTGCGGCATTGCCCGCAGCAACATCTAGCCGAGGGTCGTAAATATCATTCTTGCCTTTAACTAAGGCTTTGATATTAGTGGGTGTGAGTCTGTCCCATAACTCTTGTGAGCCATCCGTAAGGGTGAACTTGGTCACAATGTAGCTCAGGCTTTTGCCTTGGTGTGCGCTGGTCCATTCAGTGAATCCTGTAGTTAAAAGTGAACTAGAGGCTTGTGTGGCTGTGCCTAGCTTTTTCTCAACCTGACAGATTGTTTCGCTATCAACTGGGCCAAACGTGCCAGTTGTTACTACGTTATTTGTGATTTCAGAGTTGCTGATTATCTCATTGTCGAGATATATATCAGTGATTGCTTCACACTCATGGCCTGTTAAGGCGATTCCGTGATATAGGTCTTTGTTATCAGTACCGGCAGTGCCTACAAAGAATATAGGGCCAGAGACAAGCGCTTCGCCGTAGACTATTTTTTGAGGCTCTATAGTTCCCCTAACTGTAGATTGCCTGCTCTGGTCATTATCAGATTGAGGCATTCGCAAGTCTGGGGTCAGCATTCTTAATGATGCAACGCCGACTGCAATAGTCGCCGCTCCAATGAAAGCTAAAGTGGCCGCAGTGTAACCGGCAGCCGTAGCAGCAGCAGTGCCTCCGACGACAAAAGTGCCTATAGCTTTCAATACTACGGGTATAACCTGCGCCATTAGACACTCCAACCTGAAATTAAGTAGCGGTCAGGGACCTGCTTCATCCCTCTCGCGGTTAGGCAGACAACTGACTTTTGATATTTTACACCGCAGACCTGCCCTATAACCGGAAGGTCAACAACGCATGGGTCGCCGTCTTTTAAATCATCAGACGGCTCACCTAAAACAGTACCGACCAGATTAACCAGTGCACCCTCACTATTTATTAACTCATTTGCTTTTTCTTCTGAGTCATAAGTGAACTGCGAGATATAGTCTTTGCCGGTCATTTCTTTAACTATGAACGCTGCGAACTGGCAGCAGTCAGCATCACCGTATTCAAACTGGCGACGATTCCAACTATTGAGCGCGGTCTGTACGTTCACCGCTCATAAGTCGGTTGATGACGTTCTGGGCTAGAAGATCCACCTCCACCACCCGCAACACTGCTAGAGTCAGCAGAACCCCAGCGGATTTTCACGTCTTCAATATCCGCCATGAACTCAAAGAATAAATCACCTGAATGGTCGTTTTGTTGCTGAGAGTGGGTGTATTTCTTCATGCTAGATTTATCAAACCTTGCCAGTTCAGATTCAGCGGTTAACTGGATAGCATCACCGCCATCAGCGCCCACTGTAATGTTCATCTGATCCATTGCGCCTTCCCAAACAACGGTAGGGTCTGCAATTAATGCATCGTCAGCATCTAGCGCACCCAAATATACCGAGACGGGGTGCATATAATAGTCTTCATTCAGCGCAGCGCCTGATATGGTTGCATCTAAACCTGAGAGGGTGAGGGTGATCTTGTAAGGGCTAACGTCTGCGCCTTCTTCAATCTGGCTGATCTCGCCAAAGTCACCGGTGCCTAGCCAGTCCTGCCCGCCCCATGTATATGTGCCAATGGAGTTGTGGACGTAGATTGTGCCGCTTGGGAATTCTAGCTTTGCAAAAGTAACTAGAACAACATGACCGGCACTTAACGCGTCTGCAACCGCTGTAGGAAAGCCACGGCTCATGCTAAAACGTCCTCAACGGCTTCTATAGTGAAGTTGGATATTATTCCCAACTGAGTATCCCAAGAGGCTGGGCCAGCAAGCATGAATACGCCAAGAACCGGCACAGTGTAATCAACAATCGTGTCGTCTGCCGGTGTCTTTCTAATAGGCGGTGCAATAGATAACGTCACGTTTGTGGAGGCATCAGAGTCAGCGTCTACCACAACCATGTGCAATTCATTGTTGAAAGAAATGTAATCACCTGCGCGAAGGTAGTTTGTGACGCTTGCAGTGGCCCCATCACAGACTAAAGTTGTACCTGACTGACTAGCCCCGTTAACTCTTAAAGTGCCGCCACCGGCTCCTCTGGGGGTGTGAGAGTGGTCCTGTAGGGTAAACCTGTGTTGCTGCCCGTTTAGCTTAACCAGAAACGCTTGCATTACCTTTCGGTCATCGCCAGATAGGTTATTGAACTGCATTGACGCTTTCCACAGCGAACCCTTGCGCGAGGCTGTCTGCACTGCGTTAGTCAAAGGTGACTGATAGGTGCGAGTGTTACTAACCAACTCAAAAGTATTGGTTGCTGGCGTAATGTTTGGAAATGGAAATGTAGCCATTAAGCGAACCTTCTTCGACGCATGAGGTCTTGAATAGTCATTATAGTCTGCTGTGAGGTTTGCGCCATTGCTGATTTGATTTTCTGATCAACATCTGCACCGCTGCCTCTGGCATCTACATTATTGATTACAGTAATGCCCGAAGCGCCACCCTTAGTGTGATCTATGATTGATTCATTGGGGTGAACCATAGCCATGCGACCACCCTTGCCATCCAATCCGCCAGCCCTAGCACCAAGGCCAGTAAAACCACCGCCCTCAAAGCTTTGTGCTTTGATTGTAGCTACGTTTGCCATACCCATAGCCAATGCAGCGCCTGCAAGCATTTGGGGTATAGGGGGAGGGAATGGGGCTGCTAGAGCGTTACCGAAAGCGGTTCTGGCATCCATAGTTGCTTGAACAATCTTGTATGCTTTCTGCATCATGAAGACTTTCTTATTGCTGGCATCGAGGGCCATCAATTGATCGCCTACACCGGCTATAGCTTTCTTTCTTTGGTCGTTCTTTAGTTTTTCTTCGTCTTCAGCATTCTTGATTCGCTTCTTCGACGCTTCTTGCTCAATAACCGTTCTCATATTCTCAGCAGTTATTAAGTTTATCTGACCTCTGGCAAGAGCCTCATCTACTATTCCTAGCCGCTTTTCCATCTCAACTTGGATTCGCTCTTCTGGACCGAACATACCTTCAACCATAGAGGTGAAAGCTTTCCCAGCAGCGACATCTTTCTTTTCTTCTATAGCTAAAGAAGATTTTAAGTCCTTTGCCGCTTTTGCCTCAGCTTTTGCCGCGTCCTTTCTAGCCTTCTCAACAAAATCTAAAGTCTCTAACTCACTCAACAATGCTAGGTTAAGAGCTTCTTCCGAATCAATTACTCCGTCCAACTGCGCTTTATAAGCCGCAGCAGCAAGGTTGTTCATGCCATAAGTATCTACCTGATGTTGCAGAGACTTGTTTGTTTTTTGTAACTGAGGATCAACGCCTGATAAAGCATCATCTATTCTTTCTAACTCTGCGTTAGCAAGACCAACTTGTTTTTCATATCTATCAACGTCTATTGTAGCTTGCTCGAACGCTTGAGCATTTTGGTTTACTTGCCCCCTTAACCTAACGACCGCCTTGGTTGTTTTTCTTTCCGTCGCTTCCGCCAACCTTTCTTCAGCTATTCTTTGAGCATCTAAAACCTTTGTCCTTCGCTCTAACAATACGGTTTCCGCAATTGCTCTTTGGGCACCCGACAACTCGTACAAAGAAGTTGTTGCCTTCTTAGCTTCAGTCTCTAATTCCTCAAGGAGATCTGTTGATTCGGTTAATGACTTGTACAGCGGACCAGCAATAGCTGCGCCAATAGCTAAAACTGCACCAAACATCGCGCCTTTAGGACCAAGCAATGATGCTACTTGAGAGCCTTGCTGACCAAGGATTACAAAAGCGCTAGTACCCATTTGGGCTTGAACCGCCATATCCTGTATCTGATGACCGATCTGACCAACTCCGCCACGCATTAAACGCAATTGACCATTGAGGTCTTTGCCCGCTTTGGCGGTCTTACCTAATTGTTCTTGGGCGCGAGCGAGGGGCTTGGTTAACTCATCCTTCGCCCTCATCACCATCAACATATCAGCTTGTTGAGCCATTATTCATATCCTGCTTCAATTTGTAGTAAGTGAACCAATGCTCAAACTCGGTCACGGTCATGTCCAAAACCACTGAGAGGGGCTGACCAAGGCGACTAGCAAGTTCATACATCCAGAACAGGTCAGTCGGCTGTCCTTGGTCATCAATTAGTTTTTTTCGCGGTCCTCTTCAGTTTCGCCTTCTGTGTGCAAAACAAAGTTGCCCAGGCGTATAACAATCTCAGGATCAACGCTCTTTTTGAGCTTCACCTTATCCTCTAAGGTAAATACAGCCTCTCCCTGTTCATCAGTTAAACCGAATATGCAGGCATAAACTAAGTAATCCCAAGTATCGCCATCAGCCCTTTTGGCTAACCTCGACTTACCCTCTAGTGATAAGTTTTTGGCGTATACATCAACTTCCCATTCAGGGACATTCATTTTTCTAATTTCGCGGCTACTAAAATGAGCAACCGCTTGGTCTATAAGATTTGCCATTAGACAGTCGCTGTAGTTAGTGCGCCAGTGCCTTGAACACTGATTGATTGCTCAACCATTCCGTCAAATGATGAACTCTTGCCAACACTTGTTACTAAAGCAGTACCGCTGTAGTAAGTAGCGCCAGCGCCATCGCCTTCTGGGTATAACGCCAAAGTAACACTAGAGCCAACACCTAGAGCAATCTGCCCGTTTGTATCGGTTTCATCCCAGTACACGTCTAAAGACCCATCAAAGGAAGTCAGTGTGACAATGTGAGTTCTTGCCGCATCGCCCATTGTTGTGTCTTCAACAGTGTCCGCTGTTTCATTTAGGGAGAAAGAACGGACTTCTGCAACATCATTAGCTCCGACTTTAACAACCCCATCCTTTCCGGTATGAGTAGCCATTTTTTAATCCTCCTCGGATTCTGTGGTTTTCTTCGCCTTAGCGGCCTTTTTATCAGCAGGAGCGTCCGTCCGAACCCAGCCCTTTGATTCCATGTATTCCACCCTAGTAGAGTGGACTTGAATAGTTGTTCCGTTTAACGTCATCTCAGTCATATCAAACCGCCGTTGTTGGATTGTTTTCTTTAGTTGCGTACATAACTTGAACGCGAAGCGTAGCCCTTGCTACAGGCTGGTCCCCGTCACCGGAAAACTCAGCATCCATACTCAAAACCTTAGTGTCCTTTGCATACCCACCTCTTGTGGTGTCAGTAGCTAAGGCAACCTCTATTTCTGAACAGATAGTGTCTATCTGATTGTCATAAGCGGAGTTGCCACGAACATAAGCCTCAACATTCACATTCAATGTGCGAAATATCGTGCGTGGCGGTCCCATCACTGCGTATTCGTCAGACTCATCAGCCGTGTAGATGGCTAGACCCGGCAAGTTATCGTCCGTAAGCGGATAAACCCTACTGACGTAAACTCTGGACCCTGTGGTAGTCAGTCCAGTAAGCGTGGTCTTTATGTTGTCTCTGATAGACTGCCGAACATGAGGCATTAGTTTTTACTCACTATCAATTCAGTCATGCCAGTGCCATCAGCCATAACAACGTGAACAGTGAAGGTATTGCCGCCATAGGCAACGCTATCTCCCTCACTTGCTGTTGATATATCAGCGGTCCTCATTGTTAAGCGAGGGCGAGTGACCGCAAAAGCAACTGATCCACCGGCTTCAACTGCTTCATACTCATTATCGACAATGGCTTTATAGGTAGCCGCAGACCCACCTTGAAGGGTGTACGACACATCAATGCCGAAATCACTCAGCATCAAAAGCCTGTCTGAAGCGCTCTCTACAGCCATCTAAGAGCTTTTCTTCTTAGCCCTAGTGCGAGGCTTGTTATCTTCTTGCAGACCAATAGAGCGGTCCTCAGTCTTCACAGGCTCACTGTATGGCGCGATGCGACCAATGCCCATTAAGGCTCTAACTTCATCCACAGCAATTTCAACAACATCGCCTACATCGCAAGTCTTGCTGTCAATCACACAGCGCTTTAATACTTGATATTTCATAACTTTCTCCGCAGAAAAACCCCAGCCCGAAGGCTGAGGCTTTCTATTTTGCTATTAACCGTCGTTACCGAAGGCAAAGCTTTGAGCGTGACGTACTGCTACATCAACACTCTGCAAGGCTACAACGCGAACGGTGCCGGTTGTGCTCAAGCTGTATGGGTCAACAACTAAGTCGAGTCCACCGAACATACCAATCAACAGGTCTGAGAAGTTACCGAAGTAAAGATTCCCAGCAGTAGCTTGGTTTGAAACGATGCCACGATAGCCGTTCATGGTGCCGCCGGGTTCAACTACGAATTGAGCAGTGTTAGTTGCCTTCTCAGTAGTCTTCAACGCGCCGTACATGCTTGCAGGCAAGATGTAAGACAGGTTACCCATTAAAGCGTTGTCTTCAGCTACAGCAGTTTCCAAAGTCACTACCTCTGCAAATGTTGGGTTTGCAGCAGCGAAAGCAGTTACCGTGTTAACGCCAGACTGATTCAGGATGCCTGTTGGGTTACCACCAGTACCAGAACCTTCAAGGCCAGCCTTGTCGATTGCGATAGCGATAGCAGTCGCTAGGTCATCACGAATCAAAGCTTCAACGTCTAAAGAGCTTTGGATTAGCAACTGGCGAGTAACGTCAGTGAATGCGCCCAAAGTCTTAGGTGCTAAAGCAACATTGCCGATAGTCATTTCAGACTCAGCAACAGCTACGCCTTCAGCAGAAACGAATGCCGCAGCAGAACCAGCAGTCTTCTTGGGGATTTTTACGTCACCAGAAAGACCAGTCAGCATACGAGCACCAGCTTGCATTACGCTTGAAGCATTACGCAGAGCGTCGATGAAATCTTCACCACGGAAGTCCTCACCAATCAATCCGCCATCACTTCCAGCAGACATATCACGCTTCCAGTTACGCATTACGTCAGAAGGAATCATAATTCCCTGTGCGGTAGTGCCGTACTGTTCAGCAGCAGCGCGAGAAGCCTCAAACTCAAAAGACGCAGCTTCTTGAGCGCGACGATCAGTAGGGTTAGCTAATGCGTGAATAGCGCGAAGGAAAGAGAATCTCTTCACTTCTTGGTTGGTCATACCGATTTCGGTGTCTTCCAACGCACGGGTGCTGCCAATCTTTTCTAGCAACTCACCACGAAATTCTTCGATAGAGTTACCTGCTGAGATAGCTCTCTGAGCCATATCTGATTGATCGTGACGTGAACCTAACTCAATGATTTGAGCGGCGTTTTTCTGAGCGGCTTGACGGGCTTGAGCCTCAACCGCTGAAATATCAACTTCTGACATAGTTTTATCCTTGTTATCAGTAATGATTATTGGTTGTTGCGAAGCCTCGCTAGACCGACCCACGCCAACTGTCACATCAGCGGGAATAGAAACTAGACTTGCTTCATGGATACGAAAGCTTTTTACGACATAAGTGTCCTTACCCTTTCGCTCCATTTTGTTAACTGAGTAACCAATGCTTACGTTTGCCTTGATTCCATCAGTAACGTCATCGAAAGCCTCTCTAGCAAGCGCACCTTTCCCAAAGCGCACCGTCGCCCGAAGTCTACGGGCCGAGCTATCAAGACTGACAGATTCAATCACACCAACCTGCTTTTCTGGATCATGGTCCAGTAAGAGGGGGGCGCGTCCAGATTGTAGAAACGACAAATCCATCGCTTCTTCTGAGTGTTCTAAGACTTCCATGCCGAATGAGCGCATAACAGGCTCTTCGCTTGATATAGCCATTCTCACAGTTCGCGTATCTTCATTGATAGGCGACATATCCATTGCCATTGCGCGGGTGTGAGTCTTTTGTAAAGCCCTCTCCTCCTCACCAATTTCTGCAATGTTTTCTAGGTCTTCAGACTCAAGAGCATCATCTAATGCTTCTTCGTCATCAAATTCTTCCAATACAGCCTCAATCTTACGGCTTATTTCATCAACAGCCTCAGCCAAGGTAGTATCTGAAGCATCTTCTGTAAGTTGCTGATTTTCAACGATATTATCCATCTTGTCACTCCATTTATTGTCACCGCCAGACAGCGCTGCTCGATCCTTCTCTTCATCAGCCTTATCCATCGCCTTCTTGACTCTGCGCGAAAACGCAAAACCTGCGTCACCACCCCATAAAGCCCAAGCTATGCGACCTGCTGATGGGTATCCCTCCTCACCCGGACTAAAGCCTTCAGCCTGCTTATCGACCTCATGCCTAGAAAAGAAGGAAAACATTCTTCTAATAGTTCTTGGGGACAACTGCTTTCTGTTCGATATATCCCTAGCCCGTGCAACACCAACCTCAGTGCCCCCGCGACCAAATTCTTCACGCCAAGCAAGACCCTTTCTGGCCTCACTGACCATTCCGTCATTAGGCGTTGTTTTTAACTCAACCCCTTTATACGTCGGCATCTTCATCACCAGAGACAAGTGCTTCAACAGGCGCTAAAGGCCCAGCGTAAGGTTCTAAAGCGTAAGTAACGCCAAATTGCTCCATTAGAGCCTTATCCCTTTGAATTTGAGCCAGTAGTTCTTCAGTGTCTTTGCCGTAATTGCTGGCAACGTCCTGCAAACTCAAGATTCCGTTCTTTAGACCAAGTACAGCCGCAGTCATTTCCTTCTGCGGGTCTACCCAAGACCACGCCCTGCCCCTGAACTCACTCTTTTCTACAAAACGGTCATATTCTCTAATTGGAACGATGATCGCGCCCATCTCCATAGTGGACGCTAACCAAGCCTCATAAACCTTGCGAACAAAGCTATCAATGAGGAACGCTTGTATATTTCTGTATGTATCACGCTCTTCTAGCGCGCCCTGCCTAATGCTGGAGTAACTGGTTGCCTCTAAATCGTTCGATAAAGACGTGTAGGAGGCTCCCTCAAGGCCGCTTGAGATACCCTTTAGAATCGCCTTATGAAACGATTCAAACTCGCTAGAGGGGTACTGAGGGTCAAATGCGGTGAAGTCCACGCCATTTGGCAACTGGTGGAAGGTTCCCGGCTCTGCATCCATGATTGGCACATTGCCATCCATGTCATCAGCAACAAACCCATCGCCAGCGGGAGAGGTGAAAAAGCCCATCTTGGATGCGCCAATTCTTGCGTTAACAATCGCCGCTTCTCTCAAGCCATCTAACTGCTTCAGTCCAGCCATTGACGGTGCCATCCAAGGCTCACCTCTAGTCTGACCAGCACGCAAACGCTTATAGACGTGCAACATTTTGTTAGCAGGTATTCTTATATGCTTTGGGCTTTTAGACATTGAGGTGAAGTCGTAATCACCCGGATGATACGAAAGTAGATGGTAGGCGATTGGCTTTCTGAAGCGATCAATCTCAACACCCATTCTTACTTCATTGCCGTTTGGCAGGAACTCAGAGAATTCTTCGTCAACACGGTCTGACTCAATCATCTGCAATGAGATTGAATCCTTGAACTCAGCGCCTCGGTGCAACATTACAAATGCCTCACCATCCCTAGCGACAGACTCAATGACCATCTTTTGAACATCAGTCCAAGATAAACCGCCATCAACGGTGCAATTACCGTTCTTGCCCCAGGATTTCCACTCCATTTCAACAGCTTGGTTGCCAGACTCATCTAACTTGCCGCCAGCAGCTAAAGCTTTGACCTGTAAGGTAAAACCGCGCTCACCAACAACATTGTTTTTCAGTAAATTGAGGTATCGCTTGGCATATTCATTATTTCTAGCTAAATCGCGTGAGCGAGAGCGTAATCTGGTCAGTGCAGGCTTTAATTCGCTATCAGCGCTTCTTTCTGATGACTTAAAGTCCTCAAACAGCCGTCCAGTGTTCGCGCCTGAGTAAGATCGCTTAAAAGGGACTACAACAGGCTTCTTTGGCCTGAATCTATCAAAAAACGCCATTAGAACCTCGCCTTAATGGTCGAAGAGCCAGTTTTTCCGCGTTTAGCCAGCTCTTGAGCCTCATAACGCACAACCTCACCCCGATAAAACTCTCTAGCATCAATCAATTCCTGAAATGAAAGCTTAGTTAGTGATCTGCCAGCTATTGAGTAAGAAGAAACGTCTGAATCAGCCTTACCAGACAACAAGCTTTCAATCTTGTCTGCCATTATCTGAGCAAAAATACGGGGGTCAGCGTTGTCATCATCAAGATCGACAAGAATGTTGAAGTCGCCATCATCGAATGTGAGGCGATTGCCGCTAGATGTTTGGGTTATTTCCAACTGCCAGTGGTAAGAGCCAGCAGCAATTGCAGCACTTTCTGTTGAGGAAATTGTGAATAAGTATCCGTCAGCGACTTCTGTAGCAGAGACGGTGAACTCCGCAGCGCCACCTCTACTGAGTCGGGCTACATACTGGGCAGAGTAGAGAGATGTTGGATAGTCGCCAACAAAATCTACGCGCTTCCACTGCACATAGTCACCGACAGTAAACTCTGTAGGCTCGGTGGTGGGAGCGTTTGCCGGGTCAAACTGGTTTGCCATAGATTACCGCCATGAATTAGCAAAGCTACGCCCACCCCTCTTTTTAGGTACAAATGAGCGTTGATTCGGTTTAGCAATATCAGATTCAGATACGACAGAATCCACTACTAAAGGTGATTCGTCAAGTTTATCTGCTAAACCATTGATATTTATACCAATAATAGCATAAGCTGCATAGGCATACACCATGCAATCTAAAGCTTCATTTCTGGCCCTTATCTTCTCAAACACACGTTTTTTATAGCCTTTATGGTACTTAGTGACGATTTTCTCGGCTGTTAGCTGTCTAAAGTACTCATCATTGAGCACATCAGAGAAATGAATGTAACCCGGCCCCATTTCTTGTATTCGCATACGGGCAAACATCAAATCCTTCACCGTATCTACCCCAATTGGGAATAATGGGCATTTTCCGATGTTATTTTTGCTTGGTCTGCCAGCTACAGGCTTTCCTTCTCCGCCCACACCCTTAATTGCAAAGACCTTGCGTCCAGCATTCTTTTTGCAGTAGGAATAGACTGAGTTGGTGAAATGGCCTCCAGAGTCAACGCAAGCGGCGCGGATGGCGATTTTTCGTCCAGTTTCGGTTTCATACTGCTTGGACAACTGGGAGTCGAGAGCAGTCCATAGCTGCGGAGTAGACGGATCTCCGTACAAGGTAATATGGTCGATAACCCAAGACTCATCATCCCTCCCGTAGCCTACAATTGTGATTTCTAGTCGATTATCCTGTACATCGACACCAGCAACCAAAATTAAAGCATCTTCTGGCACATTTTCCATTTGTTCACGGCGCTGTGACAACGCGTAGTCATCAACTGTTTCACCGATGTCTGCCCACGTCTGGCCCAAGTAAGTGTTTGTCCACACCCTCAATCGCTCTGGGTTCTTCTTAACGTCCAAGAAGTCTTTCACACCTTGAGAGAGAGGGGTCCAAGGCGAGTACAGGCCAGATATGGCAAACCCAGCAATCCCGTTGAACGGTTTTTCAGCGATCCAGACCCCATTGCGGATAGACCATATCCGGTCACTGTCATTCCACAGCACGCCACAATCTTCACAAAGGTATTGAGCGGTGTCTGGGTTTTCATCAGTCCAAATCACGTTAGACCACTTTAGAACCTGATCTACCTCGCAGTGTTTACAAGGGACGTGAAATCTACGTTTATCAGACCGCTCATAAGCCTCTTCAATGCGGCTGTTGTTTTCATTAGTGGGAGTGGATACGGATATTTGCTTTCTGTTCCAGAAGGTAGCAGAACGCTTATTAGCCAGTTGAATGGGGTCACCTTCACTACCGGCTGAAGCTGGGTATCTATCGACCTCATCACAAAGCACAATCCTTATCGGCCTCGATGCCAATCCAGATGGACTATTGGCACCAACCATTGTGAGGGCACCACCGGGGAAGACCTTGTGCAGTGTTGTATTGCCAGAGTCCCTAGTGCGAGGGTCTTTTACTTTTCCTCTAAGAGCAGGAGTGCTTTTGATAAGACCCGCCGCAACCCTGTCTTTACTGAAAGCTTGAGCCATCTCAAGAGTTGGCTGCAACACAAGTATAGGACTGGGATCATTATCAATGTGATATCCCACAATGTTGAGAATAACCTCGGTTTTACCAAGTTGCGCTCCAGCCATGACCACAACTTCTTGAATTGACGCGTCAGAGCACGCATCCATGATTCCACGCTGGTATTCCGCTCGGCTTGTGTACCATCGTCCCGGTTCTGCACTACTTTGTGAGTCCAGCCGTCTTTCTTGGTCGGCCCACTGGCTTACGCTTAGTCTTGGCGGAGGGCGGAACGTCTCCATCGCTTTCTTCAGGTGAGTTTCCAGAAGTGCTCGTTGGGTCGGTTGATGGGTCATAATTCGCTAACTCTTCTAATGCTTCGTTGATTAAGTCTTCCAAAATGGTTTGGCAAACACCCGCAACCTCCTCAGTTGCTAGGATTGGCGCGCCTTTCGTGGGAATAGATAACATCTTGCTTTTGACAGCGCCGATGACATCAGTCCACGCTGTAACAACGTCTTCTGCCGTGACAAGTTCGCCCCTCACCTTCTGCAACTCAATCTCAGCAATCTGCGCTTCAGCGTTAAGCTTGCGCGTTCTAGCCTCATCATAGCTAGAGCCTAATCTAACACCGCCAGTACTCGGCATAAACATTCCCTTCCATAAAAGGTTTAGTATAGCCCCTAAGTCATTGATTAGGTTAGGGAAATTCTATCTCTAAAAAAACTTTGCGGCGCGCAACTACCA
>Ga0208134_1001131_pt1 | contig 16048 bp, 17 predicted proteins | sample VirMetDEL_Mar_31_FD_184515 | JGI IMG/M metagenome (GOLD analysis project Ga0208134, IMG submission 184515) | Aqueous microbial communities from the Delaware River and Bay under freshwater to marine salinity gradient to study organic matter... | ecosystem: Environmental > Aquatic > Marine >... | reverse complement strand
TTGGAGACCTATGTCACCTTGGAGACCAATGTCACCTTGGAGACCAATGTCACCTTGGAGACCTTGAAGACCTTGGAGACCGACGTCGCCTTGAGGACCTTGGTCCCCAATCGGTCCTTGAAGACCTTGAGCACCTTGAGCACCTTCCTCGCCTCGGACACCAGAGGCCAGTGAGATAATCCAGTCCTGATCTGTATCTGCAACCCAGCTTTCGCCTGGTTGAGATTGTATAATTCCGCGGACCGCTCTGTATAGGAGCTGGGTGCCCGTGATTGTGGGAGCTGAGACTGTCCAGCCTGTTGCAGCGTTTGCGGCAGCGCCGCTTGTTGTGTTAAAACCTACGCCGGTTGGGGGCGTGGTGGGAGAATCAATTTTGTAGAGTTCTATCTCTTTGTGGGTGGCACCGTCACGGACGTCTGTGATCGTAACCGAACCTTGTGCTATTCGTGCCATGTTAGTTTCCTTTTAATTAAGTTGGGTTGGGGTCTGGGCTATGAAAACCAAATCCGTTTGATTTTATAGCCCCTATCTTAGTCTGGTATGTCTCCGACGATACACGTGAACTGTTGGAACTTGTCCACATCTGCTGCATTTACTTCCAGTCTGCGAAGCTGGTCCGAGACTGTTGGATTAGCCACCGCTAGGTCGCTTATAGTGTCCGCTGGGATACCCGATGTTCCAGCTGGTACCGTAAGATCCTCTCGGCCTTGCGTGGTGCTAGGGTCACCTATAGCAAGCAGAGGACCTGCTCCACCGTCGTCCAGTAGCTCGGGGTTTGACCCTGCGCTTAGCGAGCTAGATACCACTACCACCTTCTTATCGCCTGAGCTGTTTAAGACCTGCCAGCTATACGAGTAGTCGTCGTGGTTGACGCTAAGAACCCCGTCCAGGAACACGTTGATCTGCAAGATAGTACTTGCGGATCCACTTCGAAAGACGGTTCCGTTTGAGGAGGTCATCGTCGTGGTTATAACTGGCGGATTTCTGGTGGTTGCAACAACATCTATCTTTAAAGTAAGCTCTACCACTACTCCGGTTGACCCTTTGTACGCGACCACGCAGGTAATCACGGCACTCGTGTCAGCGACGAAATCGGAGGCCGTAATCTTAACAGACTTGGCCGCTAGTTGATTTGCAGATGCCACGGTGAAGTTGCTTGAGATCCCCACGGACTTTAAGCGCCAGGTGCTGTTGGCCATTGCCCCATCAGATAACTCTGGAGATAGGTTGACCAGGCTCTCACCTGAAAGGACTGTTAGATCCACATCAGGATCGGCTGAGACAAGCGTTGCACTGTCAAAGCTAATAAGAGTAGTATCAAACCTAGGCTGGAGGGCGTCGGCTTGCTGATCAGCGCTGACCGTTACAGAAACCACCGAAGTGTAGTCCGAGTAGTTTTCCGGGGAAGCCTGCACCCTAACTCGATACTCATAAGTTCCGGCATTCGCACCGGTCTTGTGAGTTGAGGCTGTGGAAGGTCCCGTCGAGACAGCTTTGAATACTGACTCAGTGCTGAGCTTGTATTCAAGCAGGTACTGGTTGGCTGGCCCGGTTAAAGGTGCATCCCAGTCCACGTTTACTACGCGGTCCGCTGTACTGTAGGTTGCCGTTAGGTTCAATGGGACCTGGGGAGGGATGGGCTGGCTGATTCCGGTGTACTTGGAAACGACGGGTGGCTCAAGGTCCTCAATGATTCCCGGGTAATAGTCCAACCCACCGAACAGTGTATTACTATGCGGCTGGCCAGTTACAGTTACAAACCCATCATGAGTATCCTCGAGCTCACTACAAACAAAGACGCGCTCGTTAGCCCCCGTCCAACCGTACTTTGCAGTGTTGATTGTGAACGGGTCGCCCAGAGATAAACCAAAGGCCTCGCTATACATCACACGCGCCTCGATCTCATCGGATAGCCTAGACTTATCCAGTAGGAATGTAGCGTACTCGCTGAACTGAGTGATCAGAGGAGATCCACCAAATGCGTTTGAAGGCTGAGGGTTTCCCAGAGTGTTCTCAATGTAGAACGTAGATAGGTATGGGCAATCAATCGTGCCCTCACTATCCTGCAGCAAGTCTTCCACAATGTAGTCGTTGTTAAACACTACAGCAGAGTTCTGGCTTAAGTTCGGAGCCTTCTGGTTCTCATCGATATACTCGTTGTAGTCCAGGGTGAACCTATTGTACCTGTCAGCGTTGCGCTCTCCAGATAGTTTAAAGTACTCGACGTTTGAATCAGTGAATTGGTAGTTTATATCAACGCTACCATAAGTTTTACGATAAAAGCACTTTATCTTTCCCAGGTCCTCGTAGATAGTCAAACCACTACTATCCTGCAAGTCCTCGATGTACTCGAAGTAACTTGCGCGCCCTTGCATAACTCCGTGAGCGACCTTGGGAACCCTAAGTGCATCCTCAGCAGCTAAGAAGCTTTTTGCATCCAGATCCGCTTTGGCGATCCCCGCGCCGACTACCGGATCCGTCAGGTAATCCGCGAGGACCCTTGGGAAACCGATGTCCAGGCTCTTGGTATCCTCGAATCCCGCTGGAACATTCTGCTCACTCCTAGACGGAATTATCTTAATCGAGAGAGTTGAGTTAAAGGTTCCCACAACCGGGAAGTCCGGAGTAGTAGCATTGGGCGACCAGCCTACCAGGAACCGTATGGTGTTCGGCTTATTTATCGGGTCCGGTATTATTGCAGTTGAAAGCCTGCCATATGACGAGTTGGAACCCTGCTCGAACTTAACGTAGATAGGAGCATCACCAAAATCGGGGCCCTGATACAGCGAGTTTAAATAACTAATATACTCACCATTGCGCGGCAATTGCCAGGCTTCGTATATTGCATTTTTCCTGCTGGCCTCGAAGTTGATATCCAGAGTATAGCCTATCTGCGACCAGTTCAACGCAGTACCCTCGGAGTTCTCTGCGGTCCTTGCAGTACCCCAACCAACCGAAAACGTGTTCTCGGTATCCCTGTCGAAAAAGTCTACGGGTGAGTAGTCGCCAGTTCCAAAGACCTCAGCACTCGTAAGTGTTTTCGAGTAGGCGCTGTAATCCGTGGTTCTGTTTTGGGTAACTCTGAATGCTGGGACTGGGAAGCCATCAGATAGCATTCCACCTTCGCGGGTTGCTTCGTATGTGCAGGTCACGATTACGTGGCCAATACCCCGGCTCTCGTCGGTCACTACTCCGCCAGATGTTGCAACCGCTGAGGGTAGAGCATCCTGGTCGTTTGTTCCCCATTGGACTTCGATGATTCCTGAAATTATGGTTTGGCCCTTGAGCTTTCCTGAGATTCTACCTACGGTTACCGTGTCGCTTGAGGGGGTTGTTGGCTGCACAAACCTTAATGAAAGCTCTTGATTATCCCCGGAGTAGTTTAAGTTTGTAAAATACATTTCCAGTTTATCAATTTGACCCGCCGCAACCGCGTACTGGACCGTAATAAACCGGGAGTTATCTTCTACATCCTTAACCTGGTCCGGGTAAGCCTCACCATACCAAATACCCTGAGGTGTAGTAGTTGTTGTGCTTCCCAGATAGTTTGAGATTCTTCCTGATAGCTGGCTTTCTGATGTAGTGAAGCCAGTCATTGGGCTACCCGCGGTACCGCCGAAAGCTGTGAAGACCGCCGACGGGCTTGGGTTCCACGCGTTTATCACCCTAGCATCCACCAGCGCGGATCCGTAAACCTTTGCGGGTTGGAAGTCTGTTCCTGCGGATTCAACTGTTGCGCCGGTCCGAGCGGGTTTCTGGTTATCCTTAACGGCCGCGGGGGTTCCAAGTATCTTTTGGTACCATTTGCGTTTCTTATACGTCGTTTCGATTAAGCTAAACTTTCCGAATTTAAGCTCATCGTATTCCCGAGTTGCGTTAACAAAAATATCATCTACTCGTGCTTTGTCCGCGGTAGTGTCACCATATAAACCGTCGTTAATGCGTTTCTGATGCAGTAAGTTTAGGGCTATGTTCTCGGTAGACTTCTGCGCGGATACGAGTTGCGAGGATACAATCATTGTGACAGTTCCATCGTCCTCTGTATCGTTCACGGTTTCCATAGGACCTTGCTTGAGGACAACGACGTTGCTTAGGCTGGCCGTGGCCGGATCCCAATCCCCTTTCCATACAGTAGCAAGCCTGCGGCGGTAAGAGCCCGTGCGGACCGCTGTCTGTAGGTCGGTGTTGTTGTTCTTATCTACTAGGTTAAGAATAACTTCCTGGGTAACGTTCTCCAGGGAGAGCACCCGCTTTGTGCTTTTAATATCTGCAAAAAGCCCATCCGCCAAAAAGGTGTTTCCGTCGTGTTCAAGATCAAATGCTGCCAAGGCCGACCTGCGGACCAGTGTAGCAGACAGGTTGAGTTCAATCCAGCTAACTACTATAGACATCAGAGCACCTCATCTAATTCGATATCGTAAGAAACATAATCAAGAGCGCCGCTAAAATACTTTGCCTTGGGTGTGTTCATTATGTGCCCTGTGAACGTTGGGTTTTCGTATTCTATGTAAGAGGTCGTGGTCACCGCTTTCCGAAGTAAAGGGAAAATAGTAGTCCGGCCAGATTGCTCTGTGTATGAGTTAACCCGATAAAGCGTGGTATCCCCCTCAAAGTTTAGAAGCATGCCCTGGTATATAGTCCCGCCAGGGATTGGTGCACCGCCTTCTGCTACTAGGAGAACTGCGTTACTCCCCGCAGGAGTTGCTTGGTCCGGGGCCATCCTTTCAGTTATTGCGGATGCACGATACTTGTAAAATATATCGGGGAGCTGCATTGTAACTTCTAAAAAGTCGTAAGCTGCGGCTAATACTACGCCCTCCACATAGCTCCTTTTCTCAAGGCTCTCTGTTTCGATAGTCATATCGACGCGAAGGCGAGCGGCTCCATTGCTTGTTGCGGTATTTATTAGCGTTGCTGTTTGTGCGCGATAAAACTGGGTTTGCCAGACCGCACTGAATTCGGTGAGATCGACTAAAGCGTTGTCAAGCGTTATGCCGTTAGTTGCCATATTTTTATTCCTTTTTTATATTGGTTAAAGACACCTCAAATCCAAACAGACTTCGAGGTGCCCCTAGTTTACAGCCTACGGGTTTTAGGAATATTACTACTTCCCGAACGGTCTATCTCTCCCTGCCGTAAAGACGCAAGGACTCTAGGTCCAATAGCGTCAGCGGTAGATTGAGAATTGCGGCCGAAGCCTACGTTTACATTATTTACGACGTGATCAATACGTGATCCACCGCTACCAGATAACATACGATCTGTCCTGGCGTTATCAACTACTGCGGAACCTCTTGGAAGGTTGACCATCTCAGGACCACGCTCACCAACTAAGAACTGTCCGCCCTGGTTTACAAAGCCGCCTGTCTCGAGACCCTGTACAGTCTGGGCCGCAATGATTGCTGCAGATATACCAAAGCTAGCAGTGTTTGCCGCTGATAGAGTTGCGGTAAGTGCAGCACCGGCTGCTGGAGCGGCTAACGCTGTTAGTGGATTAGCTGCAAGACTCATAGTCATATTCACACCAGCGAGAGTTGCCGCGGCTGTACCCTGCGCGTAAGTCATGTACGCATTTGCTAACGCCGCTCCCTGCGCAAGTAGGAATCCCGCTTTAGATCCTTCCGCAATCGTATTAAAGAACGTACTTGCTTGGGATGCCATGTTAGCGTATGCACCCACCTTCTCTGTGCTTATCTGGACCTCCAATGACTTAGCTTGAGCAGCTTGTAGCCTACTTGCCGCAGCTGCAGCCGCATCGTACTCGGTTACCTGTAACCCAATTAGCCTTGCGGTTTCTTTTAACGAGTCTTGTTGTGCAGTGGATAGCTCAGCACCCATCAGCATATCTTCTCTGAACGATTCCTCCAGCGCCGAGTACTCGCTATTGAGAGTCGCAACAAACGAGGCTCGCTCAGTTAACGCGGTGGCTGATTCGAGGCCCGCGGCTGTTTGCAAGTTTGTAAGATCAAGTTCCTTTTGCATCGTGGCGTTGCGTAGTAAAGCGGCATCGTGAGCGTCCTGCTCAAGTTTAGCTTGGTCCTGTAGTTGTGCAATCTCAGCGTCGTTTAACTTCTGACCTGGGTTCTCGACGGCCTCAGGTGATGCCCCTGGTGCTTTTGGAAGTGCTCCCAGTAAGCCTGGGTTAAGCTCTGCATCCCTAGCCTGGGGTAATCCTTTGCCTACGTTAGCTACCCTCTGCATACTATCAGCTAACTCATTATTAGCTACAGTCGCAGTCTCTGCATCGGTTTTCAGTAGGAGGTACGCGCCTGTCGCTACGGCTGCCGCGGCCACAAGACCCGCCGCTGCTTTTACTGGGCTAAGTAGTGCCTGGGCTATAGCGGCTCCGATGTTCGCGGCACGATACGCCACAAGGGCTGCGGTAAGAACTTTAAACGCCCCCGCGATTGCTACGATACCTGCGGCGACCTTGACGGTAGCGTACACGGCAAAGAACGCCGCGATTGCCCGAGAGTTGTCCGCAATCCAGGTACCAAAACCAATAAAGTTTTCAGTCAGCATTTTTACGGTCTCGCCAAGTTCCTTAATGCGGGCGTCGTACTCTGCGGTATGCGGGATTGCTCCTAGGACTGCTTTGCTAAAGTTGTTCTTTATAACGGTACTTAAGAGGAAAAGGGAGTCGTTAGCTTCTTCGGCACTTCCAAGGAGTGATTCGTCAATAGTTATGCCGAGGCCCCTGGCGCGATCTCTTGCAAGTTCCAAAGAGCCCGCGGTTTCCTGGAGGATAGTTCCGAGCTCTTTACCCGCTCGGCCCATTAGCTGTTGAGCAATTGCGGACCGCTCAGATACGCTTTCCACCCCCTGGAGGGCTTCGATAATCTTAAGCAGTTGATCCTCGGGGGATAGGTCCACCAGGCTTTGGAATGAAAGACCTAAAGCGGCAAAAGCGTCTTTCTGAGTTGATAACCCTCTTCCTAAATCTCGGACCTGGCGAGATAACGCCTGGGTAGTTTTGACCAGGGCTTGCGCCGAAGATCCGCCGAGCTCGAAAGCCACGGCTAGTTCCTGGTAGGAGTCAGTGCTTAATCCTGCGTTACGTGCGGACTTTGCTATCTCATCCGCCGCTTTAATACTTTCGTTTGCTAGTCCGGCAAATGCTACGCCAGCACCAGCTGTAATTTTAGCGATGTTTGCGAACGCCTGCTTGGTGTTCTTGGCATAGCTCTGGATTGTTTTGTTAGCTTTGCGCAGGTCTTTTTGCAACTTGGCATCGTCTGCGCTGAGCTGTAATACTAGGGATGCGATAGTAGCCATGTTATTTCACCTTTTTCTGTTTACGGGCTATCTTCTTAGCCGCCTTTTCTACGTTAGTGCCGAGCTCCTTTGCAAAGATGCTCCGTGATTGTTGTTGCAGTGATGTAAATGCCGGACGGATTACGGGTGATCCAATCTTGTACCGGCTTCCAAACTCTACTGCCAGAAATTGCTTGTAGGTTACCTGGTCCCCTGTCTTCCGCTCCCAACCTACCTTCCCTATCATTACCGTGCTCTGGGAAATATCTTCCTGTCGCATATCTCTCTTGTTGGGCTTGCGTACAACGCTCTTAACGGCGTCCCTGAGAGCCCCGGATTCGACGGGGGTCATTGCTTCAATCCTTTCGTGGAATGGCTCCAGGGCTTTCTTAAGTGGCTTACGGTACAGACCAACGGTGGCATTCTTCGATAGCTGTTTAGCCATATCTCGAATGGCCTTTTGGGAGGATAGTATCCCTTTCAAATCTCCGTTAATCTGCGTCATTCGCATACACCTTTTTGAGTTTTGGGTTAGTTGATGCGTTAGCGAACATATGGAACGCCTTAGCAAACGGATCTTTCTTTTTCTTTTCCTTGTGGCCGTGCATCAGGAGGCTGAAGCTTGGTAGTACGGACTCAAGGGGTTGCGCGGGTTTAGGTTTAAACTTCGGGACGTTAGCTGAGTATATAACCTGCTGCGTGTTGTGACTGCTGATGTAGTCGTAGTTCAACTGCTGCGCGTCTTTTGAATATCCTACTATCCCGTGCTGCATCAGCATATAGTAGTCATTCGCGTAAGACGTGGGGATAGCATCAATCTCCGACCAAGGCATCCCGTTGTCCATCATCTGCAACCGGAACATACGCTCCTTATCCCGACCTATTTTCCCAGGCGATCTTCCCCGGGGTTCAATGCTTCGGGGATTGCCTTCATAATGTCATTGAGTAACCTGGAGGGCATGTTTTCCTGGAGGTCCTCAACGGTCTTTGCGTCCTCAAATGCTTTACCAGTAGAGTCGCAGATTAGCTCGCTGAATAAGTACAAGACTCCGCTTAAATCATCAGAGCCCGCAGCTCCAGCTTTTGCTAGGACTTCCTGGGTACGCTTAAATGGAAGGTCTTTCAAGAAGACGCCTTCGATTGATGTTGGGATTATGTGTACTTTTTTGAGTTGTGATAGTTTAGCCATTTTGTTCTCCTTTAGTTTTATTCCATTCTCGTTACGGGGTTTACGTGCTTGGCGAAGTACAGATTCATTAAAAGCTCCGCACGACTTAAAGCGTGGCCAGGGGTTACTTCGGGGTTTTGAATCATAGTGTCCATAGCCATTTCAAATATATACTTACGCTGGTGCGCTTTATCGAACCACCAACCTTGTTGTTCATCATTCATATTTAGTTTCCTTTTATTTATTTGCGAAAAAAAAGCGAGTACCGTTGTGAATGGTACCCGCTGTGGTTTTATGGGACTAAAACTTTGTCTACCCAGAAAATGTCAGTTGAGCGGCGAACTGTGACTTCAAGAGTTACGACGCCATCCGCTGAACCACCTGTAACACTGGTATTGGTGATTTTTCCGTTGAACATGCAGAATGTAGCGCTATCCGCAACTACGTCTCCAGTAGTGTTATCAAAAGCGACTACGAAACCGCGGTCTGATGCTCGTTTGTCATCACGGAGAGCCACTGCAGTAGCGCTATCAAAATCCATAACCATAGAGAAGGTAAACTCTTGGGCTGAGCCTTGTCCAATCACGTGATCAACCACGGGGCGGCCAATTATAGCAATATCCTGGATTGAGTCCTCGTTTGATAGGGCGCTAAATTCTGTTACGCCTTCCACGAAATTGTCCGGTATGCAAAAGCTAACCGCGGCTTCTGAATCAAAAGTAGAAAGAGCTGTTTCGCTCTTGGTGTATAGGCCCGAATTGTGGCCAGATAAATATCCGATAGGTGCTGTCATAAAATGTTACTCCTAGTATTGTACGTCAATTTGTAAGGTCACCTGGTATAGGATAGGTGAAGTGCTTGTTGCCGTTTGAATGGCCGTTATAACCTTTAGGCTGATAAAGAGGGTACCTTGTATCATTCCGCTGGAATTGTGATAGTCTGCGTAAATCTGATTTTGCATTGAAATGACTCGCGCATAACTATCTGCGTAGATGTTAATATCATACGTTGCGGTGGTCATCGCAATGCTACCACCAATACCACTACTCTTATAGCCGCCGAGCTGCGTTATAGTAACCGCTTCTTTCAAAGCCGGATCAGCCAATATAGGTTTAATAGGGACTCCGGCAAACTCGGACTTTGTTGCGAGGTCCTTCGCAAATGCTTCAAGACTCATAAGACCCTCCGAACTTCAAAGATAAGCTCTCGATTTTTATATGAGTCCTTAACAATACCGGTAACGCTGTACTCGGTTTCGTCAATTATCAAAAAATCAGTTGTGCGGACGGTAGCCAGGATCGGACTATAATAGCACTTAACCTGGTAGGCTTCTTCGGTAGGCGAAAGCCCACGGATGGTCCGCTCGTCTAAGCTGATGCTGTAGATCCCAGCTCCGACTGATGCGATTTCCACATTAGTTTTAACGGTGCTTGCGGAAAACTCGTTCCCGTCAGCCGCTTTTGAAACAAACTTTACGGGGCGTCTAATCATATCCAATTCCTTCTGTAAGGAGCCAGTAGACGCTCAACTGTAATGTGGGCTTTGGTTCGTGAGCCTTCTATGTTGTCAGCTCTTTCGTGGAACAGGTCAGAGACAATCATTAGGACAGCTTGCTTAATAGCTTCGCTAGAGGCCTTGTCCATGTTTGATGTATCATAGGTCACCATGATCGGGTTTGTGATTTGTGTTGATAGATCAAAAGTTGGGACTGCCGTATAGACTAATGCCACGTGCTCCCCAGATGAATCAACTATCGGGGATGCTTGTAGTGTCTTTAGTAGATTACTTTCGTTGTAGTAAGTAACTTTTGGGTCCGGGCGGCTGTCCACGTATCGTCGGGAAAGCTCAAGCCTTTCGTCCCAGGTTTTAAAGTAGTCCACAATAGTGGAAGACTCTAAGGACTCGCCGATATAGTTGCTGGCAAACGTAGTTGCGACAACAATCAAGCGCGTCAAATATTCGTTGTAGGTTGTATCACCAAAGAGCGATAAATGCTCCGAAACTTCCTGGAGGCTTACCGCGCCAGATTCCTGGCTTGATGTTACTTCCGATTTACTCGGCTTTTTCATAATAATCTCCAAAAGTATAAGGGGTGTAGCGGCCCCGAAGGACCGCCACGTTTACTTCTTAAATTACTATGCTTCAGTGTGGACAACTTCCAGACCGACAAGTGCTGCAGGATCCCAGCCAGCGTTCTTGAAGCGACCATCGCAGTAGTAAGTGTTGTAGCCAGGTGCAGTCTGATCGTACTCGTCGATGCTAAGACCACGACGCTCGCACAGAGCCAAACCACGGCTGAAGTCGCCAAAGTACGCAGGGATCTCGCCGGCGCCAGGTGCTACAGCAGTGCCGTTTGGCAAGATGCCGTCATCCAAGTAGCCGTTGATCATTACAGGGTAACCAAAGATGCGAGATACGCCAGTAGTAGGATCAAAGATCAAGCCGCCGCCAGCGCCCAAGTTAGACTCGGTAAGCTTAGCAAAGATGTTGCTTGAAACCATGAAGACACCGTTAGTGCGGTAAGCTACATCACAAGCAGCCAGGATGCTAGCAAGCAAGCCGACTACGTTTACTGCGGTGATTGGAAGCTGGTCGCCAGTCACTGGCTCTATGTCCCAAACGACTTTGCCCGTGCCTTCAGTTGAAGCGCGAGTCTGGGTCTTAAGGACCAAAGCAGCATCTTTAGCCTGGGCTACAGAGTACTTCTGTACGATCAAGCTGGCGATAGTGCTACGGATGCCGTCGATATCTTCCAAAGATGGCTTGCTGAACTGCATCTGAGAAACCCAGTTTTCGATGATGACGTTCTTAGCAACAACAGCAGAAGTGTCGCGACCTTCCAGAGTAGCTTGTGACTCAACAGTGGAATCAGAAGTGAACTCAACGCCAGTGACGTTAGGCAGACGGATAGAACCGCCAGAAACGTTCATTACGGTAGCTTGAGCGCGGAAAGGGTTGAACTGCTCCAGAGTGTGGTAGGTAGTACCAGAATCGATACGACGCGGGTCAGTGACGCCAGTGCCAGCGTTGTTGTCGGCTACTTGCTTAACCAGTGCGAGGTCCAAACGCTTAACTACTGAACCGTTCGGGTGGTTGAAATCCTTAAACTCCATTGATGCTGCTCCTTTAATAATAGTGGGGGTTGATGCAGCCATTTTGGCTTCCATCTCTTCGCGGATTTCGGCCTTAGCCTCTTCCAATGCTTCTGCGTGTGCAGTCTTTACGGCTTCCAGGTCGGCGGACTTAACCATGCCTTCCAGATCTGCTTTATCGGCTTTAACTTCTAAAGCTTCAGATTTAACCAGGCCTTCAAGGTCAGCCTTATCAGCTTTCTCTGCTACCTGTGCATCCATCATGCCTTTCAGTTGCTCGGCTACGCTCATTTCTACTTCGCTCATAATATTAGTCCTTATATAGGTTAATCAATTGTGCAAGTACGTCTTCACTCTTCTGCTCATCTTCCGCTACATCGCGTAGGGTTGACTTACCTGCAGAGATAAAACTTACAGCTTCTTTACGGGAAAGGCCAGCATCGCGCAGGGCTTTCTCAAGGTTCCTCAGGTCAATTTGACCATCTTCATTTTTGGCTGACACGATCTGTGCCTGCGGGTTGGCTGGTTGAATAACGATTGAAGTTTCAAAAAGCTCAATCTCTTTAAACAATCTGCCGCCGGTCTTTAGGTCCTCGTAATCCGAAGATCTGAAGCCTATAGAAACAGACCCGACCGCGCCTTTCTCAAGATAGACGCGAACGTCATCAGCTTTGGATACGCCTTTGTAAAGCTCACCTGTGCCGATAACTCCCTTCTCATCTATCTCAAATTTTGTCCAATTTCCAATAATCTCGTCCCGCTTATGTTCCCATAACATGGGTAGCGATGCGTTTTCTTGGTCGTTGAAGTTTTTAACAAAGTTATCTGCTGAGCTTTTGTCCATCACGTCACCGACTAGATCGGCATTACCAAAGGTGGTAACGTAGGCCTTAATTTCTCCGGCCTCAACATCAAACTTCTTGATTAGCAGCGGGGAATCCACTGACTTTGTGATCATTTCATTAGCCATGAATCATCCGCTCCGTTAGTCTTCTTAAAGTTTTCGAAGTACGCAGACAATACCAGGCTAACTTCCTGGGTTACTGGGTTGCGCACTTTTACATAGTTACCGCTTGCGAGTTCCTGTGGGATACTCTTAGTTTCATAATCATTCATCGGGCATATCTCCTAGATCTCCGTCGTCGGTGGTCTCCTCGCCTTCCCTGTCGCCAGGTTGTGCTGGAGGTGCGGGTGGCGTTGCAGTGTTACCTACTTCGTCCATCCCTTCGCCTTCGATACGGGGTAAACCTATAAAGGACCTGGCTTCGTTAGGGGTCATAATAGCGCTTCCAGCAACTGCAGTGGATGCAATTGTCACCTGGGAGGCTAGGTCGCCCTTGATCATAGAGCCCGCATCGAAGCGGATATCCATGGTGCCGGTCGTTAAATTGTGGGTGAAGGCCTGCTCGATATTGTACATAATCGGGGCGTATGTGTCCCTGTACATGCTTGAAAGACGTGCGCTAACGTTGCTGTACTTCTCATCGGCTGCACCCCCGACAAGGCTCGCAGGGACCCTGAACAGGGCTGCAATCTCGTTTATTAGGTGGGTACGTAGTGCTCTGAGGTCTGCATCTGCTGGAGTAGAACCCTTCATGCTAGTCATTTTACCGCCCTCTAGGACCGCAATACCACCACGCCTGGAGCCACCTTGACCGAAGCTAGCCTTAAGCTGCTTATATAATGCTTCTCGGCTGGTGTCGTCTAGGGCCGCCGCCATCTCTACTGAGTAGTTAACTGATACGCCATTCGCGAATGTTTCAGACATAAGCTGGTCAGCTGCGTTCAATGCTCCGATACGCTCGGCTGCCTGGAGTACCCGCGATAGACCTGTGACGTCATGCGTGGCGATATCCCTAATATGGATAATCTCCTTGTTGAGCATAGTGCCGAAGGTTGCGTGTCTGTAGACAGGGATCCCGAAGTTGTTTGCGCTCACTGACATGTCGTCGGGGTTCACCGGGATGATCTCGATAACTCGACCGTTGGGTGATCTGACGACTCGGGTGAAGCTATTTCCATACACCAGGAGATCTTTAACCATTGCGGCCTTGAACTCGTAACCAGTTTGGAAACTGTTGGGGCGCTTGAGTATTGTGTTGAGCTGGTTTGTGGGGACCTTATCATCACCGGACCATAGTTCCCAGGGAAGTTGGGCTATGCCCTGCGCGATTACATTAACGCACGAGAGGACCGTGGCGTTCTTGAGGACGTTCTCTGTTGTGATTGATTGTCCTGATTTAGTAGTGGAGCTCGCCTGGTTAAAGAAATAACCCGCGTGTGGACCACCCTGACTTTCCGGCTTGTTACGGCCCAGGATCATATCGATCAGGCTTCTATTATCAGCCATAGGTGGCCTCCTTTAGTTAGTTAGTTCAAAGCGGTTAGACTTCGAAAGGTTTTCTTGTGCAGTGAGGATCTGGAGGTTGCTTGCAATATGGAAGCCGCTTACTACAGTCCCTTGTAAAGGTGCAATATGGTCAACGTGGCGTGGGATGCCGTCGAGTGCTTCTAGGCGACGGGCTTCGGTGTAGACCGCTACAATGGCGGAGTGGTCAACCCAGGCTGGAGTGCGTTGTATCTTGGCAGCTCTTCGCTTGGCTGCTGATGCCCTTGTCTTGTCTCGGTTTTCCTTGGCCCACTTAGCATTTTTAGCAGCAAGCTTCTCACGGTTTGCCATGCGCCACTCGCGGTCGCACGATTTGCAATCAGCTTTAAAACCATCTTTCGCTTCAGCCTTGTTATGAAACTCCGAATGATTCTTTTCGATTTTGCATTTGCTACATGTTTTCATAGTGATTTCCCTTTAGTGTGGGGATATTATACACCCACACCAGGGAGAGTCAACACTACAAATCAATAAAACCGAAATTAAAAGTTTCTTTTTTCTCAGCATTCCCCGCCGCTGCGGACACTGCCATGATTAAGGCGACTATACTATCGATCTTCAGGTTAGTATCCGAGCCCTTCCGAACCTTAATGTTCTCGTTCAGATCTTTGTAAACAGTAGCGTTACCAAGCTGCCACATAGGAAATGGATTGCCATCGTGAATAAGCCGCTCCTCAGTAATCCAGATCTCGGTTTCCTTAGATGCTGGACTCAGGTGACTGATACCCTGGCGGACCATGAGCACTGGCAAACCTTTATCTTCCAGATTGTTTACTAGCATTTGCGCATTGTACGGATCCGCGGAGATAGCGTGGACGTCGTGCTGCTGGCAAGTCTGCTCGATGTAAGACTCAATCTCCCGGTAGTCTGTCGTTACGCCCTCGGTTATCATGAGGATGCCCGACTCGATAGCCTGGAGGTAGATAGGCCGCACGTGCGGGGGAGCATTCTCCACTGCTGACTTTGGGAGCCAGGTCATGAAATCAACTGAGTACTCACCACCACCGTTATCCCATACGCGAGTAACCGCACAGAGATCTCGAGTCTGCGCAAGATCCATTCCGATATAGCAGGTCCCTTCCCTGACCACTTCGCCTACGGAGTTCTGCCAATGCTTCGTGTCGATCCATGCGGAGCTGCTGGATTGCCAGATATTGAAGTGCTTTGTGAGTACGCCCGGACGCTGCGCCAAAACTGCGTCGGCCTGTTTTACCTGCGACGCAAGATATCCCTCACCTAGGCTCACGCCCAGGTTCGGGTTTGCTTTGACCCAGATCGATTCATCTTTCCAATCGTCATCATTGTCTAATGCATAGATCATCGCGAAAATTCTATCGTCGTCGAACTTGCCCTCGAGCACCCCCTGAGCATAGCTACGTTTGTCGTAGTACGCCGTTGTCTTGGAGAAGTAAGCTGTGGTTATGTAAACGATTAAAGGGCTTAGACGAGCTCCTACGGCGCTGGTCATAACGTCCACCACATTTCTATCTTCGATGGCTCCGGCTTCGTCAATAATTACCAGGGAGGGGTTGAGCCCATCCAGGCTTTTAGAGTCTCGGGCCAGGGGCTTGAAGAAGGAGAATCTATCGTCGCACTTGATGCTTGAGATAGTTTGTGAAAGCTTACCGCCAAGCCTGGGGTCCATTTTCTTGGCCATCTCGCCAGCGGACTCCCACACGATACGCGCCTGGTCTGTCTTCGTGGCGACCGAGTACACCTCAGCGCCCGAGTCACCGAATAGCAGCTCGTATAAAGACATGGCTGAGCAGATAAAGCTCTTACCATTCTTGCGAGCTACCTCGATGATGACCTCACGGAATCTCCGCTCGTTCTTGTTTGCTCGATTGCGCCATCCAAATACCTGGGCAAAGACAAATAACTGCCAGGGCTCCAGGTCGAAGGTCTTACCGGCTAGGCTGCCCTTAACGTGCTTGATGAAGGTACAGAACTGCAGGAAGTGCATAGCTGCGGGGGCACTAAATACCCAGGTGGACTCGGGGTTTTCCTCGGATTCCTTAAGGTCCTCGAGGGCCCTATGGCAAGCTTGGGTCACCAAGATTCCAGCAACCACTCTGCCCGCCACAACGTCCTTTGCATACTTCCAACTTCTTTCGATCTGGTCCATACAAACCTCCCTCAGTTATC
>Ga0208134_1001128_pt1 | contig 16057 bp, 24 predicted proteins | sample VirMetDEL_Mar_31_FD_184515 | JGI IMG/M metagenome (GOLD analysis project Ga0208134, IMG submission 184515) | Aqueous microbial communities from the Delaware River and Bay under freshwater to marine salinity gradient to study organic matter... | ecosystem: Environmental > Aquatic > Marine >... | reverse complement strand
TGTCTGTAAAGAACACATCGTAATCATTTTGACGCATGAATACCTGCGTAAGTCCTGATACGCTGTCATATTCCATGCCTACCGAATCTAGGTAGTCTTCAAATAAATCTTGTTCTCTACGGATATTCATTAGTAGCCTCTAAAAATATAGCCTCCAACTTCTGTATACCCATCGTATTCTAAGTCCCGTGCAAATTTCTTGTAATCGAAGAATTTCTTGATTGTATCCAATCCTAAGTCAGAAGTATCTCCAATCATATCAATATACCATTCTGCGATGTCTTCGTTTCGCATCGAACTTATCTCTTCGTAGATAATTTGTGCTTCCATTTCTGAGTCATACCGATCTTCCCAATCATCCATGATTAAGGAATAAACATCACCGTTAGCATTAAGCGCAAGACCAAATCCATCATAATCAAAGTAAGATTCGTATTGGTCATCACTCAATTCGATTTCATCTAAGATGGTGTAGGCGTAATCTAGAACGCTATCTTCCTCACCTTGATAAGCGTTTTCCATAAACTCACGGTAATCATCATAACCCCCTAGTTCATCGGCTGCTTGAACAATAGTATTTGCAGGTACTCCATACGATTTAGAAACAACAAATAACTCGTCCCATTTTTCCCACACTCCCTCGTCTTGGTTAATGCTGTACGCTTCGCTTTGGCTCAGGTAATCCCAATCTACAATATCGTAATCGACAAAGTTTAAAGATTCAACTTGCTCATTAAACTCATCTGCAAATTGCCTCCATTGCTGGTACTTAAAAGGCTCGAACATAATATCCGTGCTGCCTCCTGTGGGTAGGTAGACGCGATACCATACTGTTATGTCTGTTCTGTTCATGACTTTGTTCTATGTCTATAATATACATATAAAGAAGCGTAACACCAACCCGTAAAATTAAAGGGTAGTTTTAGACGCTAACTGTGATGCTTGCATTGCTTGCCCTTCTAATTGACTTTGTACCACGTACGCTTGCACCCCTCCTGCTGTTTCTAATCGCGAAGGTAAAGGTGCTGTACTTTGTGTGCCAAAGCCTGATCGAGTCTGACCAGTTGAACCACCTCCTACGCTACCGCCTGATGTTCCTGCTTGGTCTAAGATTCCTTTGATACTTGCAAAGCTACTAAGCACACCACCTACCATAGTCGTAATAAGCACTCCTAATGAGATAGGGTCTTTCGCTGTATCTGATGCTCCCCTTACTGCGTTTGCCATTGCAATTGCTTGATTAAGCAATACGTCTGCTACAGCTAATGCTTTCTGCTCTTGACTGTTTTGTTCTGCTAACCTGCCCATTTGCTTAAACACACCGCTTACTCCCTTGGCTAATGCCTGCCTTCCTTGAATCTCAAGGTCTATTACCTCTTGGTTCTCGTCAATCTCTTTTTGCTTATACTTCTCGTTAATAGAATCTTTCTGTGCCTGATACGCTTCAAATGCTTCAAGTAGCAAAGCATCGTTTGTTCCTGCTAACTCTTCCTGTCTTTCAAATTCAGCAAAGGCTGCTTCTTCTTCTAGCTGCTTATCTGTCAAGTTCTTTTGGCGCAACTCTTCTGCTAGTTGTGCTTCCTTATCTAGTCGCTCTTTTTCTTTAGCGTTCTTTCTGTCAAGTGCTTGTTGGTCTAAAGCCTCGATATCCATATCATACTGCTGCTTTAAAACTAGCAACTGAGAAAACGTTGCACCCCTAGCTTTTAGTTCTGCCTGGTCTGCTTCATACTGCAACCTGCGCCTTTCCTTCTGTTGCATTATGTCATCTTCAATCATAGCCAAATACATTTCTTCCTGTATCTTGACTAATCGATCGGCTACAAATTGAGCGTCTTGTTCTCTTTTCCTAGCCGCGTCATCTCGTTTCTTTTGCGCTTCCGCTTCTGCCTGCTCCTCGTTTTTATTGGCGCGTAATTGATAGCCTGCTCGTGTATTTTCTAAACGCTGAAGTTGTTCTTCTGCTTCATCAATTGCCTTTTGACCGTCTTCTTCTATTCCTTCAGGGTCAAACAGCATATCGCCAACGCCTGTATAGAATCCTTCTGCAAAATTTGTTGCTTCTTCTAATGCGCCAATCTTTACTAATCCTGCGCTTATTGCGTCTATAGCAGTTAACGCTGCCGCCACAGGTGCTGTAAGCAACATCAAAATACCTGCTACTGTATCACTCGCTTTTTGTGCTGCTTTAGTTTGTTCTTCCTGTTGCGTCTTTAAAGACTCAATCATAACCCTTTGCGCGGCAATTGCTTCATCTGTCGCTGCCATACGCATTGCTAGAATTTCTTCTTCTGTTGCTCCTTGCAGTTTTAAAATATTCTCAGTAGCACTAATTGCTTCTAGTTGGTCATTTGCAGCTTGCACTAACTCTTTGTTCTCTTCAACTAGTTTATCTGTTTCATCTGATGCACTGCTGATAGCTGCTGATATATCATCCCAATAGCCGACAATTGCACCCAAGGCGACAACAAGCAAACCGATTCCTGTTGAAGCAATAGCACTTTTCAATCCTTTAAAGCCTTTGCTTAATCGTGCAACTGATCGCTGCGTTGATTTAAACTGCCTGAGCGTCCGAGTTAAACCCCTAGGCAACAGTCCTGAAAACAAATCACCTAAGCCTGCCCAATCTTTAGTAGCTGTTCTGCCTGTTTTCCCTACTCTTTTGCCTGCACTATCTGCTTTTTGGCTCAGACTATCTAATGATTTTGCGGCTTTTTCAGCAGCAGGTGTAACCTTATCAACTCCAATAAGGTTAAAATTCATGTCATTACTCATCGGTTCTTCAGTATTAAGTTGATTTTCTTCAACGCGCCCACCTTTAAATCGTGCCTACCGTACCAGTGCAACCACATTTTTTTTCCTTTTTGCTCTTCGTCTTGCGCTAATCGTATAGCTAAAGGCAGTCCATAGCCTATTGCGTTTATCCAATATTTCATCCGTTGAAGTCTAAGGTTTCTGTGGGGCTAACGTTCAAAGTAATTTCTGTGTTAGGCGTTTTATTAAAGTAAGCAGGTGTAGACAAAACAACCACCTTGTCAGAAATTCTAACTACTTGCACAGTTGATCGTATATACCAATCCTCTATTAAATTGTTTGAACCTGCGCACTGCAAACTATACGTGGCATTTGCTCCTGAACTACGCTGTGATGTTTGAATGCTAATTGTACTGTGTGTCCCACTGTCACTTTGGTTGTTTATAATCGTAGGACTTCCAATAGTGCGTAAAGTGCAAGCTGTAGAAGCTGATGTTCTTGTATTTGCTAAAGCAGTTTTCGCTGTAAAGTTAGCTGCGTTACCATGTGTAGAACTAGACCCGCCTACTTCAATAGCAGTTATGTCATAAGTGATATACGTGATAGTGTCATCAGGCACAGGTATGTCGCTTATCCCTGTTGTTGTAGCTGCTGTAACGCTGTTAGCATCAATCGTTCGAGCGAAAAATTCTGCTGTGTATGTGCCTCCTGAAACAAATCCTCCATTGAATGGAGTTACTGTAATGTCGTTATAAACGCCAATGTCAGCAGGATTGTTAGGAAATCCATCGGTAGGTTCAGTGTCTTCAAATGAACCAATCGGATTTGTACCACCTCCCCCGTGAGAGTTGCCAGGATTATGAAAGCATTTGTTGTGTAAATCACTCCATATAAAACCATTCAATTTGCAACATTCAGGCGTAGCATCAGCAGGCAACCCTGTTTCTATGTCTACAAAATCAACAGTACCGTCTGCATTTAATCCAAATGTTGCTACCTGTAAATTGCAATCCGAACTAATTAGGGCATTTGGCGCATTGATTACTTTGATCAGTTCCGCATTGCATAGTTTCTCCCCGTCAAGCGTGAAGTTTTTTAAACTTAGTAGTTTCCAATATGCACCTTCGATGTACAGTAAATCATTAAACTTTAAGTCATATACATCAGTAGCATTGAGCGCAAACTTAGCTGTCATCAATCGGCTTTCGTCTCCGTATATCTCATTCATCATACGCAACCAGTACACCTCAAATAACTGTTGTTTTGTGTATCCGTTAATTGGCGGTGTGTTTAGATTGTCAGGGTAGCTGTAACCCCAATGCAAAGACAGGGTGCTTTCCGTTACGCCATAACTATTGTTTTGTGAAAAGTATGGATAGACAGCACTGTCTTGTGTGCCGTACTTAAAAGTGTGTCCATTGCCTATCGATTGCAAACCGTTGTAGTAAGCTAAGACAGGTTTACAAGCAACAAATTCCTTTAGGTATATATTATCATTTTGCGCCCAATTCCAAAATGTAGGGACAAGAACATTAGGGACTAAGCTAGATGTGTTGTTTTCTGAATTCTGATAAATTTTGCGCAGGCGTAATGGTTGGAAAATGTCGCTTGTTTTTATCTCACCTGTGGCAAAGTCGTTGTCTTCATTTTCAAATATGTACGTACCCTTGACTCTTTTTTGGTGATGCTGATACCATTCGTTCAAAAAATCTTCTCCTTCACCGTCCGAAAACGTAATTGATTTCTTTTGATACTTCGTGGTTGGCTCAATCGTTATGCTGTCTGCATCTACTTTATTTGTCCAATCTTTACCTACTCCTGTATCCCACCATGTTTCCCAAGGCTCAACATATATTGTGCCTACGGCATCCCGATCTGTAACCATGCGCAAGTTGAACTTCTCAAATACAGCTTTGAGCCATTTGTCAACAGTAACATCAGGAAAGTTTGATGATACGTCAACGATAGTAGTTGAGATGCTAGAACTTTCTAAAGTAAAATATGAAACTAAATCGCCATCGTTCGTAGTAATTCTTGTTGCGTCAAACGAATTGCTTGTGCTACACTCTACCTCTACTACATCGCCTTGGGAAAGCTGCAAATACGACTGGCTCTGAATCACATTAACTACTAATGGGTCACAAGTATTTACGAAATTCGTGCCGCTATAACTGTTGCCGTTTTGTGCAAATCGAACATTGACATTGAATGATTCGGCTGAAGTATAATTTGGAACATCAACAAGCAACATAGTTTGTAGCAAGTAGTACCCATCAAATGGCGCAATAAATTGCCCATTAGTTAGCAAACCATCAGGGTCATAAAATGGGTTGCCTGTTTCAAGATTAAAATTTAAGGTTTGATATATTCCTGTTTGTGATGTAGGAATGTTTAGCGCAGATGTTAAGCCTGTTTTAAACCCATAAGTTGCCCTTGATTGTACCCTTTCAGTTTCTGTAGCAAGAAACATATAGATTTTACTGAAGTCTGCACTATCAAAAAAATCGCTGTCGTACACAAACCCTGCATATTCAAAAATATATTGAATCAAGTATTGAATCCTGATTGCAGGTTTAAAGTTTACAGGGTCTAAGCCACCTGTTCCTAAGCTGTAACCATTAGCATCAAACATAAATCCTGCGCTTGTTGTGCCTGCGGATTCTGCGTTAGTCGCACTGCTTACCCCATAGTCTGCTAATGGGTATACTATAACTCCACCACCTACGTTCCCGGTGGTTATGTCTGTCAATGACCAACTAGCAATGATATTGTCCCACGTTAAAAAATGGTCTAGGTCAGTATCTACTGTGCCTGCCTCAGTAATAAATAGCTGCTCCCATGACAAGTCTTTAATTGTTTCAAACAGCTTTGCCAACTCTTCAAATACTACTACGGTATACTCTTCTTCTGTTGCGTTCAACAGTTGCATGATACCTGACATTACTAGAATACCGTTGTCGTACACATCAACGTTAGTACGCTTGGTTGCCTTAAATGTCCCTAAACTTACATTGTAGTCATAGTAGAATGAAAAGAACTTTAGGTTCTCACGTGTAGCAGGCAGCTTAAAATTAAAGCTGTAAGGTGATCGGTTAGCAAAGGGTTTTGCTAAATCTTGAAATTGGAAATTTAACTGAATTGGTACTTTAGGTGTATCTAACTGTACCTGGTTTGTTCCGTCTTGTGAAGTAGCTATTAATTGTACCATTACCTAGTTGGTCGTAATCGTGAAATGTCTACCTGTAACTCATAAGAAGTCAAGCCATCATTAACAGATGTTTTGCGTTGGAACGAACCATCTGCCACTACGACTCGTACAGCTTTGTTTTTGTCTGCCCCTGTAGAGTTTGTGCCGTAGTTATCGCTGCCTGTCATGTATACTCGCTCGCTATTCATAAGCGACATCATCAAAGGACTTAATGTAGCAGGGTCACCAAACGCTGTATTTAATTGAAACGTGGTAGTCGTTACGCTACTTGCTTGTGTCTTGCCTCCTTCGTAGCTGTACTTGCTGTAAGCTGTTGCTCCTTGTCCGTTTGCATCATAGCTGTTACCTCCAATCTCTCTGTACTCTGTTCGCTTAATGTTTTGCCTTAACTCTGACTTGCCATTAAACACAAGGCTATCCAATCCACCTTTGCTGTTCCACCAGTGCAAGGTGTAAAACTCGCCTGCTTGCTGAAACTTGTTGCAGTCTAAACGTTCAAACCTATATGTAGCAGAAACTGCATTTGACCAAGGTTCACCTTGATTGTCTGATAAAATAATGTCATAATGTGTCCACCCTGCATTAGTTGCATTTGCAGGTGAATACGTTCCCGATTGACCATTTAGATTTGCTGTGCCAATACCAAGATAAAGCAGCCTTTCAGTGTCTGCTGTTACAGTGCTAGGTGTTGCACCACCAGTAGCAGCTTCGTTGTTCAATGTGTTTTGACTTAACACTGTTGACCCATTGTAGTATCGAATGCTTATGTAATTCGCATCAGAATCTGTAGTGTTGATGAAAGCTAGTGTTGCCCAAGTCGTTTTGCCTGTATCATACACCACGTAATTTTTGTACACTCCTCCGACTAAAGGTGTATCAGAAAGAAACAAAGCGTTAGCATCATTAGGTATGTATGAATCGCTATCCGTTGTTTCAATTACCGTTGAGGTAGGCAGGGTAAAATTGCCTGATACCAACTGAACTGTTTGATCGGTTTCACTGTCAAGCGTTAACGTAGGTTGTAAATTTTCTGCTGTTGCCGAATAGTAACCAAAGCGCATTGTTACAGTCTTAAATGCAGATGTGTTTGTGCTTAGTAAATTGCCTGCTGACTGACCTAAAAACCACTTGTTCTCGTCAGGCTTCACAAATTGAGCCGCAACAATTCGTGTGTTAAAAACAGCGCAGTCAGCATTGTTTGGTAGTTGCGATAAAGTAGCCTTGATTGCTAAATCAACAATTACCGCGCAAGCATACCTGTACTTAAAATCTCCTATGTTGTCTTCATCTTCAACCACATAGATTAGTTCGTCATACGCACCGCGTAAACCTGTGCTTGTTTGTCTTACGTTATATGCCATTACCCTAAATTGATTGTGACTGTGTATTCTTTGCCAAAGTTGCTGTTGTAGAATAGCTGCAAGTCTTTTGTTAATGCTGCGCCTAGCTTTCGTTGTGCTTGTTTTTCTGCATGGTCAAACGCTAGGGCATAGTAGCCAGTCGGCTTAATGCCTGTCAAGTAAACGCTTCTCGCTATCCTTTGGGACATAGCATCGTAACTTAAAAACCTTCCTTTCTTATCCCTCCACGATTGATTGCTTATCCCCCGATCGGTTATCCATTTTCTAATCGCAGGCTTTAACGCTCCCTTCTGACCTGTCCCACTTCCAAATTGATATTCGCTTTCAGGTGCTTTTGTAGAAGATGCTGCACCTTTTACTCCTTGCTCTACAAAATCCCAATAAGGGACATCAGCACCAAACGACATAGTTAAACCTGTAGCCGTTTCTGATAGTTCAAACCCAAGTGATTCAGACAAAGCACCCGTAACCACCTTGTCCTTTTCTACTAGAATGCTTCGTGCCTCTGACACAACATAGCCTCCCAAGTCTTTGATAGCTTTCAAAAACTTAGGCATCTTTAGCAAGTACCTGTTTTGCCCTACGTTAATTTCTACCTCTAGCTTAGTCATAAGGGGCAATGCAAAGGTTCAATGGCGTAGGTAGTTTAATCTCAAACTGCGTACTCCACCCTGTAAGTAAATTGTCAAACCTAGCTGTAAACGGTGTGCAGTTCAAGGGTAGTTCGAAACTCCAAGCATTAGATATTTCGCTTCCTTGGTTTACGTTAAATACAAACTGGCTCGCTACGTCTTGCAGTAACAGATAAGTTTCTGTGTATATCTGTGTAATGACTTCCTGCTGTTTCTCTATTACAAGATCGCCTACTATGATTTCATACGAAAAAACAGTAGCCCCACCTTCCATCGTTGCGCCTGTGCATTGACCATACAGTAACGGGTAGTCAGTCACGTTCAACTTCTCCATGTCCAACGTATCAATAGTAGACGTATGGAAACTTTTTAGCGTTAAGTGATTATCTACAATGGCTTGTAAGGCGTTGTTAATGTCTTGTATTGTCTGCATTCATCTTAATGTTTTGAGATACTCGAACGTCTTTCTCGTATGATAGGAAGGTCAGTACATCTTCTATATACAATTCTGTTACACCCTGAATACTTAAAGGATTTTCATTTGCTAGTTCGTAGATAGTGGCGTACCATCCCCACTTACTGTGAATTGTCTTGGCTTTTTCATCTGCATCTTTCCGTTCAAAGAGCGTTGCATAGTGATAGCTAATTCCTTTTCGATGTTGCAAAAAAAAACCAACGCTCCTATAGCTACATCCATCTTCAAGTTAAGCATTTCTGCTTTCCTTTCCTTGCTTGGTAGGTATGTTTCTATCTCGTAACTATCATGGCGTTCAAGCACAATTGGTCTGTAAAGAATAGACATAATGATGTGCAAGTTCTCAAACATACCTTGATTGCAAAACGTATCAAGGTCTGCAAATTCCCCTACTGTTAGCGTTGTCCAATTAGGTATGAATCCGTACCATCTATCATTCAGCTTAACCTTGTTTTGTAATGGCTGCTTCATAGTAGAAGCGTCAGGGTCAGAAATAAACCACGCAAGCATTTCACCTGCTTTTTCTATCTCGTGCCATTGAGCATTTTGTAGCGTACCAGGCTCTAAGCCTCCCAAACATTCTATGGCTAAACGAACTGACTCATGAGCATTCATGGATTTCTCGTATGCTTTCCACACGTTTTGATACTGTTCTATGGTTATCTCGTGGTAACCTTCAGGTAGGCTTACTTTCATCTTACGTAGTATGTACGGTTTCTATGTGCTAGTTTATTTAGGCAGCAGTATCTAACAGCATCGATTCCATGATTCCAAGCGTCCCGTGGGTGTGGAAGTATGCGCCCGTCCCGATCTGTATTCCACTTGTAGTTTCTAAACTCTTTCTGCAAGTTCAAGCTGTCCGACTTGATAAACAACTTGTGCCTTCTCATTATGTCAATGCCATTGCGTATGCTGTCTGCTCCTTTACGTGCAGGCTTCACGTTAAAGTTCATGCGCGATAACTCGGTAATGCTTTTTGGTTCTGCGCTGTCTGCTATGATTTCATCATGCCTTCCTATATCCCATGTCTTAAACTTCTCCCCTAAGTCTTGGTTGGTTAAACCTCCACTGTATATCAACTCCTCCATGTACAACTCATCCCCCCTTTGACTAACTCGAACTAAGGCAGCAGGGTCAGCAGCGAATCCAAAGTCTAAACCGTATGCTATGTGCTTTGCGTTCTCTGGCAGTTCGTCGTATACGTGCGTTTGAAATATGGTTTCCTTACTTATACCTCTCTCCCCTAGTCCATAGATTCTCCAATAGTTTTCATCTGTTTCCTTCAGTCGTTCAATCTCATCTATCACCTCCTTGTTTAAGAATGGATTGTCCAGGTACGTAGACTTAAAAAAGTCGCAGTCATCCCTAGGTATCACCGTATCATAAATCCAATGAAACTCTTCTGACGGGTTGAAATCGATAAAAATCTTGTAGAGGCAGCGCATAGAAATTTGGACGAAAACCTCTTTAGCTAATTCTGTACACTCGTTAAGAAAAACGAAGTGATGCTTTGCTCCCCTGAATTTGTCAGGTTGATCTGCGCTTATGAATTGAACGAGGTTGCCAAACAGATTGTACGTGTTCTCTGTCTTGTTGTGGTATTTCTCTTGATACCATCCTGCCTCCTGAATGATGTTAAAGAAGTCACGCATCACACTAGCGCGAAGCGAAGGGAAAGACCTACGTATGATGGTTATGGTATACTGTGAATTTTGGTACGTGTAGCACCACTCACATAGGCAATGTAAAACCGAATAGGTCTTGCCGCTTCTTGAACCACCTTGCAAGCAAACTATACGTGCTTTACTGCCCTTTACATCGTAGTACGCTTTGGGCTGTTTCACGTAGTTAGGTTCTCTTCTTCTTGGTCTGTCCTATCCAATACCTCATCGAACCACGAAGGGGGCTTAGAAGCCTCTAAAATCGTTACGTCAGTTTCTACTTGCTTAGGCATAAAGTATGGCATCAAGCTACTCAAAGCCTTTAGGTATTTCTCATCACTGTTCTCACGCAATACACCCAATGAATCTCTGATCTTATCTATCTCGCCTTCCATCACCTGCACAAACAATTCTCGTGCCTCACTAGAAATTTTACCCTTAGCACCTTTTGGTCTTCCGTTAGGGTTTCCCGATTGTCCTTTATCGTACTTAGCCATGTCTGTTTTTTTCTGTTCTTTACAGGTTCGAGTCCAAGAAGGGTTTACTAGCCCTTGAATATCATTCGCACTTCTGTTTGTCCTCCACCTTCAGGAACTTGGACATAGATTTGTTCAATCCATTTATTCTTGTACCCTTGAGCAATCCATTTGTCATGCTTTTCACGCTCACGAGTTAGAATTATTTGTTGCTTTTCTTCTTCATTATGGGTTAGTCTGTATGCTCCGTATGGATCAAAGGTAACTATGCCTTTGTCGTGCATCTCACTTAGTCTTGCTGATGCTGTTTGATTCTTTAGCCCCAAATGAAACTCAATCATTTGTAGGTTAGTTGCTCCTTTGCTTTCCAAGTAAGAATGTATCTGCTGTTCCATAGATTGTTTCTTAGGCTTGATTTCTTCGTGCGCCTGGTAGCTTGCTTTACTCATCTTCTAGTTTGCTTTTAAAATGTTCTATTATTTTCTCTGTCTTTACCTTGTAGTAGTCCTTAAATTCTCCCTCTCCTCCTTCCTGCTTGTACAGCTTGTAGAGTACAGCACGTAACCTTTGGCTCTGTGTCTTCTTCTTGTCGTACAAGTCTAACTCTATGCTGTCTAACTCTTCAAACGGTACGCTCTCTTCAGGCGAATCATCAGCCCTGAAGTACAGTATGCCGAATGTATCTAATAAACTGTCAATGTTCATTAGGTCTTGGCTCGTCTGCTCTTGAGTAAGCAAACGTAAACTTACGCTCCTATCCTTTCTGCGTTGGTATCCGTCAAGGATTGCAGGGCATAGGATTTTCATTTGTCGCAGCTTATAGCGTATGCCTTTTCTAGTTGCTCCAACTTACCAAGCATACAACTTCCGCACCGTGTTTTCTTCAAGCGTACACCAAACGTCCTTTGGTATACATCAATCAACGTGTCTTGAAAACCTAAGCCAATGTTTGCTCCTTCGTAAAACTTAGGCTTCAACACTTCAACCCATAGCTTTTGATCGGCTTCACTCATGCCGTCATAACGAGGGAATCTATTATTAAGATACTGCTTTCTCTTAGCGCATCCACAATCTTTGCCTGTTATCTCAGACACTTTTTCAACCACCTTTTTAATCCCTGTGGCTTCTGTAAATTTCTCAATGTCATCCCCTAAACCTTTTGATTTCTTGGCTCTTTTCTTGTAGGTGCGCTTGGGCTTTCCTAATGCTTCTGTAGATTGTTTGTCTGTTGATTCCTGTGGCATCGCTTAAAGTGTTTAATGTGTGACTGTGTAAATAATATGCTTTGAAAATCTCCCTATCAAACCAGTTGATTTCTTCAAGCATTTTGTATGCTGTACCTAATTGTTGTTTCTCAAGATAGATTATTTTTTCATCATCGAGCATCAATTGCTCTATGTTGTGCTTTGTTTTTCTGCTTTCATACTCTACATACTTCTTGTAAAACTTGCCGTCCTTATGGTAACTCGCAATCCTCATTGCTCGTTTCATGTAGGGTAGCATTTCGTTGCGCTCGCACAACTTGTCTAGTGATTCACCTTTTTTCATTAAGGTAATTGCCATGTCATGAACTAAATCATTTGACCAGTACTCACCAACCAAGCGTACACTGTACCTAACTAATGTGTCATATTCTTTTCTAAGGAAGTTTTCGAAACAAGTCATTGTAATGGGCAGTCATTTCTTGCAAGTCTGCTATGCTAAATTTAACCGTTTCATTGCTCATGCGTAAAATCTTATCGGCTGTTCCTTCACCGTAGATTGCATCCAACCTTTTAGAAAAAACATATTGCTGCCCCCCTAAAAAACCGTTGCACCGTTTACACTGACAAGCGACATTCACTAATCCTTCAGACGGTTTGTAAAGCCAACGTGTACTCATCTTGGCTCGCGTAATAAAATGTCCGCAATCCATAAGTTTCCAACTTTTGCGATCCAAGCAGGTGAAACAATTTGCTATGCCATTTTCATCTGCGCTAGATTTCCTAACATAGTCGCTTAACGCCTTGTCTAATTTCGCTTTCGCTTTACTCTTCTTCACTACCATCTTCAAAAACTGTATGTTCACCACACGATACGCAAATCTCATAGTCCCCTACTTGTGGTGTTCCACAACAAACACTTAGTAATTCTTCATTCATTGTCCCATCCGTTTTTCTTTTTTAACCTGGTACCTATGCCTTCTTTCGTTGGCACATGATCTTTTACTTGCAGCTTATCATACAGTTCAGCTAGTCCTAAAGGCTCTAACAACTCATCTGCACGTTCTATTTTTTGTTGTTGATCTTCAGCTACTTTGCGCTCTAACATTTCGGCACGAGTTTCTCCTTCATACGTAGCTAAACAGGTAAGGATTTCAGGCGTTTTGAATCGTTCGAACATCTTACCGTATTTGCCTTTGCGTATCATATCAAAACAGACTCGTATTTCTTCTAGCTTTAATGTAGGGTATTCATCTATGATTGACCTACAGCAGAACATTAGTTCTTCGTCGCTTTGTATGGTGACCTTGTAGTTCAACTCTTTAATCATTCGTCCTACTTCTGACACAATCCAACCCCGTACAATTTCAGGCGCAACCTTAATTGCTTTCTGTATGTTAGTGCCTTCTTCCCATGCTTGAGCAGGTGACAAAGAAATGCTGCTATCCTTCAGTAACGAATGACTTAATGTTGTCAGCGTTAAAGTTTGATTGCTTGAAGCCCTTGTTAACTTTTCCATCCTGATATTTTTTTTGTCTGCGCACCCAATTTCGTGCTGTTGCTTTCCAGTCTTTAATCTTGTTGCCGCCTTTTAATTTCCACCCCGTCTGATCGTACCAATCTTTAAATGCCTCTGCTTCGTCGTAATGATTTTTTACACCCAATTCTGCAAAGTACAAATAACATTCTTGAGCATTAGGAATCTTTGTAGGCTTCCCTTCATTCATTGAATTGTTACTTGTATTGGTACTTGTATTAGTATGTCGTACTTTTTTACGGGTGTTGACCGTAGTTTTCGATGGTTCAGAACGTAACTTTTTACGGGTACTACCCGTAGTTTTTGATGGGCTAGACTCGTAATTAAGTACGGCATTCATCCGTAAAATTCTACGGCTGTGACCATCAATTATTTCGTGGGTTCGAATGATGTAACCTAATTCCTCCGTCCTCTTTAATGACTTTTCAATCGTGCTTGCAGAACATCGAATGTGATTGCACAAATGCTCATTGCTTATAAAGCACGGCAAGCCATTTCTACTAAATGAATCAACCTCTAGAATAACTAGTTTCTCTGTCCAACTTAACTCATCGTTCAAATACAAATCGCTTGGTATCCAAACGCCTTTAAATTCTCTGTTGCTCATTGGTATAGATATTGGTTTTTACCTGTTAACTCCTTCAGGTGCTTATTTATTTTATTCAACTCTTCTACTAATATACTTTTCTTATACCCTTGTACCTGGTCGTGCAGGTAATACAGTTGCACCCGTAGTAAGCGCAACTCATTTACGGTCAGCTTGTAAGTGTCGAACATCCGTACATCTCTGTTCGATCATCTCTACCACTTCTGCTACAGGAACATCACCCCATTTAGAAAGCTGCTGTACGTGAGTAAAGAATTTTTTAGGGTCTTGATTGTACCAACGATTCACTGTGTTTTGCCCTACTTCTAAGGCTTCACCTAGTTTGTTCTGTGTGCCAAACTTAATCTTAATGAAAGTTTCTAAAGTCATTTCGCAATTCATCTAAGGTTTTTAATAATAACAAGGCGTTCTGCTTTGTTTCTTCAGGGCTATTTGAAAAGGTTGAAGCATGACCAATTGCCCATTTCAAATCTTCAGGCATTGGTTCGTGTATGTACTCATACTCCAATGTATAGCCGTCTTCAAGTGTTTGCTTTAGCTTTCCCATTCTTCTTTTTCTTCAGCTTTAGTAAAGTGTCCCAATAATAATTTGTAATTTCTTGGTCATGCTGAATAGCAGTCTTTGTTGGGTACAGAAACTTCTGCCCATGACAACCGTCCATCAAAGTATAACCTAGTTGAAACACTAAGGTTGATACCCCATCCTTATTCATGTGTTTTTGCATCTGTGGTTGACGCTTTAACCATAGAAAAAAGTTATGGATAATGTCGTTGTACTCGTCTTCAGACGTAGGAGTTGTAATAAATTTATCCATTAGAAAGGCAGGTCATCATTGTTTACCTGGTCGTACTTAAATTCATCTAAGCCGTCACGCATATCAAGAAACATACGTGCTGACCTAGCAATCTCATTAGGAGTTAATTGTCCTGCTGATGTAGTAACAAGCTGTAGATAGGTCAGTGCTGATGTTATAGCCCATGAGTTGCCAATGTTTTTCTGAACCAATAAATCATCGACACTATTACCACCACCTTTACCTTTCCATTCTGATTTTGGTTTACTTAGTGACATACGTTTGTTGCCTCCTTTGTCTGTCCACTCTTTAGTCACTTCGCATTCATCGCCTACTTGCCATCGCTTTTCACTTTGTGCCGTTACAATTGCGCTGCGCTGATCGTCAAGCATTACTTCATAGTTAAAACAATCTACACCTTGGTCATTTTTCCAAGGCTTACCTGATGACTGCATTTGAATTATTTTGCTCATATTAATTATGTTGATTAGAAATTTCTTCGTTGATTTTATCCCAAGGCAATACACCTAACAAATCTTCCGTGACGTTAGTTATATCCATGCGAACGCCCGACTCACTGACCAGTTCAATTCTTACTATCTCGTACTCTTCAGGGTCAGACGGTACGTCATAATCATTTGACGCTGTTTGTGGGTAGTATCTATAAGCTACCTCTAAGTGATGCGTTTCGCTTACCTCTATGTACTTTGTTTCCATTACTTTATGCTTTCTACTAACCTGTGTATTCCTAGCATAAAATTGTCTGCAACTGTCTTCGCGTGTACTTTACGAAGCCTTTCGTAGTTTGCTAATTTCTCCTCGCATTTGGTAAGAATAGCCTTCGCCAACGATTCCATTTCAGGGTCATCTCCCGATTCCTTTAAATCTTCGTGCAAAGCCCAAGCATCTATTGCTCGCTTTTCCCAACGTTGCTCTGTCCAAATGTCTATTTTGTTGTGTGCCATGAAGCAAATATAGTGTAAAGTAATCAATACTGCAAATTATACAGCACAAAAAACCCCCACCTCGTTAGGCAGGGGCTTTGCGTCAAAGAACCGTGTTACGAGGAAACACAGTCGGTTAAAGTTGTCTACAAGTTACTTGTTACTTCGATTCTTTCCAAGTACAACAGCTTGTAAAATTCGGGATAGCACGTTAACTACGCGATCATCCTTTTTTGTTTCTGTCAAAGCTGTAAGTGTACCTGCTGCAACAAGAATCACATTTAAAATCTCACTCCAATACATCGTTAAAAATTCCATGTTTATTTATTTAAAAATTTATACTTCTCCTGCACATTAAAACTAGGGCAGGCTTTACTTGAAAACTCGTTGTGTCCATGAACTGACA
>Ga0208134_1001124_pt1 | contig 16147 bp, 21 predicted proteins | sample VirMetDEL_Mar_31_FD_184515 | JGI IMG/M metagenome (GOLD analysis project Ga0208134, IMG submission 184515) | Aqueous microbial communities from the Delaware River and Bay under freshwater to marine salinity gradient to study organic matter... | ecosystem: Environmental > Aquatic > Marine >... | reverse complement strand
TCGCTGTCGCTCGGCAGGGACACAATACCCCCAGCTTTTCCACTAAATATACACACCATACCGCTCCAATAACGGCGTAATTTATCTATGATTTTTGTGTTTATGGTCTTAACCCCAATATTCAATATCCAATTCCTCCTCCTCAACCGCCTTTTTCAATAATTCTTCTGCTTCAAAATAATATACCAAATCCAGTTTTTCTTCCAAAGTATCTTTAACCAATTCAAATCCCGTTTCCTCTAACCACCACCTATATAATTCCTCAATACTTCTAATAATACCAATTGTAATTTTATTATCTTCCAAGAATTGTAATGCCCTATTTTCACCATTATTCCATTCGCTTTCAAAGTCCTCGTATAATCCTTGAACCATCCGCTGTTCGCTATTATCATACATATTAGTTTCACAATCCTTTTTCCAAGCATCAATAACACATTCTACGCAATTATTATGTCCCGCATTTTTAATATCATAATCCAAGATTAGCTGTGTTTCAGTATCACTTTGTTTATCCATCTTATATCATATATTATATACCCATTAAGCTATTTCAATTTAGTAAAGAAAGAAAAATAAACTCCAAAAATAAAATACCAAATCATAACCAATCACATAAATTCAAATACTAATCACACATTTTATTAGGTAGAATTTCAGGGTCGCCGTGAAACTCAAAGAATTCATACCACCTACCTACTTTTTTAACTTCCTTTACATCACTATCCCACTTGGCTAATGCCTGATTTTTAGTGTATTTAGGTTTAAATGTAGTAGTCCAACATTCGTTTTCTTTGTATGCTGAATTTTTTTTATAATCCTTCAAAGGCATTTTAACATAGCAACCATTAGAACAATCCTCCATCATTCTAACACCATCTTCGGTATAACTAATGAAATAATGAAATTCACTTTCAGGATTATATTTATAATTATCCTCCATAAAACTCCAAGTCTTATTAACAAGTAAATTCTTTACACCTTCTTCTTTACGCAACCAATACAAATAACTATTTTCACATACACAACTACCCGCAAGTTCATTACCATAAGACCCACGAGTGTATCGGTAAAATACATTCATAATATCCATATCAGTTTCCGCATCTAATCGGCGTAGTTTTTCGCAGTCTTTTTGATATACTTTCATATATTCAACACCACCATCTTCACCAATAACCCTATCCACAATATTATCCCAAGCTATAACACCTTTAATTTCCTCACATAGTTCTTTGAAATCATAGTAGTCATTATTGATTTTTGATTGATTGTTTCCCATCTTATAGTTTGTATCATATATTATATACACATTAATCTAATTCAATTTATCAAACAAATAAAAATAAACTATCAAAATAAACTATCATTTTATTCCTCCCTTTTCATATCGTCTATATGTATTACAGGGTTCATCGTCCTCATAATAATTACAGACTGGAACAGGTGTAATAAGTTTTTCAATAATAGCAACCCGCTCATCACAAGTTTTAGTAATCCATTCACGAAATCCATATTCAGCAAAAAAATATTTATCAACAGCCAACTTATATTTTTCATTATTATCATAGTTCATTTTAACAGGTATTTCCATTATATACATACATAATATTTTATTTAAATACTTTTTAATGTTTATAAATAGGATTTTTATTATGGTCTATTTCCTTCCAACCTCCATTAGGATTAGGGAGATTAACTTTTTGAATATTACATTCCTTATGTAAATATACAGGAAACAAATATTTATATTTAACCAATTCCATTTCACTACATTTATTCCAGCATTTATCACTACAAATACCACTATAATATTGCTCTGTTTCTGTATTATTCATAGATTTAAATTTACCACTATCAATAGGGTCTTTTGATTGGCGACATTTACGGCAAAAGATTAATCCTGATAATTCATAAATTTCTTTAATAATACTAACTTCTTTCATTCCTTTATCAAGTATGCTTTCCTTACTCATCTTATATTATATACACATTAACGCTTTAAGCTAATTCAATTTAATCTTTTATTATAAAATTAACATTATCTTTGTGTTTCTTTTTTAACAAACTATTACTCTGTGCTATTTTATATTCCCTACTTTCATCACAAACTTTAATTACAGATACACGCATTTCACCATTTTCATATATACCTGTAATATACGGATTAGCATAAATAAATCTTGTTTCTTCCTCTGTTAAATAATACTTACTATATACAGGTTTCAAATGCTTCGGTGTAGCAAATAATCCTACCTTATATATATATTTATCACACATTATATATACATATATATAATATTTATACCATTTCTTCCATAATTTAAAAATAAAATAATAGTAGTTTAGTATATAATGAGCGACGATGAAAATGTTTCTTGTAGCAGTAAAAGTGATGAAGAAATTGTAGAAGATGAAAGCATTTCAAGTGAGGAAGAGGAAGAGGTAATTATGACTATTAAAAAAGGTAAAAACACAATATCAAAAAAGAAAGAAAAGAATAAGAAGGTAAAAATAACAGATGAAGAAGCAGAACAGAATGAGGTAATTAAGGTAGAAGCACCAAAACCAAAGCGAGAGCGAACACAGGCACAAAAAGACGCTTGGGCGAAATGTCTTGCTAAAAGGAGAGCAAATACAGAGAATAGAAAAGCACAAGCAAAAGAAGAGAACCAAATAAAAAAGAAACAGAACGAGAAAAAGATTGTTAAAAAAGCAATCAGCATTAAAAAGAAACAGGCAATCAGGGAAGCGATTGTAGAGGATATATCAAGCGAAAGTGATGATAGTGATATTGATATTATAGCGGTTAAAAAAATGTTAAAAAAGAAACAGGAGAAAAAGATTAAATTAAAAAAGGAGAAAAAGAACAAGCAAAGCAGGATAAAGAAAGCCAAACCTGTTGTAGAGAGTGAGAGTGAGAGTGAAGACGATACGCCACCACCACCTAAACGAAAAACAAAACAACCATTACAGCCACAACCACCTCAATTAATTTTCTATTAAAAATATTATATATTGTTTTATTAAATGAGTTCTGTGAGAAGTATGAATGGTATTAATAATATTGAAGTAAATGAAGTGGAATTTCCTGATGGTTCAACTATAACATCAGCACAGAATTTAGTTCAATTGGATACGAACAATAATTTTACAAGTAATAACACCTTTAATGTTAATTTACCTACGAGTGATGTAAATCCCGATTTAATTCATATTAATAATAATACTATGTTAAATAAACATTCAGCAGATAAATTATATATTGGAAACGATGAAATAAGTGAATGTTTTAACGGAGCATCTATAACAGGAAGAGATATAACCCTAACGAGAATAGATGGTGAGAATGAGGAAGTAATATCAATACCCGAAACGAGTTTATCTACTTGTGTTTTAAAAACAGGCACTCAAACAATAGACGATGTTAAAACTTTTACATCATTTCCCGTTAAATCAGGCACAACACTAACCGATTTAACACCAACAGCAGACGGACAATTAACCCCAAAAAAATATTTAGACCATAAATTAGGCGTGATAGATACTATAATTGACGAAATACGAGATAATGTTTATGATGATGCGGAAATTACTACCGCTAATAATGTAAATACATTAACTCTAAAAAGACCTGACGGAGGTAGTGGCGGAAATACCGCATTAACTTTACCTCAAACCGATTTAACCTCTGTAAATTCAGCAATAGCAACTAACACAACAAATATAGCAACTAACACAACAAATATAGCAACTAACACAACAAATATAGCAACTAACACAACAAATATAGCAACTAACACAACAAATATAGCAACTAACACAACAAATATAGCAACTAACACAACAGCAATAAGCAATTTAGTAGAAGCAACTAATTCGTCTTTTGATACGGCATCATATACAGCACCTATATTAAAATTAACAAACATAGTAGGAACAGAAGAGGATATAACGATAGATGGTTTTGGCGACGCTATTTTAACAGGTGGCGTGTCCCGAGCAGACCCCCAAATATTCACAGCGTTTAATAAGTATTATATTAGACCATTCGCCGACATTATACCATACCCCCCAGCACCAACACCAGCAAACCCAGCAGCTGATGGAGATTTTATAATGAAGCGTGATGGAGATTTATTATACCTACCTATTACTAATAGCGGAGTTGCTTTTTTAGACGGAAATAATACTTTCGGTTCAGGACAGGGGTTAGGTTCAAACTCTTTTAATCCAAGACCAACAACAACCTTAACAAACTCAATAACAAGCGGTATGTTTATAACCAAATACGACGCAGAGAACCAATTAGATAGTATAACGACATCTGGGGATATTCAAGCAAACGGAACTATAACAGGCGGAAGTATTCAAACGGGCAGATTTGGACTTATAGGAGTTGGTTATTGGGCGAGAATGAATATTAAAACGGGAAGTCCATCAATAACACGATTATATATAGACCCCGAAAACCTATCTAAACCTTTGGCGGTGTATATTAATGGATATTTACAGGCAGATGTTATTAGGGTGACTGGAGGAGGAGTTTCAACCACTGGAACAACATATATTAATAATTATGGAGTTTATTATCAAGGTTCAAGTGGGGTAGGAACGGCAAACGGCATAGCGATTAAATGGCGTTCCTCAAATAGTTCCATAATATGTAGGATTGATAATACTACTGATATAGTAATAGGACAGGCGAGCGACCGCAGAGTTAAACGAAATATAAAATCAATAACACCCGAAATATCAAGAAAGTTTTTAGATATAATTAAACCTCGTTCATATAATTCCGCAACTTATGACGTATCGGGTAATATTCCTAATCGTTATTTACCCGATTTTGATATATCAGGTTGTAGTGATATATCAGGTGTTATACCCGATGTTAGAATATCGTGTGAATGTGATGATACAATTTATGGAGGAGTAGCACAGGAGATAGAGGAACATTTCCCCGAATTAGTCAATTCACCCGAAGATGATGGTATTAAAAGTTTAAAGACTGAAAGTATTGTATTTATGACTATTAGTTCATTACAATTAATAGATAAAAATGTTAAAGAATTAAACGAGAGAATTGCTATTTTAGAAGACAAGATTAATAATATGTAGTTTATATAATGCCTCGTATGTATTTATATAAATCAAAATCAAAGAATAAGAAATATACAATTGTAATGGAAGATGAAAAAGGTAAATCTATGAAGCACAGGTTCGGGGCAAAGGGTTACAGAGATTATACATTAATCAACAATAAGAATAGCAAATATTATCTTCCAAATAAAGAAGACAGAGAGAAGGTAAAACGAGCATACAAATCACGCCACAAAGGAGATAAGGGATTAAATAATTTACATAGTCCAGCAGAGTTAAGTATGATGTTGCTTTGGAATAAACCGACATTAAAAGCATCAGTTAAAGACTTTGAAAAGAAACACAACGCAAAAATTAATATTATGTTTTAATATATATATGCCTCCAAAAAAGAAGAAGCGAAAAACCAAACAACCAACTCAAAGGCAATCACAGAAACAAATTGTAAATATTAATTTTCCCGAGAAGAAGAAACGCAGAAAACGAAGACCTGTTAAAAAGGATAATTTACAGATGGCGGTTCAAACGCTGTCTTCTAATTTAAATATGTTTAGTAGTGATACACAACGATTAAACAACTTGGAAAACCTTATTACTGAACTACGGAGAGAAGCAAGACAGCCTATAACAACAGGCGTAATAAAACCTACATCAATAATGGAAACGCAAACAAGCATACCTGTATCAGTAATGGAAACACAAACAGACCCGATAAATCCAACATTAAAAAAAACAAAGAAAACACAAACAAGAATACCCGTAGCAGTTAATACCCCGATAGGTGGTGGATTTTTACCAACTCCATTTGTCGTAGGGGGGCAAAACCCCCAAATAACCGAACCATCTATTAATCCCGCATCGGCAACAGAATTAGAAGAGGGTGACCCCGCCGATTTATTCCGCAAAGGATTTGATTTTGAAGCAGTAAGCCAACCAATAGAAAAAGTTAAAAAGAAACTAAAATTAAAGGTTAAGAAACGAGCAGAAGCAAGTGCCGAAACTCCAAGACCTAATGTAAGTGATGAATTTATACAGGGAGGCGGAGCGGATACAGAAACAGAAATTCCTGTAAAATTAAAGAAAAAACGCAAAGAGTATCAAACCGTAGGTAGAAAAGCGGATAAATTTTACAAGCAAGGATTAATGAGAAAGGTTTTTGAAGGTATGAGATTAACAGACAACGAAAAAGACAGACAGCAATACGAAAATATTATGAATAAAATGAGTGATATGACCCAAGAGGATTTATTTTCCGCCGATACAGAGGCGAGATTAAACCGAGAGAGGACGGAACAAGCATTAAAGTATATTGGAGATTTAGAAGTGGCGTAATAAAACGAAGTTCTTTGTATTACTTTTTTAAAGTATAAAATAATTATCTAATTATACATATATAATGGAATTTACGGATTACGATGAAGACGAGCATATAATTAATGATGAGGGGTTTATTGGAATAGAAGTGTTACAGATGGAATTTAATTGCTTATCACCTGATAATCACCAGCTATGGTATTTATATAAACAATTTAACGAGAAATATTTAAATGACGAGGAGAAAACTATGATTGATACTCATATTGATAGACTGGTTGATAAGCAAAGAAGAATTAATAAAAAAAATACTGATAAACTAACAGAAACGGATTTAGGAACGATTAAAATATTATAACATACCTTTATAAAGCAATATGGCGGAAAATCAAGTCGCAGAAAGCAAGATTATAACTATAAATTCCGCAAATGCCGTGAAACTAAATGGTGATAATTTATCTAATATAATATTTAATTTCCAAGATGTCGTGAAAACATTACAAGAAACAACGAATACAATTTCATTACAATCGGTAGAGATGCCTTTTAGCATTTATAATGTAGATTACAACAGAAATAAAATAACATTAAGAATAACATTATCAAATGGTAATACCTCCACATCTGTATTAACATTAACAGAGGGTAATTATAATGCTAATACATTTAGAACAGAAGTGATAGGTAAGTTTTTAGCATCAACCACATATGAAATTTTAATGGAATTATCCCCTACTACTGGCGTTTATAATTTAACACCAAAGACAAATGCTCTACAAAGTGTAACTATTTTATTTAACGGGACGAGTTGTAATAAAATAATAGGTTTAAAACAGGACACGACATTTCCTTTTAATATTAATAATCCATCAACTTTTAATTTTCCTGCTAATTTTTTGGGTGTTAAGAAACTATCATTATATAGTGATGCTCTTGCTGGTAATAATATTGATAGTAGGTCGTTAGGTGAGAATACATTAATAAATACAATTTCCGTTAATGCTCCTGCTTGGGGTTTAATAACTTATAATAACGCATCGTTGAATGAGAGTATATTAAGAAATACATTTATAAACAGGATTGATTTACAAATTAGAGATGAGGAAGGACTTTTAGTAGATTTTAATAATACAGATTACGAGATGACTTTTATATTAAGAACCTACACAGATTACAAAGAAAGATTAAAAGTAGGTGGTTTTAGCGATTTAGTAAGAAATGAGAGAAGGGATAATGCTATTCGTGAAGTTCTTGAAAATCCTGAATTTGAAGATGCCCCTATTTTAGATAAATTAAAACAATTAGAAACAAATGAAAAAACGGATACGAGTGAATATCAAGATGCCGAGTTAAATATTCTTTTAGATTAAATATAAAGTTTTGATATAAATTTTTATATTTACTATATTTATAATGAGTATGTCCGTTCCCCGTGAAGTTGATTATTCTGCCCGTCCTACTGCTCTACCGCCTAATACTATTAATACCGATATTGTTATTGCCCCGAGCAATGGTTCTTCGTTTTCCAACGATGGTGATATTATCCAGTTCCAGCTTCCATCAAGAGGATTTCTTGTTCCAAGCACGATGTATCTTCGCTACAAGTGTGCTGTTGTGACCTCCACCGAGAAGGCGGAAATGAGAGGAACTCCTTTTTACACCCCGTTTGTTCGGTCGCAGGTTTCGGTCGGTGCTTCGGTTGTTGAGAGCATTGAGGGTTATAACCAGTTGGCTAATATTCTTGTTAATACCAAGATGGATGTTGCCGAGAAAACTGGTCTTGCTTTCCCGCTCGGTGTTCTTGATTACAGCACCGCCCCGACTGCTTCCAATCTTAATGGTCGTCTTCTTTCTACTACTGGTGGCGAAACTTGGGATATGGCTGGTGCTTTGGGAAATATTCTTTCAAACGCCGACCATTTAGTTCCGTTGGGAGCAATGCCGTCGGTTCAAATTCAGCTTACGATGGACGCTGTTGTTAATATGTTTAACGCCACCGCCACAACCACTAATCTTACCTCGCTCACCCTTTCCAACCTTGAACTTTGTTTTCAGTCGGTAGAGTTCGGTGCTGAAATTGACCCGATGATTTTAAGTATGACTGATGAGGAGGGAAATATTCTTATTAAGTCGCAGTCTTACACATCGTCGTCGCAGGTATGCCCCGTCCAGACAGGACAGACCGAGCTTACTTTCAACCAGCGTCTATCGTCTATTAAATCCATTATTGCTAATTTTAATGGTGCTGGAAGTCAGGAGAACGATTGGGCGGATAGTGTTGATATTACTTCCAATCTTGGTGATTACCAGTTTCTTATCGCTAATCGTCCGTATCCAGTCCGTCCAATGTCGGTTTTACAGAATAAGGGCGGTGTTTATCAGGAACTCGCTAATTGCTGGTCTATGGCTCACTCGCTTTATTCGTCCAAACTTGCTATTATCCCGAGTGAGTTTGATGTTGTAGATGCCGACACTACGACCTATGATGCTCCTGCGAAGTTCTATGTCGCACAGAATACCGAAAAGCTTTCGTCTTCTGCTATGCTTACTGGTGTGTCGTCGCAACTTTCACCGATTTCGCTTCGTATTAACTTCGGCGGAACTGCCCCCGCCAACGCTCACGCTGTCGCTCTTATTTGCTGTTATGATAGTATTATGGTAATTAATCCTCTTGCTCGTCAGGTTGTTATTCGTCAGTAAATATACTTTTAATAAAAGTAATACAAAATGGTCTAATCTAATTAATGTAGTTTTTTAATAATAATATAATATAAATATGATTACTATTAAAAAACATAAACATCCAACATTATCGCCTTGTCAAATGTTGTGTGATAAACCGCTACATAAAAAGCTGGATAAATATGGAGATGGTGTTTTAAAATTTCTAAATCAGCATACAACTAATTTACTTGTAGGAAAACCTCGCTCTGGAAAAACAAGTTTGTTATTTTCGTTATTTGAAAATAAGGAGATACTACGCAAGGTTTATCATAAAATCTATGTGTTCCAGCCATCACCATCAAGGGCAAGTATGAAAAAGGATATATTCGGTAAATTACCTCCCGACCAATTATTTAACGAATTAACATATGAAAATTTAGATTTAGTTTTAGATGAAATAGAGGCAACACAGGATTTAAATATAGCCATTATTTTTGACGATGTAGGAGCAAGTTTGAAAAATTACGATACTATGAGTTTAATGAAAAAGCTAATATTTAATCGTCGTCATTTACGGACATCTGTATTTTTTTTAGTTCAAACATATTATTCAATTCCAAAAGATATAAGGAAATTATTTAGCAATCTTTTTATTTTTAGAGTGAATAAGAATGAACTTACTACTATTTTTGATGAGATAGTAGAGGATAAAGAAATTACAGATATAGCACCACAGATAAGCAAATTAATATATGATAAACCTTATAATTTTATGTTTATAAATACAGATAGTCAAAGGATTTTTAAAAACTTTGATGAATTAATTATATCTTCGTAATGTATATAATGGGTTGGGGAACAGTTGCTAAATTAGCTATTCCAATAATTACAGACCTAATTGTGGATAAGTTCATCAAGAAAGAAGACGGAGGTTACATTAAAAAAACTCAACCCGCAATGATACACGCAGGAGAGTATATCCTTCCAAAGGGCGTTAAGCCAACTCCCGCACAGCGTAGGGCAGTAGCGAAAAAGAAAATAACTAAACAGAAGGCAAAGGCAAAAGCACCAAAAAAGCCACAGCTACGGAAACCTGCTGTTAAAAAATCTGTTGTAAAAAAGAAACGGAAAGATAAAAAATAAATATATTTAATAATACTATAATGAGTATCTTTCGTAAAGGAGGTCTTCAAAGGTTCGGCAGAAATCTATTTAAGAAACAGGCAACAGGTATTAACAAAATTTTTAGTAAGGTTAGTGACGGATTAGGGTTTTTACAGAACGATAAAATTAAAAGCATTGTAAATTCGCCTGTTCTTGATGCTCTTGCTGGTAGGTTTGGTGCTACTGGTGTTTTACAGGGTGTTCGTCAGGGTTATTCGCAATTGGGTAATGCTAAAAAATTTGCTGATGCTGGGGCGGGTTTAGGTGCTGTTGCTATGAGTGTTGAAAAAGATGGCGTTAATAAAAATACAATTGAGAGAGTTAAAAATATCGGTAAAGATATAGCAAGTCTTCCATAATCTTTTAAAAAGATTTATCAAAGATTTTTGTTTTACTTTTTTATAAAAAGTATATATATATATAATGAGTTTTAGTGTTGTTATTGATAGTGTTGATGCTTACGCAACTAATAGCGTTTATGATAAGAAATATGCTATTGATTGGTCGTTTCTACCCGAAGGAGAATATGATTTAACATTTAGTTTTGTTTCATCACCAGCAACGGCGGTGGCGAGTGATGTAAAAGGAATTGCTCTTGAAGGACTTGGAACACAATTACAAGTTTATTTAGCTGGTTCGCAAACAGATACTAAAAGTTCTAATCTAATTGGTCTGTTAAATCGTGTTAATTTTAATGACGGAACAGCTCGTCAGCGTTTCCAACAACCAAGTTTTAATCCTCCTGTTGTTTTAAAGCAAAGACCGAGTAATAATATTTTTAGTGTTAAAATGATAAATACTACATCGGGAACAGGTGCTACTTCTGGAATGGGTGGAAGTTATATTTTAATGTTACATTTTAATAAGAGAGGGTGATGGAAAAAAATAGCCTCATTTTAATAATAAACGATTTACGCTCCAAGCGAGATGCTCTTTCATTAGCACACGAAGAATTAAAATCCAATAATGACGACTGGAATAAGGGAATAATCTTATTGAGTTTAACAGGTGGATTATTAGAAAGTGCTAAAATGAAATTAAATCTAAACGGAGCAGGGTGGGGATTATTACCAATTTTAATTAGCAGTATTATTGCCTCTATGAGTAGTTTAATTAAATTCCGCAAATACCCTGAACGAATGGAAGTTTTAATTCAGGGTATAAGTTTATTAACTAACACATTAAATAAATGCCGTAATCATAAGGAGGTTGATGATGATATATTAACTGATTATAATATGGCTTTGGAGAAACTGGAAACATCTGTTTATCCATCAGTCAGGAAAAAGTATTTGAAACAGAGCCACAGAAATTTAATAGAAATAATGAAACAGGAAAAGAAATATTATGATGCTATTGATAATGTTAATACAGGTAGGGATATTGAAAGTGATATAAGTAGTGATGATTTATCAGTTAATTATAGCAATTCACCATTACAGACAAAAAGAACATTACCACAGATAAACGAAGCAGATGATTTATAGGGGTTTTGTCCCCTTACGACAATTTAATTATCTTGTTATATATTATAATGGGTTTTGTAAATGCTGGATTAAAAAAGTATCACTCACCCGAAGAGAAAGCAAAGAGAAAGGCAAGACCTAAAAATAATAAATTAGCACAGGAAACAATAGATAAGGCAAAAGCACGAAAGAAGAAAAAAGAAGCAAAATTAATCTATAAATAAAAATCATCTAATGAGATTTGATAGTTTATAATTTATGAAATCAATATGAGAAAAATATATTATAAACCGAATATATAATAATGGAAGAAACAAACGACATACCAAAGTATAATGAAATAACCAAAGGATATATTTATAAATGGAGAGAACAAAATCCCGATAAATATAATGAGTATCACAGAAAATATTATGCTGTAAAAAAGGAAGACCCTGAATGGCGTGAAAATCATAATAAACGATGTCGTGAATATAACAGAAAATACGCTGAAAAAAAGCGTGGTGGAGAACCAGCGAAACCGAGAGGCAGACCTAAAAAACCTACCGATTTCATATCCATACTTGAAGAGAAATTTATGGACGAAGATATAGACTTAACAGATGAGATTATATTACTGAATTGATTTAAAGATAAAACAATATATACATCTAACTAAAAATGCCTACTCGTAGCGAAGCACAGAAAAAATCACAGAAGGCATACAGACAGCGGAACAGGGCGAAATGTAATGCTATTAATCTTGCCTCCCGTCATCGTAGATATAATGAAGTTGGTAGGGTTTATGCTAATAACTATTACTATTCTAAACGGAATTATACAGGCACAGATAATATGGGAAAGTATTTGAATAGCTTGTTTCTTGAAGTTTAAGGGGTTTATTTTAGGAGGTTTATTTTAATTGTTTAATAAATTGAATTAGCTTAAAGATTTAATGTGTATATAATATATAAGATGAGTGAGCGAAGCGTAAATCCAAAAAGCATAGGTTTAAAGTCAAAAGAAAAAATACTCAAAAAATTCCGCAGGGTATTCCAAGTGCCTCTTGAAGATGAAAAGGATTTAGTGGAGTGGTTACAAAGCGTAGGTGTAAAAACCCGTAAGCGGAAACCTAAAAGCGTAGCATTAGCGTTATGGAGTAAAGCTGGTATTATGTATAACAACCTATTACAAACGGAGCGAGAAGTGGAAATTAAAAGAATTAATATTCGTAATAAAAAAGAGGCGGAATTTATTAAAAAGGTTTTAGCGTTTGCTCGTAATCCTACAACCTCACAACGGACATTTAATTTACCTCGTGATGAGGTAATGGGTAAAATTCTAAAACAATTAGTTAATAATAAAACCAAAATTCTTATGAAGATAGGTAATGTATCATATCCATTAAATCAGGCTTTTATAGAAAAAATGCTGGTTGGTATTGCTAATGGTGATTGGTTAGTTGAAAATGCTTATGGTTATATTAGAACCAGCGACGAACAAGCGGTTTATGATTTAATGAATGCTACAACATTTACATTCATCATATTAGATGAGGGATTATCTAAAAAGAAAAAGAAAGGAGCATTCTTTAAACACACTCATAATGTTCCAGATTTGGATTTGACGGAATACCAAATATCATATTCAGGTGAAAAGTATTCTAATTATGACGATAGTTGTTTTATACAAGCAATCACAAAATTCTTTAAGAATAACGGGTTAGATGCTGATGCTAAAATTGCTCGTGCTAAATCCAAAATGATTACAAGAACTATGACGGCACAAGTAATAGAAAAAGTAGCAAAAGAATTGGAGGTTAGTATTTCTATCAAAGATGAGCGTGATATTAAAAATGATAAACATAAGACGAGAAACGACATTAAAAATAAGGGTTGTGAATTGGTTATTCCGTTAGGATTGATTGACGAGCATTACTTCTTGATTGAGGAATTTCCTATTACCAAATACGCTCTTACTAATTTTAAAGAGTTAGAAGGTGTGGATAGGTGGAATGAGGTTTATAGAGCTGGTAATAAAAGAACCAAAGACCGATTTATGACGAGTTATGATGTTATTAGTTATATGTTTGATAATAAAGATACATATCTAACCGAATTAGAACCTAATGAAATGCTGGGAACTATCCATTATGATATTGCTATGAATATTGATGTTTATGATGTTAGTGGTGAGGATTGTAAAGAGGTAGAATATAAAGAAAGGGGTATTAACCATTTGACGGGCGAACCGAAAGAAGATGAAGTAATATGCTATTTTGACTTTGAAAGCACTACCGACAACGGGAAACATAGAGCATATTTAGTTGTGTTTAAAACCGACCAGATGGATACGCCAAGATGTATTGAGGGTAAATTTTGCGGTAAGCGAATGTTACAAGAAGTATCAAGATTACACGATTACAAGCCTATAAGGTTTATCGCTCATAATGTTAAATACGATTTCCAATTCTTATACGAGCATTTATACCAAGTCAGTAAAATACAACGAGGCAGTATGTTATTATCGGCACGAGCGGATTTCTATGTTGATAATAAAAAATGTAAATTTAACTTTGTAGATAGTTATTCGTTTATCGCTACTAAATTATCAGCGTTCCCGAAGATGTTTGGATTTGAAGGGGAGAAAGAAATTATGCCTTATGGTTTGTGGAATACAAAAACAATTAAGGATAAATTTATGCTATTGAGTGATGCTCGTGAATATTGCGATAGGCAATTGATTAGTATGAATATCGGTAAAGATGTTACTGATGAGGAAAAAGAGGAATACTATAAATCATTTGTGGATAAGGCGAGGGAATGGGATTGTGTTATTAATGATGATTTTAATGGCGAACACCTTGTAGATATAATTAAATACTCTAAAATGTATTGTATCGTTGATGTGGATATTCTACAAAAGGGATATGAGAAATTTAAGTGTTGGATTAATGAGGTATGCGAATTAGACATTAACCATTATATTACATTACCATCAATAGCTGATGCGTATATGAAGAAGAGCGATGTGTATGAGGGTTGTTTTGAAATATCAGGAAGCCAATTAATATTTATACAAAAATGTATGGTGGGTGGAAGAACTATGACGAGCGAGAATAAGATGTTTAATTTTACAGGTGGTAATGGTATTGAATTAGACGACCTTGATGCGGTCAGTTTATATCCATCAGCGATGAAACGAATGGGAGGTTATTTAAAAGGTCAGCCGAAAGTATTACATAATAAAACCTATGAATTCTTAAAATCTATTGATGGGTATTTTGTAGAAATAACTATTACCAAAGTAGGTATTAATAAAAAGTTTCCGTTGATGAGTTATATTACCGATACGGGAATTAGATTATGGACTAATGATATGGTTGGTAGAACTATGTGGGTTGATAGGTTTGCGTTAGAAGACCTAATAGAATTCCAACAAGTAGAGTTTGTTATTGATAGGGGGTATTATTACAACGAGGGAAGAAACTACCAGATTGGCGAAACCATAGAGCATTTATTCCAGACCCGACTTGCGATGAAAAAGAAAAAGAATGCCGTAGAACAAGTATATAAATTGCTTATGAATTCCGCTTATGGTAGAACGCTATTAAAACCATTTGAAGATGAGAAGGTTTATGTTAGTGAGAAAAACCACGACAAGCATTTAGTTCGGCATTATGATAGTGTTAAGTCCGTCCAAAAACTACACGATAATAGCTTTGAAATTACACAGCAAAAACCTATAATAGACCATTACAATTTGGCTCATATCGGTTGTGAGGTGTTGAGTATGAGTAAAAGAATTATGAACGAGTTAATGTGTTTGGCGGAGGATATTGGTGTTAATATTTATTACCAAGATACGGACAGCACACATACTCCCGTTGCGGATATTCCACGATTAAAAGAAGCTTACTTTAAAAAATACGGGCGTGAATTAGAAGGTAATAATATGGGACAATTTAATTGCGACTTTGATAGTAAGAAGTTAAAGGGTAAAATCCGTTCCGTTGAGAGTGTGTTCTTGGGAAAGAAATGTTATGTTGATAAACTACAAGGTGACGAGGAGGGAGTATTTGATTACCATATTCGTATGAAGGGTGTGAGCGGTGATGCGATTGCCGATAAATTATTGGAGGAGGGTATTGATGTGATGGAATTATATGACCGCTTATATGATGGGGAACTTATTACATTTGACCTGTGTTGTAGAGGAATAAAGGCGTGTTTTGAAAATATGAAAGACGGAACTATGGAAACGAAGGTTGATTTTGAGAGGAAAATTAAATTCGGTGATAAAGATATGGAGGTGGAATAAAATGTTTAGTATATATATATATATATAATGACGGAAGAAACACAAGCATCGTATTTTCCACCGCTGGAAGAAAAGAAGGGATGGCGACCACAGGCAACTAATTTTACACGAGTATTAACTTATAATCCTGATACTAC
>Ga0208134_1001122_pt1 | contig 16156 bp, 26 predicted proteins | sample VirMetDEL_Mar_31_FD_184515 | JGI IMG/M metagenome (GOLD analysis project Ga0208134, IMG submission 184515) | Aqueous microbial communities from the Delaware River and Bay under freshwater to marine salinity gradient to study organic matter... | ecosystem: Environmental > Aquatic > Marine >... | reverse complement strand
GCGTTAAAGCTGTACGAGCGTATCTTTAAAATCCGTCACAAGCTTAGTCGCTGTGGCTCATGTGTAAACCAAAAACTATCAGACCTTGAAGCAGCCTATCTCGCAAGTTGTGAAGATTCAACAACTGAAACAAAACCCGAATAATCCTCGGTTCATTAAAGATGACAAGTTTGCGCTCCTTGTAAAAAGCGTGCAGGAGTTTCCGGAGATGTTAGCAACGCGGCCAATCGTAGTAAATAAGGACTACGTTATACTTGGCGGCAATATGCGCTACCGGGCCTGCAAAGAAGCCGGGTTAAAAGAAGTCCCTGTAGTCATTGTTGATTGGGACGAAGAGAAACAAAGTGAATTCGTCATAAAGGACAACGCTGGCTTTGGAGCGTGGGACATGGAGATGCTGGCAAATCTCTACGATGCGCACGACTTAACCGAGTGGGGTGTTGACATTGACTTTGCAAGCGAACTTGACACCGAACCTTCTGACGATGATTTTGAGGTGGAGCTTCCACCGGAATCATTCCTGAAGCGTGGGGACTTGATTGAAATTGGAAGTCATCGATTGCTATGTGGAGATGCGACCAAGTACGATGACTACGTAAAACTCACGTCTTTGGAAATGTGTGACGCAGTCGTAACAGACCCACCGTACAATGTGAACTACGAAGGAGGTACTGAGGAAAAGCTGAAAATTGAAAACGACCACATGGCCGACAACGATTTCTACCTTTTCTTGCTGGATGCATTTTCACGTATGATGGAATGCATTAAGCCGGGTAGTGCCTTTTACGTTTGGCACGCAGACACCGAAGGCATCAACTTCCGACTGGCTTTAAAAGCAGCAAACATACAAATACGTCAGTGCTTAATATGGGTTAAGAACACACTCGTTATGGGTAGGCAAGATTACCAATGGAAGCACGAACCGTGTCTTTATGGATGGAAAGAAGGAGCGTCTCACCGCTGGTTTACTGACAGGAAGCAAACAACTGTACTTGAGTTTGACAAGCCAAGGTCAAGCCGAGAGCACCCAACAATGAAACCTGTGGAGTTAATGGCTTACCTAATTAAAAACAGTACAGATAAAGGAGAGATTGTCTTAGACCCTTTTGTCGGTAGTGGCACAACAATGGTGGCCTGTAATCAGCTGGGTCGTTCTTGTTACGCTATGGAGTTAGACCCAAAGTACTGCGAAGTGGTTATTAACCGTATGCACAAATTGGACCTCAACCTGAAAATAAAAGTCAACGGTAAAGCTTACATACCTAACACATAAAAAAGGATGAACGACAAGAAAAAATCAATGCTGGAAGCTTTGGAGCGTTCGTTAGGTGTGGTTTCGGTTGCCTGCAAACAAGTAGGCATCAGTCGTTGGACCCATTACGATTGGAAAAAAAGCGATGATGAGTACGCGAAGGAAGTGCAAGGCATTGCAGAAGCGTCAGTGGACTTTGCTGAAAGCAATCTGTACAAGTTAATCAAGCAAGGCAACCCAAGTGCGACCATTTTCTACCTAAAGACCAAAGGAAAGAAGCGTGGCTACACAGAGTCCCAAGAGTTAGTCATTAGAGAAAAGAAACCTTTGTCTTGGTTTGATGAAGTGCTGGACCACACCGACCAGACGGAGTCACACTTGCTGGATGAATGAAGTTAGCAAAGACGTACTACGACTGCAAAGGTTCCAAAGCTAAGATTCAAATTCATCAAGGGGGAACACGTAGTGGAAAAACATGGTCGGTCTGCTTGTGCTTGATTGAACTGTGTCACTCAAACCCAGACGCAGGAATGGTTATCACCATCTGCCGTAAGACGTTCCCAGCTCTTCGTGCTTCTGTCCTGCGTGACTTCATGGAGATATTGGAAACCGAAGGTTTATACAACGCTAACGACCACAACAAGTCGGAGAACCTTTACAATTTGTTTGGCAACACCATTGAGTTCATTTCCGTCGATATGAGCCAAAAGGTTAGAGGCAGAAAGCGTGACGTTCTATTTTGCAACGAGGCCAACGAGCTGGATTGGGGTTCTTGGCAGCAGTTAATTTTAAGAACCACGTGGAGAGTTATTGTAGACTTCAATCCCAGCGACGAGTACCACTGGCTGTACGACAAAGTCATACCACGTGATGACAGCGAGTTCTTTAAAAGCACCTACCTCGATAACCCGTTCTTGCCCAAGGAATTAGTCGAGGAGATTGAAAGGCTGAGAGAAACTGACGAATACTACTGGACTGTCTACGGACTCGGTGAGCGTGGTGTAAGCAAGGAGGTGGTGTTTCACACGGCAACAACTCCAAAGGTTCCTGAGAACGCAAAGCTGGTGGCGTACGGACTTGACTGGGGTTTCTCAAACGACCCAACGGTAATTGTCGGTGTCTATTTACAAGGCGATGATATTTATATGGACGAACTGCTGTACGAAACAAACCTGACCAACCCGGACGTGGCAAAAAAACTACGGGAGCTAGGGGTCGACCGTCGCATGGAGATAATTGCTGATAGCAGCGAGCCAAAATCAATCGAAGAGATACACCGCATGGGTTTCAACATTAAAGGAGCCAAGAAAGGACCGGACTCAATTCGTATCGGCATCGATGCTATGCGACGTTACAAACTGTACATCACAGAAGCCAGCACTAACTTGCACAAAGAGTTTCGAAACTACAAGTGGCAAACAGACCGTAATGGAAAAATACTCAATATCCCTGTCGACTTGTGGAACCACGGAGTGGACGCGGTGCGCTACGTTTGCTTGAATAAGCTTATCAAAAAAACAGGAAAATACTACATCCGATGAAGTTCACTCTTTTCTTTCCGAGCAATTATAATGAGATAACAATTAAACAGTACCGGGAAATCACTGCGCTGGATAAAAAGCACAAGCAAGACATTCATAAAGTGATGGCAACGATTCGCATACTGACAAATGCTTCTGAAGACCAGCTTGTAAAAATAACCAGCAAGGATATTCTGCGCATTGAGAAGGTGCTAACTTGGTTACGCACACCACCACAAACAAGCGAAGTGCAGCGGACCTTTGTGATGGATGAAGTTGAGTACGGATTGGTTCCAGACATGGAAAACCTAAGCGTAGGTGAGTTTGCCGACTTAGAAGTTTACTGTGAAAACGCAGACGAAAACATGCACAAAATTATGAGTGTGTTGTATCGACCAATCACGCGAAAGGTTTCTAATTGGTATGAGGTCGAGAAATATCAACCAACAGAAAGTAAAACCGAATCAATGCTTGAGGCACCGTTTGGAGTGGCTGTCTCACTCATGGTTTTTTTTTCGGTTATCGCCAAAGAATCAGTGCGGAGTTTGCCACAATATTTAGCGGAGAGGGAGCGAATCCAATCAGCCAAAAATGGGGTTGGTACCAAATAATACACCAACTTGCTGGCGGGAATATATTAAATGTAGAAACCGTCACTGACATAAGCGTTCGGGAAGCGTTAACTTTCTTAGCTTACGAAAAGGACGTGGCGATGAGCCAAAAAGTAAAACTCAATGGGAACAGTTCAGGACGTTAGCACCATCTTCAAAAACATCGCAAATGCACATCTGCAAGTGCAGACGTTTTATGAAAACAACTTCGACGAGGTTGACATTAACAAAATACCCAGCAATGGATATCCTTTGATGTACGCACAGGTTTCCAACGCACAGGTAGACAAGCAGTTTACTACGCTGGACTTTGAGCTGGTGATTGCAGACATCGTGTTTGAGGAACAAAAGGAAGTGATAAACAACGTGCTAAGTGAAAACCTACTTATCATTCAGGATGTGTTGGCAGAGCTTCATCTTGCTGTGAGCCAGCAAAGTCCAATCTCAAACCCAAACTACACGGTTGAGTTTCCAATTATGTGTCAGCCATTTCAGTTTCGATTTGATAACCTACTCTTTGGATGGAGCGCAAACATCAGCATTCGTGTTCCTTTGCCCAGTAACCTTTGTGACGCTCTGATTGCTTAACAGTGGGACTGATTAGGTTTTCATATAGCAATGGAAAAAAAACGTGGACCTGTTACAACTTAACGCGGACCTACAACTTAATGGGTCAAGCTTTAGTGCGTGCGGCTAAACACACTTTAGATAAAGAGAACAAGAACGCCAGTGGTAATTTGCGCAAAAGCGTGAGCTACGAGTACACGGTTAATCGGGACAACTCTCTTACGCTGGGTTTTACATTTCAAGGTGCAGACTACTGGCAGTACGTAGAGTACGGAGTGGGTGGCTTTTTAAGAGGACAAAAAGACAAAGCACCTGACTCACCATTTCGGTTTGGAACAAACACAGGTAGGCCCGGTGGTTTACGCGGTGGAATTGACCGTTGGGTTATTCAGAAAAGGCTACCGGGTTTTCGAGATGCCAAGGGTAGATTTGTTCCAAGAAAACAAAGGGTGCAAGTGATTTCGAGGAATATATATTTATATGGTATAGAGCCAACTCCGTTTGCTTCTGAGTCAATGGATATGATTTTTACGAAATGGAAATCACGCTTGGAGTTAGCTTGGACTAAAGACCTAGAGGCAGAACTGAACCAAACTTTTAAGGACGAAATTATAATCACAATCTCTCTGTAATGGCATTCACAGTACATCAACAGCCCACAGCAGTATCACTTGCGTCAAAACCATTTATTGGAACTTCCGATTACGCTACCTATGTAATTGAAGAAACCGATGCCGCAATCATTGCGGAGCCGAGGTTTAGTTACGTGTTGCAAATACAAAGTGCAGCACCTTCGAACGCAGTGGTTGAGGTTTACTCTGGTCTCAACTCACAAAACTGTGGAACCTTTGAGATTGCTAAAATCCTGAATGACTACGTGATGTACGACGAAGTAGATTCATTAGGACTAGCCATTCATGATATTGTGGCTGGGGAAAACTCAATCAATCTTTCCGGCAACAAGTTAATTAAGCTCGGTTATCGCTACGCAACTTCTCAGAGTTCCAGCGCATATAACTACACGTTTCCGACTTCCGTTTACATTTATTATTGGAAAGGAGGAATCTATTTATTGAGTACTCCAAGCACCGCGACACCTCTTAATTCATATATACCGAACGATGCATTTCGCAGCGTGCTGTCGGTGTCCGACGTTCACTATGTATCTGATAGCGACTCAGGTGTTTTTGCGTTCACAAATAACTTAGACAACACGGTAAACACACAGGTTCCTGTTTGGAGGGTGATATACAAAGATGTGGCTGGCACCGTACTAAGCACCACAGGTTTAGTGAATGGAGTGGCAGGAGCAGGAAATAGCGACATCACTTATTTTTTCTGTGGTCCAAGTAACTTGAAGAACCAAACGTTAAACTCTGCCGCTTCTCCATTAGACCCTGCTAACGCAGGCTGGGACAGTTACGAAATTACTGGGTGTGGAAACTTAACCTTTACAACTAAGAGAACTAAGACCTACACGTTTAAAAGAATTGATTGTAGCAAATACAACAGCTACCGTTTAGCTTTTTTAAATGGCATTGGAGGTTGGGACTACTTGACTTTTGATAAGGCTAACAAAACAACTACCAGTGTACAAACCAAGGAGTATGAGTCAAGCGGCAGCACCGCTTATTCAGCTGGTTCAAGTGGATGGAATAGTTATCCTTGGCAAGGAGGTAGGCAGCAATACGATGTTGAAGGAGTACAGCGCATGACGTTAAACACGGGATTCCGAGGTTCGGAAATGGAGTCTCTAATGAAAGCACTCTTGCAAAGTCCTAAAGTATACATACAAGAGTTTGGTTGGCTGCCAGTGGTGGTGACTGACAAAACGGTGACATACAAGGTTTCAGAGAACCAAGAGCTGTCACAATATTCGATTGCCATTGAGTTTGGTAAAAACAACAACTCACTATGATTCAGTTATTTGCGGCAAAGCAAAATTCACCGACCGTATTTGATACGGAACTTGACACTACAGGCACGCGGTTGGAGTTAAAGGTTGTAGTGCAGGATATGAATAACATCCTTATTCGAAAGTCACCTCACAGCTTGACGTTTGACTTGCCTTTTACAGAAACCAACAACCTTTTCTTTCGGGCGTTTTACGATTTAAACACATTCTCCAGCGATTGGAAAGCAAGTGATAAGACATACGTTCAAATTCGTGACAGCGGCACTTCCATTATGGATGGTGCTTTGCAGCTTCTAAATTTTGACGAAGAGAAAAAAACGTACACATGTGTTATCCTCGGCCAAGTAGCCGACATCTTTTTTTCAATTAAAGAAGCGACGTGGAGAGATGTGGTAGGCATTGACCTTGACCACGAATCAACGGCCCAAAATATTATTGACAGCTGGGATGTAACGAACGACATCACAAACGCTGCTGGTCCCGGAGTTATTGTCTATCCATTAATTGACAATGGTGATAGGTTCAACCAAGGCTGGCGAATGCATTTTAATAATGGAATCAATGGAGGCATTGGTCTTTTAGGAAGTGGCATCGACCCGGTAAATTTGAAGCCATCGGTTCAGGTAAAATACTTGTTTGAGAAAATCATTAACTACGCTGGCTACGCTGTAAGCAGCAACTTCTTTGATTCCGATAAATTCAGCAACCTGTACATGGCGGTTGGAACGGAGCAAGACAACAACGTCTATCGTGCGCTCTATGGATTTAGTGTAGGTCGAACTACAAACCTGACCTGTCCGACAGGCGTAGCGACAGCCATAGGGTTTTCCGTGGAAAGCGGCAGCAACTTTTACGACCCGGACAACTTAGTGGTAGGTGGCGTTTTCTTATCACCAGCACAAGGCACCTTCCTTTTTGAGTTTTCCGTAAACTTTAGCACAAGCGGAACAGGTGATTTTAACTTGCAGTTTATCGTTCAAGCTGGTGGGCAAAACTACTCAGTCAACCAGACATTTACGCAAGGCACACAAAACACGCTCTCCGTTAATATTGCCGTTAGCTTTACAGCTCAAGCGCAGCAAGCTGAAGCCTACATCGTCCACAACGCTTCTACAGACCTTACGTTAATTTCCGCAGGCAGCTCTTGGCAATGTAACTCTTATGACGTAGGAGGTGCTTCTCAAACGTTGGACATAGCAGAGATGCTTTTTACCAAAGGGGTTAGTGCGTTCTTAAAAGACATCACTCAATACTTCAATTTAGCTTTTGTTCAATATGCTGATGACCCGACAACAATCGAAGTTGAGCCTTGGGTAGACTTAGTTGAAGGAGGAGACAAAAAAGACTGGACAAATAAAGTAGACCGAAGTAAAGGAGTAGTGGTTTCACCAACTACCGAATATCAAAAAACACTACGCACGTACGGTTACGCAAGTGTTGATGATTTGGCTGGCTCGATAGCTACAGTTCAGGATGGCGAATGCGTAGTAACTAACGGTAACGACTTTGCAACTGAGACTGAAAAATATGAAAGCCTTTTTTCACTTCTCAGGTCCAAGCGCATACCGACTGTACCAACAGGGTTTTTGCAGTCATCGGCTACTGATGCTTTAATTCAGGTCGGCTACTCTAGGAGCGATGACGGCACGTATCGGCAGGAAAAGTATGCTCCTTGGTTAGCGTATTACAACGGCACCCGACAGTTCGTCCAAAATAATTCTGGTACTCAGTATTATATAGACCAAATATCTACGAACCAATTTCCTCTCTTTAGCAACTTTAATGAGCAACCACAAACGAGCGCAACCGTTGGACTTCCGTTTGTCCCATACTATCAATTTGGTCAATTAAGTCCATATGCGACGGACGTCTTTAGTATTACTGAGTGGAACTACAAACTTTACCATCAAAAAACGGTAGAGAGTTTACGTGACACGCGTGCAAAAATATTGGATTGCAGTTTGCTCCTAGACGCGGAGGATGTGGCAAAACTGAAATGGAACGATAAGATATTTATTGACCAAGATTACTACCGAGTCATCGAGTTGAGTGCATTTTCTGTAGGCAGTAAACGTCCTGTCCAAGCACGATTAATTAAGAGTGTCTTGGGCGCACAAAGCAGCTGTGGTCAAAACTGGGTAGGCTCCAATGCTGATGGCACAACAAATTGGGAAGATGAGAATGGAGCCGTATTGCCATCGCAAGTTTGCTGCGAGGAAAACGGACTGATGTGGGATGCGGCAACAAGTACATGTCGTTGGAAAAGACCAACCCGACCATACGAAGGTGATGAGTGGACACCTATTGGTGAGGACTCAGGCATCGTTGATGGTGGAGGCATTGGAACACATCAAACCAATAGCTTTACTAATTACTCTGCAAACGGTGTAAACATTCACGACTACTCGGTGCCTGTTCAAGTGACAGCTGATGACACAACAAACTACGAGAAGTTTACAACCGATGGCACGAATCCTTTCACCATCAACCTAAGAATAGCACACACCTACCAAATTAATCTAAGGGTGACAGGCATGGTCACGGCAGCAACAGGTGTTTTTGGAAACACAGCGATTGGTGAATTTGCTTTAGCATTTAAGTACGATGGGTCGCTTGCAAGAAGTATTGGTACCGTTCAAACCTTAATGACTACTGGCGATTGGACAATTAATGTAAACGCGGCAACAACGGGAACACGGGCAGCGACCTTGGAGCTACAAGTGCAAGGAGTTGCTGGGCAAGAGACTGTCTATACTGCGGTGGTTAATATTGTGGATGTCGATTTGAGCAGCCATTATATACCTACCCCATCTGATGCAGGAGACGCTTTGTGGCAAGATGCAAACAACATCGCTTATCAAAACGGAGACGAAATGCTATGGAACTAATGGAGAAATATATTAATACAGTAGGCAGGTCGATTCCATCTGCGATTCGAATTGCCCAAGAAAAAAAACTGAGTGGTCACCCAGCATGGAACACTTTCTACGGTTACTATTCTTTGCGCGTTAAGTGGTGGGTTAAAATAAAAATGGTACTAAGAAATGGAGCCGATAAAAATCACGGGTGAACTGGACGCTCAAGGTGTTGTAGAAGGATTGTCGGAAATCGATGAGGCAATTGAAACAACAACAGAGAAAGCTCAAGAGTTAGACGAGAGCCTAAAGAAAACGAGGGAGCGCAATAAGAAAAAGGACTGGAAAGGTCTGCTTGATATTTTCAGCGGCATACTGCCGCGTGGTTTACAAAGGACCATTCGTTCGTTCCAAGGAACATCGAGAGCTGTGCGGAGAGCCAGCACTTCGTTTAACCTGCTAAAAACATCAATTGCGGCACTTGGATTACCTCTCTTAATACAAGGACTTACTTGGATAGTTGAGAATTGGGATAAGGTTTCAGACTTCTTTACAGGCACTACCGAAGCCATGAAGTTTCAAGCGGAGGTGACGGAAAAAGCAACGCAGGCACAAACGGAGTTCAATGTTTCAACGCAACAACTTTTGAGTATAGTCAACGACTCTACAAAAAGCATTGAGGAGCGTGAATCGGCACAAGCTACTCTGGCGCAAAGCAGTAGAGAGATTGCTGGACTTGATTTGACGCAAGCACAAGACTTGGAGCGATTAAATAGGGCAATGGAGCGTGCCGGGGAATTGGAGGTCTTGCGTGTGCAGCAACGAATGCTTGCTGAAAAGGTGGCTGAAAAAAGACAGGAGCAACAAAACTTTGAGTTGAGTTGGTGGGACTACGTTACTATTAGCATGCGTGGTGCTAACGCAGCTATGGAGAATGTTGTAGAAAATATGGCTGAGTCCGCTGCGGAAGCCGACAGTTATCAAGATGAGCTAAATAAATTAATAGAAGCACAAAACAAACTTAACGCTGAAACACAAGCTGAACTGGACCTGCAAGCGCAGCAGCGTGAGCAGGAGCAAGCCGAACAAAGACGTGCTGACCTAAGAGCAAAACAGTTAGAGTATCGTTTACAGCTGACGGAGGATTTAAACCAAAAGGAAGAGCTGCTTTTTTTGGAAGGTCAACAGCGCAGGGAGAAACAATTTGAGCAGTCTTTGAAATTGGAGTTGCAGCGAATGAAGGAACAAGGAGCTTCTCCAGAGCAAATTCAACAGCGTGAAGAGCAGGGTCTTATAGAGCTGGCTCAAATGAGAGACGCGTATCTCAGCGCACAGATTGAGCAAGAAGAATTGGAGGCTCAAAGAAAAAAGGAGCGTGATGATGCTGCCTACAACAGTATGGTTGAGAACGCAGACCGTATCGAACAGTTCTTGGAGTACAGCCAGTTAGAAGGCGAAGACTTGCGGTTTGAAAAAGAAAAGGATGCAATCGTTAAAGGGTATGAAGAACGCTTCGCTTTAGTCGTTGACAACGAGCAGCTGGAGCGAGAGCTTCAGGCTCAAATGAATGCAGACATTGAGGATGCAGAAAAAAAGCATCAAGAGATTTTAACGCTGGAAGCAAAGAAGGGTGAGGAAGCAAGGTTAAAAGCACGAAAGCAATTTGTGGACACATCGCTTCGAGCGTTTGGTGATTTGATTCGTGCTGGCGAGGACAACCAAGAAGCACAGCGAGCCTTTGCCATCACTGAAATTCTCATTAACCAAGGACGTGCGTTTGCTTCGGCTTTAGCTGGGGCAACGGAGGCAGCGGCAGCGACGGGGCCAGCGGCACCGTTCACCTTGGCAGGTTACATTGCAAGTATGTTTGGAGCGTTGACCGCAGGGTTTGCGCAAGTTAAATCTATCATGGCAACGGCAGATGTAAACGTACCCGGTGATGTAGGCTCACGACCACCAAGCACTGTTCAGCAAGCTTTAATTCCCGAAGGCAATGCAAACCAGAACTTTACTGGAGGACCAAGTTTAAATTCAGGACAAGCGTATGTGGTTCAAAGTCAGTTGGAAGGACAGCAATTACTGCAAGCTCGAATCAACGCTCAGACTACCTTGTAAACAAACTTATATTAAATACTATGAACGGACGTAGACTTATTGAATTAGTCATTGAAGAAGGCAGCGAACTGCATGGCGTAGAAGCTATCAGTTTAGTTGAGTACCCGGCCATTGAGTCCAATTGGGTGTTTTTCAGTAAACAGGATGGGCCAAAGGATAACCGTTCCATGATGGCTTTGGCTGCCATCGACGAGGAGCAGCGCACATTAATTGGACCTGCTTTAATTCCGGACAAACTAATACCTCGGTATGACGAGCAGAGTGCGGAGGAGTACGACGTCTACTTTAGCCAAGAGACTGTCAAACAGGCGAGCGAACTTTTCCTAAAGCAAAACCGTACGAACCAGCATACTTTCGAACACGAAACCAAAGTGGAAGGAGTGAGCGTTGTGGAATCGTGGATTGTTGAAGACCCAGAAAAAGACAAATCGTCGCTTTATGGATTGTCCGTCCCGGAGGGAACTTGGATGGTACGCGTAAAGGTTGATAACGAAGAAATGTGGTCACAAGTAAAAGACCAAAACGTGCGTGGTTTTTCGGTGGAGGGTTACTTTGCAGACAAGATTGCTGAAATGAATAAACCCAAGTCCATGCTGAGTAGAATATTTCAAGCCTTACGGAAGCGAAACTTTTATCAAGAAACAAGGCTGCAAGGAGGACTTGTGATTGCTACGGAGTCAGATAAATTTGAACCGGGTGTTGACGTCTTTCTTTTAGATGACAAAGGTGAACCAACAGAACTTCAAAACGGAACGTACACAACGCAAGGTGGCATCCCCTTAGAAGTTTTTGGAGGTACAATTATAGACTGGAATGGTGAAGTGAAAGCAGTGGAGGATGCTGCCGACGTAGTTGAGGAAGAGGTAGTGGCAGTTGAATTGGACAGCATGAAGGTGGCTTACTGGAAGCATTACCTTTCCAATAAATTTGCACGTTTGTACAAATAAGCTTACTTTAGTGGTAATTAAAGAAAAGAAAAATGGCAACAATAATTCAAGTGATACCACCTAACGGCAACGACTACGAGGTGGAGCTTCTGGCTGACCAGCTGGGTCACCTCCAAAGTTTGGTTGACGGCTACATTGAAATCATTTATATTGGAGGAGGTGAAATTGCAGTGGTCAATGAGGAGGGAAGGATTTACAACCTAGAAAAGAATTACCCGGCTACACTAGCTACAGGTGTCACGCAAACACTTTACGGAACGGTAGTGATTATGAATGAAAGAGACTTTAACTAAGAAAAAAAATGCTAGTAGAAATTAAAGGCTTGACATTTGATGAGGTACACGATTACCTCGATGCAAGAAATGCAGGTGAAGGTGTTTTGGATATTTACATTGATGACTACGGATTTGTAGATGCGGACCGTGGTGATAGGCGGAGATTGGTTGAGATAACAGTTAATGACCCTGACGATGAAGAATATCTAAGTTATGTTCTTATGGAATTAGAACTGGACGAACCTGACGCAGAAATTAATTACCTATAAACAACAGAGGTATGTACGATTTAGAGCTATTATCACTAATACTTAGAGAAGATTACGGTGTTCCTGTGCAAGGCGCAGATTCAGATGGGATTTACATTGATGACACGGGCATAACGCCTACAGATGTAATAAGGTATTTAACAGAAATAAGTAATATTGAGCGAGAATTTGCTGATATGGATTTTCGCGTGTATAGGGCGGCAGAGGGACTTTTTATTGAGGTGTTTTTTGAATACTAAACAACAGAGATATGGAGTTGACTCTTGAAGATTACGATGACATTGTAGACTTAGCTTCAAATGATAGTCGTGCAAATGGAACTGAGGTAGGATTCTTTTTGCCCGATGAATGGGGCAGGCCATCGCGTGTAGAGGTTATAGGGGCTAGGTCAAACGCACAGTACGATGTTTACTTTGACATTTCGTATGAACTATTTGGCAATCCCAACTACATAAGTGTATCTCGTGACCATTCAAATTGGCGCGATGCCGAAGAGACGACAAGAATTTAACAACAGAGATATGAAAAGAGAAGTAAATAGAGCCGTTTTGGTAGCATTAGCGGATTGTTTAGATGTGATTGAGGATTACCAAGACATGGAAAACCCACAAGCCATGTCGGAGATATATGAATTGGTAGGCAAAGCATTTGACATTGGGCGCGGATACTAAACAACAGAGATATGAGCAGTACACCTAGGAGTTGGAAAGAGTTATATGATTTAGCCAATGATTATTTTGGTTTAAATAGCTATGAAGCGGACTCAATTCTAGAAACATTTTTTGCGTATAACTTTGATGTGAACGAACCTGAATTTGTTTATCAATTAAATCAAAGAGAATTGCTTTTAGATATAGAATGGGAAGATTGGTTTTTGCGGAACGGTGGTGATGAAAGACTGATTGAAGACTAAACAACAGAGATATGAAGTACGAAATTGAAACGTCTGACAGAGACTCTGATGAAGTTGCAGACATCATTGATACCTACACGTACCGAGGTGTAGAAAAAGAAGAGCAAACGCGCGATGGTGTTTTGTACACCGTAAATGCGGATGATGATGAAATTCGTGACTTAGAAGAAGCCTTAGATGATGCGCGTGTAGATTGGCACTACTACTAAACAACAGAGTTATGAATGAATTTATTGATGATTTAGACAGACTGGTACGCACGATTGAGGTCACGCTTGGTGACTATAATCAAAGTGCGCGAGTGTCAGTCATTGACCCTAACGATAACGAATACGAACGCACGATGGATTGGATTCTAGACATGGAACACTATGGCTATGAAATAAACTACAGAGTGCTGTATGATAGTCGAGATGAGTACATCGAGGAAATTGAGATAACTGTAAATTAAATAAAAGACAATGCCAAGACTAAAGGTTTACGAAAGCGACATTATAAACTTAGCAGAAATTATTGAAGCGGAGTTTCGGGTTAGAGCTAAACCGTCAAGACAAATGATTAATCCTTGGATTGCGGTTTACGACATTACAGATAGAGAGGCTGATGATATTGCCGACGAAATTGAAAGCTTAGGAATCTGGGGTGTCACATTTGATTTTGAGGATGGCGATGAAGTTTACTTTTATATTCAAAGAATTCGATAAAACAACTAGACATGAGCGTTTTTAAATTTTACGATGAAGCAGTCGTAAGTACGGACTATACAAATCCGCTACCGATGTTTCTACACAACCCGGACACAGCTGCGATTACTCTGACAGTTAAACCTGACCAAGCGTTTCTTTACAGTCCATTAAAAACTAACGAAAGCATGCTGGCTGCGGTGAGAACCAAGCCGACATTGCTGGCTGCAAAAGTAGCTACGGACTACGCGACCACTACCAATGGTCATGGGACAGGTGCTCAAGTCCGAGCAACTGTAGCGGACGTAGGTAACACTTTAAATAATTTTCTTAAAGGTGCGTCAGGAGCAATCTTTGGAGGTAGTGGAATTCCGGCTGGGGACGGAGTGCAAACATATGAGCCGTCCACCAATGGTAGCGGCACAGGTTTTAAAGTAAAGTTTGCCGTTAGTGGAACTGCCGTCTCTCAAATTATTACAGGTCTTGAGGTCATCAACGCAGGCTCCGGTTACGCGGTTGGTGATACGCTAACTTTTACGGCAGCGGATGAAGGTGAATTCACACGAGTGTTGGCAGCATCAGAAGTGGATGTGTTGTTTTCACTTAGCGCACTTATACCGGACCCGGACGCGCTTGGTAAGAACTACTTGGCAGGTGACTTTTTGTACTTTACCCTCACGGAAACTGTAGAAATGGTAGACTATGAGTATCCGGTTCAATTACAAATTCCTACTGCCGCAATAAACATTAGTTCTTTTACTTACATACTTGGTGTAGGTGATACAACACCTTTCACCGTTGTGAAATTTCAAGTGGGCGGAACTACAGATGTTCTAGCACACCTATAAAAAAAGCCATGAATATAGACGATAGGATTGACCAGCTATATGAAGCTGCTGAAGTTTTAGAACAGGTTATCGAATTACTGGATGAGGCTCTTGCTGGGACAGATGAGTACAATAATGCAAAAGCGTACATCATTCCGCACTTAAAATCTTGGCACTCGAATCCCGGCTTCGGCAACAAAGGGATTGTTCAGTACGCGGAGCAACTTGAAGACGAACGTGACTATATGGACACAATGCGATGATGATAGATTTAGAATGGGCGTTCATGGAAATCCGGCAGACAATGGACTTGCTGGAACGTGTAAATAGAGAAGCGGTCACGGGATATGAAAACAATGCCTATTGGTTAATTATGGATGCCATCGATGCTGGTGAAATTCCGGAGCATGAGTTTTGGGTCTATGAAAGAATCGTTGATGAATTAGGAGGATTTTAAAAAAAGAAATATGGCTGTAATACAAGACATTGAATATTTTAAGGATATGCTCGACCGAGAGCTAGGCTTTGACGTACGAATGGAAAAACAACGAGGGACTCAATATGAGATAACTCTGTTTGGTGCTGCTCAGGAAATTGCCAATAACTACATTGGTTTTGAATATGAGCTAAATTATTTAGCGGATGACGCTAACGTTGAGATAGTGGCCCACGACTACGAAGGCTCTGATTATTACATTGTCATTCGATAAGGCAACTAGATAAATTCGAAGACCATGAATGAAGTTAAGGAATACTTAGAGTTTGAACTTGGTAGCTATAATGCAGATGCGTTTATAGAGTACGAGGACAGTCGCAGGCTGGTTGTTTACTGTGAATTAGACCCAAGGTATTATCGAGAACTAGAAGACGATATATACGCTGAATTGGTTCAGGTACAAGAATGCGTAATTGGACGGGCAAATTACAAAGGAGGAGGTTCGCGTTTTAATACTTCTATTGAAGTTACAATATGAGTACAGCAAGAATATGGGACGTGTGGACAAACACAGCTGAGGAGGAGATGTTAATCTTGCTCCAAGAGTTCACGGTGGACTATTCTTTTGACAAGGATTTTTTATGGGCGTTAAGGAGGGTTGAGCGTTTTTTGCTAGATGGTTTGTTCGAGGAAGCCGAGCAGTTATTTGAGGAGTACTACCCATCAGCACTTACTTTTACGGAATACGCTCTGTTCCGAAATCTGGCAGACGAGATGGAAAGTGAACAGTATTATATTTATTAAAAAGAAAACCGATGTTTAGAAATAAGCGAAAGTTTGAAGAAGAAGTGGTTGAAGAAACCACCGTAGTGGAAGAGAGTACTCCCGACTCTCATGAACAATTTATTAACCTGCTCGTCGAAATGGGACTCGCGGCAGAGCAAGCAGAAGCAGTACATCAAATGGCTATG
>Ga0208134_1001121_pt1 | contig 16158 bp, 19 predicted proteins | sample VirMetDEL_Mar_31_FD_184515 | JGI IMG/M metagenome (GOLD analysis project Ga0208134, IMG submission 184515) | Aqueous microbial communities from the Delaware River and Bay under freshwater to marine salinity gradient to study organic matter... | ecosystem: Environmental > Aquatic > Marine >... | reverse complement strand
TCTCTTGTAACTCTTTAGGTGTTTTTCTTAAATATCCTTCGTTTATATACATAATATACCCTCAGTTAAATTAAGCACCTTTAGGTGCGTATGCGTAGCATAAACTCATCAGTAGTCAGTTATACCTCTGACTAGAAGAGAGCGATTGCCCTCTTTTCGTTAGGTCCTAGCGATAGCTAGTGTTTATTTAGATTCTTTTGAATTAAAACCATCATTAAAATTCTCTACTTTAATACTGTATAATATTCTACCGTGTACTGACTTGATTAGTTTATGTATATAATCAATATCCCTATAAATAGTAAAACAATCGGGTATTTTAGTAGTAGTCACCTCACCAGTACTTCTTTTAAAACTATAACTAACACCTCTCATTTAACACCTCTTGGGCTAATTATATCGCTTTTAAGCTCTTTTCTAATTACTACACTGTTATAGGCATGGAAGTCTCTTGACTGTCTTACAAGGTTCATTAGCACCCTTAGACGGTCCCTTTCATTACTTCTTATTGATCTTTTCATGTAATCACTCCCATGGTTTAATTATTATTATCTAGTATACTTAAAATTGTTAGTGTACGCACCAGTTACAATACTGTTATCGTTATTGTCATAGTAACCATGCTCCCCTAGGTATTCTACTGCCTTTCCAAATTCGTTAGCTAGGTTCGATATTCTAGTAGGTCCAGCCATAAAAGAGCACAATACATATCCCTTTTGATCTTCAATTATCACCTTGCAAAAGTTATCGCTATTAGGTTTTTCTATCTTAAGTCTCATTTTATTATCCTTTTAGAGAGTACTTACTCCCATGGTTTAATTATTAAAGTATAGCTAGTTTCTCGTAAAGACTAGCCTTAGACTTAGCAACTATAACCTTACGGCTTATAAATCTTTTACCATTAGGTAGAATACAGTCATTATTTACCACAGCCTTCCAAGTCCAGAATTTAGAATCATTATCGTCTGTTATAGTTACCATCATTTATTTTCCTTTGTTTTAGTTGCGAGCTAAACAGTGTTGTTGTTAGGCTCAATTCAATAGTACCATAACCATCGGCATTGTACAGAAAATAATGAACCCTACACGAAAAAAGATCACTTTTACCTATTTTATCAATAAGTTAGATAGGTTATTTAGTGAATTTGTCCTGTATTGATTCAAGGCTTATACATAGTAGCATTAGCCATAAGATAGCTTAGGATTGATATGAAGGGCTTAGATGGTGTATTTATGTATCATTATAGTAGGTTTAATTATGCGTATAATTACCTAAAAACCATAACTTACAAGATAACTGAATAATTACGCATAGTTAATTGCTGGTATACACGGAACTTGACAAGGTATTGAAATTACTATATAAGAGTATTATCCATATGAATATTACTAATTGCACTGGGGTTACAACTTCCCGTAGGTATTCCAATGGTCACGTAAGTGACTTACCAATTAGATTAGTTTAAGAGTGAATTATGATTCTATTACCCGTAATTAAATTCATAATTACATTACCCGAGATTACATTACCGATTGCATTACCCGTAATTACATTAGAGAAACTATACTTAGCATGAATAGAACTATAATAGTAAGAATAGAACTAGAATAGTATATACCTAATCTATATACGGATAATAGAACTTTAGTTGATCTATGGGATAATAGTTTGATAGGTAAAACTACCCCCACTCATAATTACACCCCCCCGTAATAGAATAGAGATTGATTAAGTGTGTAATAACACCTACATATGGCACTCTATTTTGAAACTACTCCCCCGTAGTAGTACTCCTAAGTACTTGTAATTACATTCCCCCCTAATGCACTCCTGCGATTTATAATTCTAATGATTTCAAGTGCTTAGACCCTGACGATAGGAGGGGGATAAGTGGTTGAAAAAGCAGGGATTTTGATGACAGAAAAAGGGCTTATTCGTTCGTCACAACCTTGACATTGACAAGTACCTCATCTTACTGTATTATCATGGAAATCAAGACAACAATCTAGGAGGATTATGTCGTATTCAGACGAAGTAAGAAAATGTTTCTCAGAAAACCCCGATATTCTAAATATGAGTCCAGTTAAATTAGCTGAATGGTTCTATATTCAGGGTATTTTATATCAGAGTAACGTGGTAGCGGCTATAGATAGCAAGTTTACCCACTTTACCAAGCATATGAGTGTAACAGACCTAGAAAAAGCACGTAAGTCATGGAAAATATTACAGAATTTCGGTGAGGAGGCTCTACTTGAAGTCGAAAAAGGCTAAATTAGGCTATTTCTCCTATACTATTCACTTTTCTAAGATTCAGGATGAAAACCATGGTATTACTGACTTAGAAACTAAAGAGATATGGATTAATCCTAAGGATGCACTCCAGATTCAACGAGATACTCTGTTTCACGAACTATTACATGTAGCTTCTGAGGATGTACCCTCTCTTAAAATGGATGAGTATAAGGGTGATAGAGAGGAAGATACAATAAGACTACAATCACCTCGAATGATGCAGTTTCTAAGCGATAATAAGTGGATAAGGGATTTCTTATATGGATAAGCTATATAAAGACATAATTATAGACCTAGTAACACTAGCTATAAAGGCTAATGATGTGGTTATAAAGGGCAGCTTCTCTGGGAGTGATTCAGACTCAGTAAATGCCCTATTAAGAATGTGCAAGGAGATTCATGATGAGTACGTGGATACAGACCAGCCTTAGTGTAGCTGGATTACTACTTGAGGCTATACTTGTAGGTATTTGTGTAGTAGGTGGTATGTGGTTAGTTAGCTCAATAGTATTAACATTATTTGAGAAATTTGGAAGGTAAGTATGAAAACATTACAATTTTTATTATTTTTAGTTATATTGAGCGTCTTTTCCCTTGGATTAGCGGAGTTAGGTTGTGCGTTCCATGACCCATCCAGTGCGCTATATATCGGTAAAGTCTCTTATAGGTGTAAGTAATGACTAAAATAGCACCAGCTAAGTTAAATAAGGCAAAGAAACTATACTTAGAGTATGCCTCCGTATCAGAGGTATCTAGAGCTACTGGAATAGGTAGAACTACCCTGCAACATCACGTTAATAAGGATGGTGGCTGGAAGTACGATAGAGATATAGCTAGGGCAGACCTACTATCAAAGGTAAGCTCCGCTAGAGCGAGTGAGTTTGCAGATATGACCAACTACACTATCATATCCCTGAAAAGAGCCGTTAAGAGCTTAGCTGAAAGAACTGACCCTCCTACGGTACAAGAGGCTAAAGGTGTAGCAGCTATACTTGAATCATTAGATAAGATGACCCGATTAGATGAAGGTAAGCCCACTGACATAATTACAGAAGAGAAAGTTGTAACAGTAAAAGAACTACAGAAGCGTATCTCCGTAGACCCATTCGCAGAGGAAACTGAATATGAAGAAATTGATTAAGAAAGCACATGGCTTTGCCATTGCTTCCATTTTATTCCTAAGTGGATGTAGTAAGGACTTTGATAAGTTAAAGTACCTTCATGAAACAGCTATATCTAGCGGCTGTGTAAAATATTATTATAAGGTAAATCACTTACCTTTAGAGAGATATAATTTATGTATAGATAGAGAGGTAATTAAATGAAGAAATTAATTAGCATTATCACCCTAGCAGCATTATTCGCAGGATCACCTATTTTAATGGATCACGCAAAAGATATTTACCTACAAGAAGTAGTATCCCCTAAAGCCATGCCCGTTAAGCTTGGTCAGAGGGTTATAGCCTCCTCATTTCAACTTGAGTGGAAGGGTAAGAGGGTTACTGTAACTAATAATCACGTATGCTCCGTAGTAGAGACAATCGCTAGGAGAAAGGCTGAGAGAGACTTTAATGTGAAGGTAAAATCCATTAGAGCACTAGGTCTACCTAAAGTATTGACTGATGCGTTAGTTAAGATAGCCTATAAGGTATTAAACTCATCAGAGTATGCCATCGTAGGAGAGACTCTACGTATTGGTGATATTAATAGAAAGATTCTATATAACTCTCCTAATCATGATATTTGTTTCTTGGAACCAGTAGGTAACAAGGCATTTAAACTTGCTTCCTCCGTACACCGTGGAGAGAGAATAACTATAATTGGACACCCCAGAGGAGTACCTCAATCAATGGCAGATGGCAGAATAGTTGGAGAAGCTTACTATAAATTCCCGTGGATTAAACAAGCGGGAGTGGTTAGGTATCTACGTAGTACTGCACTGACATATCCGGGAAACTCTGGCTCTCCAGTTGTTAATCGTTACGGTAACGTAATAGGTATTCTATTCGCTGGACAGTCAGTAAATAGTATTAATATTAATTGCGTTGTTCCGCTGGAATACATAGAAAGCGAACTTATGGCATACTTTGGAAACTAAAGACGTTCTATTAAGTAAAGAGGAACAATACGCTTTACAGATATTAAATGATCTAAACAAACCTAGAGGTATTGGGGAGGAGATCGGTTTATCTGGTCGTCTACATGATGCTCAGATAAAGGATTTATCTCCCTTATACAATAAAGATATAAAGAACATCTTCTTAGCGTGTGGTCGTAAGTACGGAAAGACTGAATTAGCCGGTTACGTACTATGGAAACAAGCACTAGAAGTACCTAATTCAGGATGCTTTTACATTACCCCTGAAGCTGTTGGCGGTAGGAAGATCGTCTGGGAAGGCGGTAGATTACAGAAGTTTTTAGGTAAAGACTCTATGAAGTACATATCTTCCATAAGAAATCAAGATATGACCATTAAGTTTAAAAATGGCTCCTACATTCAAGTCGTGGGCTCTGATAACTATATGATTGCAAACGGATTAACCCCTGCACTAGCCGTATATGACGAATTTAAAGGGTTTAATTATCGCTGGCATCAGGAATTTGCTCCAAACAGAGTTGTTAAGGATGCCCCTTTTATATTTATTGGAACTAAACCCAGAGCAGGTAACAAGAATATAGACCAATATAATGAGATATTAGAGTACGCAAAGAACAGTAGTAACTGGCACGTATCAGAGAGAACAACCTTTGATAATCCTATTAATGAGTTACCACATATTAAATCTGCGATTGAGGAAGAGATTGCTCAACTAAGGGCACGCGGAGAGGAAGACGTAGTTCAATTAGAATACTTCTCTAAGGTAGTTCCCGGAGGTAAGAGAGCTATTTTTCCAATGCTTACAAAAGAGAGGCATGTTAAGCCACATAAAGATATAGTTAATGAGATTAAAAGAGATGTAAAGAAAATGGAGTGGTACTGTATTGCCGATCCGGGGTCTACTACATGTTTCGGTACTATATTCGCTGCAATACATCCATACACTAGACAGATATATCTAATGGACGAACTATATGAGACAGACCAGCAGTATACATCTACTAGAAAAATGTATCCTAAAATGGACTCTAAGATGATGGAGTTCTATCCTAATTCAGACGTAAATGATGATTGGTTTAAGGCTCACGATGAAGCCGCGGCATGGTTCTCTAATGAGGTTATGGATCAGTACGGAGTATACTTCGCACCTACTCAAAAACATACCAATAAGAAAGAGCATGGGCTATCACTAATTAAAGATATACTACTACATGATTTAGTTACAATATCAGATAGGTGTATTAATCTGTTTAAGGAAATGGAGCTTTACGCTAAGAATGATAAGGGTGACATACCTAAGAAGAATGATCACTTAATTGATTGCTTGCGATATCTGTTAGGTGCATCAAACTATAGTATGCATGAGGTACTAGAAAGGGTCAAGCAAGAGAACGATTTCCATAGAGGTCGCTTCAGAAGTAGAGAACATGACAAATTTGATGATCCAGATGACTGGACTCAGAAAATAGGTCCAGAGTATGACTATTAACGTAATTACAATAACTTACAAGGAGGTCCTTAATGGACTTGACAATTAACCATTTATCGCTTATATTAGCCCTTAGTGGCTTGATTATTGCATCTATTAGTGCGGTAATTGGAACACTAGCTTTCATTGAAGTCAGGAGCATCCAGAGGTCCACACATTCTATACAATATATGCCTGTAGATGATGCCATTGACAAAGAGAATGAGGCTTTTTTAAAAACAGTAAAAACAGATGATTCATGGGCAACTTCTCCTGATACACTTAAAAAGCAAGATGAGCTTTATAAAGAGGAATTAGAGAGTGAGATGCCTTCATTTGCGTCTACTGATGAAGATATGGAAATTATTAGCTATTAGGATATAATCTATGAGTATTGAAGAAGCATTTGGCGAAGCCGCAGTTTCCATACATGAAAAACAAAAACCATTTTATGAAGTTAATTCTATGGATGATCCCAAGAAATTACTTAAATGGTTAAAGACTGTTAAGGACTCCCTTTTCAAACAGTCAGAACCTAGAACAAAACAACAGAGAGAAAACCTATTCTACTACCGTGGTATTCAAGATAGAATGGAACGTAAGTCTTCACGAACAGGTGGAGAGAAAAGGTTAAATAAAGTACGTAAATTTGTAGTTAATCATCTATTTGATTTAACAGAGACTAAGGTTAGTCAGATGACTAGAATTAAACCTAATGTTGAAGTTATGCCTACTAATGATGAGTGGACTGATAGAGGGGCGGCTAAGGCAGTTGGATTCCTTATTAAGCACTTATGGTACGTTAATAATGTTGATTACTTAATTCAGAACATGCACCGTTTCGCTAGAATCTTCGGAGAGTCATACTTATTCGTAGACTGGGATAAAGACCTAGGTGATCTGCACCCTGCTTACGTAGCAGCTAGAGACATGGGATTATCTGAAATACCTCTACCGGAGGGTGATATTATTGATATTGCTGGTGGTGAGGAGATTAAAACAGGTGATGTTTCTTACGGAATAGAAGTACCATGGAGAGTATTGCTCCAGAGAGCTAATAAGTATGAAGACTCGGAGTACCTATTTAGAGTATGTATCGAAGATACTGAGACACTAAAGAAGAACTATCCTGATCAAAAAGAGAATTTAAAACAAAATGATAATTTAAAAATATTTGAAATTGATGAAATGTCTGATCGCTTCATCGAGAATAAGACCGTAGTATTTGAGTTCTGGCATAAAGGAACTGGAGAACTACCTAAAGGTAAGTATATTAAGTTTACTGATGATGTAATATTAGAGGAAAAAGATCATAAGTTTACTCATAGAAAATTACCTTGTATCAGGTTAACAGATTTAGATGTTCCTGATGTGTTAAATGGTGTTAGTAAATATGAGATGATTATTCCTCTACAGAATATGCACAATAACCTTTCATCGTTAATCGCAAAGAATATCTACTTAATGGCTCATGCAAAATGGATGATGCCTCGAGGAGCTTGTCGAATTGAACAGCTTGGAAATGATAATACTGTGGTTCAATATCAAGGTCCAGTACCTCCGCAAATGGCTCAAGTTGCACCGAATCCACCAGAAGCATATAACTTCAGAGAGCAAATTAAACAAGAAATGCAAACGATCTACGGGTCACATGGCATCAGTAGGGGTGAGATTCCAAAAGGCATTACAGCCGCGTCGGCTCTGCAATTTCTAAATGAATTAGAATCAGATAGAGCTACAACAGATATCTCAAAGCATACATTCCTAGTTAAGGATTTAGCCAAAATGACTATCGCTATTACTGGTGATAAGTATGAGCCTAATGACGGGAGATTGGTACGTATCGTAGGTGAGAATAATAAGTTCTCAATTAAAGCCTTTGACGCTGCTAATTTGAATAAAGACTATGACATTAGGTTTGATCTAAGCTCAGGATTACCTGAACAGAAATCAGCTAAGATGCAAAGAGTACTTGAAGCCATGCAAAGAAACCCTGCACTATTCCCTCCAGAGAGATGGGAAGAGTTGCTAGAGTTAGGGAATACAGAGAAAATGGCTACGCTAAGTACCATGGCTGTTCAAGCGGCTGATTCAGAGAATGAGGATATCCTAGCAGGTAGACCTGCCGCTCCACCAGAGCGTTTTGAGGACCACATCCAACACTGGGATAGTCACGTAAGAAAACTACAATCTAGAACAATTAAGGAAGACGCTGATCCACAGTTACGTAAACAGTTAGAGGATCACGTTAGAATACATGAGAAGCTAATGTTAGACAAGGCTTCTAGAAATCCTTTATTTCAATCTAAGCTTGCCACCCTAGCATTATTTCCAATTTATTATCATGGAGATTCTATGGTTCCAGCTTCAGCAGAACACCAACAAGCCCTAGTACAGGGACAAGCAAATAAAGATGGTCAAGTAAGTGGGATGATTCCCGGTAAAGAATTTGGTTCGGAGGAGCAAGAATGAGTAATGAAGAGACAGGTGGAGACAACTTCGCAGAACAAGTATTTGATAATGAGGTAGGTGGTATTGAAGTATCATCAGAAGGAAGTTTAGATTCATGGGATGATGCTGAATCATACTCATCGGAGGTATTTAGTGAAGATAGTACAGAAAATAGTGAAGGGTCTGAAGATAGTAGCCCTAGCGATAGCGGAAGCGATGAAGCCCCTAGCCCTGAGAGCGGAGAGTCTGATCTTGAAGCTGAGGATAAAGTTGATAGTGAGAAGCCAGAGGCTACTGAGGAAGAAGTGGGAGAGTCTGAAGCTGAAGAAGCTGACTCTGAAGCTACAGAGGAAGCAGGTTTTGAAATCCCTGAGCAACTCCAAGAAAAAGGATTAGTTGCATCAGAAGATGGTGATATTGGAAAAGTAATCAAGGTAGACGGAGAGGATCAATTTGTATCTCTTGAAGAACTAGGTAATGATTATTCTGGTCAGAAAGCCATTCAACAAAGATTTAATGAATTAGCCACAGAGAAACGTGGTTATCAGCAGGAAGTAGAAGAGGTTAACTCCTACGTTAACACCTTTGCGTCAAAAATGAGAGAAGAGGGAGCCTTAGCCGGAATGAACTACTTAGGTGAGTTCTCTGGATTAGCCCCTTATCAGATTAAGCGACAATTAGTAGAAGCACTACAGCCAGAAATCGAGCGCATGTATAACATGAGTGCTACGGAATTAAACGCTGAGTATACTGCTGAAGAGAATGAATATTTAAAACAATCTATTGAGTCCGAGCGAGAGCAAACTCAAGCGCAGCAAGCCGCACAGGAACTGAACGCTGAGGTTACTTCCGTAAGGGAAGCTCATGAAATTGACGATTCTGAGTGGAATCAAGCATTAAGCTTTTTAACGGAGCATGAACAAGCCCTTAGAGCAGAAAACCCAAACTTAGTTATGGACGCTAAATACGTAGCAGATACTGTTATGGATGCTAGAGCCTATACCAAAGCGGAAGAAGCTTACGGGGCTGCGAATGTAAGCCTTTCTGATGAGCAAGGATCAGACGTTTTTAATTACCTACAGGATGTAGCATTTAGAAACCCAGACTTTACTCAAGACGATTTAGTTGAATTAGTTAAAAGTGCTGAGAAATCCGCATTAGCATCAAAAGTAGGAAACGAATTAGGAAATAGGATTAAGAAGAATGATTCTGCTCAGTCTAAACCTAATAAAGTAAAACAACCAAAAACAGAAACAACCTCACAAGAAGATGCCATATTAGAGGACATCTGGGGTTAAATAACTTTAAGGAGTTAAATTATGTCATGGACATATGATTCATCGACAGAATCGAACCTGATGAAAGTCAAGTACGAAAGACTGATCGAAAAACAATTTAATAAGTCTAACCCACTATTCGGAAGACTAAAAAAGAAAACTGACTTTGTTGGTTCTCAAAAAGAAATCGCTATTGTTCAATCAATTGGTGGTGGTGTTGGTGCTGGTTCACTTCCAACTGCTTCTGAGTCAAAGATTGGTAAAGCGACTATCACAACTAAGAAGAACTACGCTGTAGTTTCTATTGATCGTGAGACAATGAAAGCAGCTAAATCTGACGAAGGTTCTTTCGTAAGAATGACAGCCTTCCCAGTTAAGATTGCTACTGAGTCTTTTAACAGAAACGTAGAAAGACAATTGACACGTGGTGCTGCTGACGGTAACGGTGCTTTAGTAACCGGTGCTGCTACAAACAGTAACTGTTCAGGTGTTGGTTCAGCAGGTGATCCTTACCTAATCGAACTAGATAAGGCTTCAACTTATTTCCCAGCGGAAATTGCATGTCTTGAAGAGGGTGATCTTGTTCAAATTAACAGTGAAGTAACTGCGGCTCTAGAAGTTGTATCTATTACTGAAACTGTTGCTAATGGATATGCTACAGCTACTATCGGTCTTACTGGTACTTCAGCACGTATGGATGTTATTGGTGATACTGGTACTCCAGCCGCTTTTGGTGCTTCTGATAAGATTTATATGCAAGGTTCTAAGGACAACGAGCTAATCGGTGTTCAAGGTGCAATCTCTGCAACTTCTGGTTCTCTTTATGGAGTTACTGTTGGTCGTAGATGGAAGGCATACCAAAAAGATGCTTCTTCTGCTGCTCTAAGTACAGATTTAATGAATGATGTTGTTGTTAACGTAAAGAGACAATCAGGTGCTTCACCTAAAATGATTCTTTGCCATCACCACCAGTACATTAAACTTCTTAACCTTCTAGAAGACCATAAGAGATATAATGTTCCTTCACGTAAGGGCGAGTTCTCTTTCTCTGCGTTAAGTTTCATGAGTGCTGATGGGGAGCTTCCAGTTCTTACTTCACGTTTCATTGACTCTGACAAGATGTATTTCTTAAATGATGATCACCTAGAGCTTCACCTACGTCCGGGTGGATTTGAGTGGTTTGATGAAGATGGTACTGTCTTCCTTAGAGAAGCAAGTGATTCTTATGAAGCACGTTACGGTGGATACGGACAAAGTTTCGTTAACCCACACTTTCAAGGTTACTTATACGGTTTACAAGTATAATTTAATGGGTGGGTGTAAAAGCCCACTCTTTCAAACCCTCCCAAGGGTTACAGGAGATTTCGCATGAAAAGATCAATTAAATCAAAACAAAGAAGCGTAAGACAATTACACTTTACAGCAAACGCTGCTGGTACGGCTCTATCTGGACTTGATTCACTTCAAGCCTCAATCGCTGATACCGCTACAGGTATTAAGACTATTACTTTAGATGAGGCTTTTGCCTCTGCTGATTACGTAGTTCAAGTTACTTGTGGTACTGCTGATACAATCGTAGATTCTGTTGTATTAACTAACTCAGGTACGTTTGTAATTACTACTGTAGATGCCACTGATGGTACTACGGATAAAGATGCTATTTGTTTTATTTCAGTTACAGGATCAGATGTATCTGACCGTTACTAAAAAGAATAAGTAAGAAGGGGAGAACGCCTCCTTTTCCCCGACCTGAGTAAGTCCATAAACTGCTCACCCTTAAGGATAACATGGCTAGTAATTTATACACACATAATAACTGCAAAAATGTAACAGGCTCAAAGGAACTGGATGGTTCTAATAGCCTACATGTATCTAACAGAGGTACTCCTTCTACTAGGTCTTCCTTTGGAGACAATATTACAGTAGGTATGGAGCCTATTAGTCAGATATCAGCCCAGTACGGACTCCTTCCCACAATAGAGACTTTTAATGCTACTGGTGGGACTGTAACCACATCTGATAACATGTTTACGTGTACCACAGGTACTAGTATAGGTGGGTACGGTGTTATTAGAACTAAGAAGCCTACCATATATAGAGAGGGTCAAGGTCTAATGGGCAGGTTTACAGCCCTATTTGATTCTGATAATGCAGTAGCTAATAGTCTACAATTCGCAGGATTATTCAACGTACAGGATACAATAGCATTTGGATATAGAGGTACTCAGTTTGGTATTCTATTTGATAACTACGGTGCACAGGAAATACAGAAACTAACCATTACAGCGGCTACCAGTGGTACATTAACACTTACTCTAAATAGTGTTGCTTATAATATTACATTAACAGCAGGAACTAATGCTCATAATGCCTATGAGATTGAGGCATGGATGACCGCTAACCAGTCTATATGGGATGCCGAACAAGTAGACGATGTAGTTATTCTTAGAAATAGATCGGCAGCCTCTGCTACTGGAACATATTCTTTTTCTGGTGCTGGTGTAACAGGTACATTGGCTCAGACAGCGGCAGGAGCCGCGAAGACACAATCAACAATAAACCAAGAAGACTGGAACGGAGAGAGTATTACATTTGATCCGTCTAAGGGTAATGTATACATGATTAAAGTATCTTACCTAGGGTTCGGACCCATAAGCTTTTTTATTATGGACCCTGAGAGTGGTCTATTTAAAAGAGTACATACCATTCAATATCAAAATAATAATATTAAACCATCTATATCAAACAGAGCATTAAAAGTAGGGTGGACAGCCGCCTCTTTAGGTAGTACCACTGATATTACTGTTCAAGGAGGAAGTGCAGGTACATTTATAGAAGGTGTATCTAGTATTGAATCAGAGTCTCACGCACAGTCCAATGAAAATACCTCTGTAAGTTCATCTTTTGAAGCAGTACTAACTTTAAAGGCATTAGAGTCTTTTTCAAGTAAAGCCATGCTAGGTAGAGTTGTCCTACAGAGACTAATAATCTCTACAGACTCATCTAAGGAAGTTGTAATAAAAATGGCTAAAAACGCAACTTTAGGGGAGACTAACTATACGTACCATGATGAAACAGATTCTATTGTAATATATGATGTGGTTGATCATGCTGATTCCCTGAATGGTGCTAGTGGTGCTCATGCTATATACGAGACTCAAATAGGTGCTACAGGAGCCACAGAGGTTTCTTTAAAGGACTTGAAGATAGATTTCTATGCCAATGAAACTATAACAATATACGCTAAGGTTGTATCAGGAGCTGCGTCTAACGTAACCGCCTCCCTAGTATGGAAGGAGGATTTATAATGAGAAAATTACTACTATCTCCCTTGTATTTACTTATACTCCTATTAGCTATTCCTTATGTTATATTCATTAGAGTAAAGGAAACAGCTAAAGGATTAGACAGACGACTAGACACATTTGAGAATAAGAAGAAGAAACCTAAACATAAAAAGAGTAAGGCTAAGTTACTTGTGTCTGTATTTATCACATTAGTCCTAGTTCTAGCCGCAACAACATATCACTATAATATAAAGGTAGACTCCCTACAAGGTATTATAAATGAACTTACGCAAAAGGTAATTAAATAATGGCAGGTAATAGAAGAAAATTCGGTAAGGATAAGCTCTTTACCAAGATAAATCATGCAGCTACATCAGGTGTTATAGGTGATGCTGAGTATCAGGTTCATGGTGAGAACGCACTTAGAGTTGCTACTACGTTTACATCTTCCGGTACACTTACCATTCAAGGTAGAATTGAGAATAGTGATACATGGGATGCTCTAGGGACTTTAACCTCTGGTGGAGATACTGATGAGATTGACATTGGATCATACGACTACGTAAGATTTAACTTCACAGTCGCAGCAGGTTCAACTGGGGAGATTGCAGCCTCGGGTTTTTTTAAAGGCTCCTCTGCTGGTGGTGGTGGAGCCACTAATTCATTTTCTATTATGCAGACAGATGCAGGTACAAGCCCAACGGCTGACTCTGCGACAGATACATTAACGCTTACATCTTCAGACGCTTCTGTTACTGTCACAGGTAACTCTACTACTGATACTATTGACCTAATTATAGCTACTTCAAATGGTGCTAATACTTTCTATGCGGATTCAAATGCAAGTGCATCGGGGGACGGTTCTCTACTGGCTCCGTACACATCACTTCAAGCAGCTATTGATGCAGCAGAGTCTCTAGGAGATTCTGAAAGAAAGACCATTATTGTAGCTGCCGATTCAGCCTTTGATGAGGACATTACCATATCAGGTGGGGTGTTAGCCATAATTGGACTAGGACCATTTAATATTGGGGATGATGCTCAGACATATAAGGACTCTACTACGGCTAGAAATGTACTATGGGAGACTGGAGATACTACTCTGCCTTTAAGTTTACGTCCCTCACTAGTTATAGGTGTGATTGGACAAGGTAATGCAACGTCTACTCATCCTGCGGTAACTACTGCGTGTAAGATTAGTGGTAATTTTACAATAGATAAAGGAGTAGCTACTCCAGCAGTAGCAGAGCTATGGATGCAGAACGTAAAAGTTAAAGGGAATATGGCTAAGGGTGCCTCTATAGCATCAACTCAAGCTAATATGTACTTAGAGGGGTGCTTCTTTGACGGTACCTTCGTAATGGGTATAAACGCGGTTATAGTATCTGCTAAGAATTGTGAGTTTGACGGGCTATTAGATATAAATTCTTATAATTATATTAACTCCTGTGAAATATCAGGTGGTATTACATTAGCTGCTTCATCTCCGGTGTCATATATTAAACCTACTGGGATATATAATTCAACTATATCAGGGACTATTACAGGTGTATCTGGATCAGATATATTAGTAGATACGTCTACCAATTATAAAATGATAGTGAATAGCGTGGCTCTAGCGGGAGCTGGACCTGCCACTAAGACTGTAATGAGTGATCTAGTAGGTTCAGCCTCTACACCTGTTGCATCCAGTATGTCAACTAATACAGTACAGTACTATATAGATGAGAGTGCTGATACATTAAATTTTAAATTAAAGTACTCAGACGGTTCAATTAAAAGGGCAAAGCTCCCTCTATATGATGCTCCTGATTGGGCTACAGCAAAGCAGTATACATTAGATAATGTAGATGATTACTTTGAAAGCCCTACTACTACAGGGGAGAGTCTAGGTATATCAGGCTCTACAGCGTTCTCTATAAACATTATAGTTAATTTCGATATGAGTGCGACGGATACCTGTATTATGTTTTCCCTTTTCGCAGGAACAGGTACGGGAAAAGTTGAAATGACTTGGCTTAACTCCCAGTTTAGATTCCAAGTAGACGGGGCTTATACCATAGCTAGTCCAACTAGGTCAGACAAAGATTACCATATATGTCTGGTTTATGATGGTTCATTAGGTACTGACATTGCTAGGGCTAAAATTTATGTTGATGGTTCTGATGCTACCGCTAGTGCTTCTGGTACTATTCCCAGTGTAGTTAATACAGAGATAGCTGATTCAATCTTAGGTCTATTTAGTAGAACAGGGATTCCAGCTAACTATTTTAATGGGTCAGTTAAAGAGGTATCTATCTACAATAAAGCCCTATCAAGTGCTGAGGTTACAAGTTTATATAATAGTGGTTCTTATTCAGACCCTACAGCCATATCAGGGTGTAGATCATCTTGGTGGTTCGGAGACAATACTTCAGATAATCTAGTAAAGGTAGTAGATAATGTTGGAGACAATGATCTGGATTGTAAGAATCTAGACGACGGAGTTATTACAAGTGTCTAATAGTAAGAGTAAGAAAACTAAAGTAATTCTATTTGAGGAAGGTAAAATACCTAGGGTGTTTATAAATCCATCTGATATAGATATAGAGAAATTACGTAATATAGGTAGAGTACTGGTTAACCCTAGAATACCTAAAGGTGTACCTATTGAGAAATGGGAATTACTTGATAAACGTATTCAAATAGGGTCACAGAAGAGTGAATTAAGCTCTACTTTGCAGTTAGTTAAAGAGATTGAGGTTATTAATCAGCCATCCTATAGTGATTTCCATGACTTAGAGGATCAGATCGAATTTATTAAACTTGAAGTGATTGACAAATTAAATAGAACGTGTATTATGGGAGCTTTAATGGCATTATTCTTGCTATTAGTCTCCTTTAGAGAAGAAATACAACAAATTATAAGGAATGTAAATGTCTAAAGTAAACTTTTTCGCACAAGGCTTAGGTTTAAAGCCATTAAGTGCTGATCCAACTAGTCCGGTAGATGGACAATTATATATGTCAGATGGGACCGTTAGAGCGGCTGGACTATGGAGATACTCCTCTACGAGTGTCGCTTGGTTAGCGGTAGGTTCCGGTGGTGGAGGTTTAGATGTATTCCATACTGAGGATTTTGAGTCAAATGGTGCAAGCGATTTTACTACAGGTAATGCTGCTACTGTGGATGCTGCTGGAACTGGTACACTGGACGGTACATTAGCCGATGAGACTTCCGCACCTTTTAGTGCAGATGCGTCTTTAAAGTATACCATGGGTAGTACGTCTGCAAATGACTTCTT
>Ga0208134_1001117_pt1 | contig 16195 bp, 33 predicted proteins | sample VirMetDEL_Mar_31_FD_184515 | JGI IMG/M metagenome (GOLD analysis project Ga0208134, IMG submission 184515) | Aqueous microbial communities from the Delaware River and Bay under freshwater to marine salinity gradient to study organic matter... | ecosystem: Environmental > Aquatic > Marine >... | reverse complement strand
ACAATTGAAATTGTCCATCTGCGTGTGTGTACATACGAGGTGTGCCTGTAGCATTCTCGTTAGCGGCTCTCTTGTCCGCCATAGCATCTCTTGAGACAAGGTTAACAACCGTAGTGCCTGTGCCTGTAAGATGTAATCGTATTGTTTCAATCCAATCAGCAGGAGTTTGCATATACTCATCACCACTTGATTGTTGACCACTAGACCTTGCTTCCATCTTGAAGTGTCTAATGTCTCTGTTAATTTGTGCCTCAGCCAATGTAATAAAATCAGGTATTACTGCTGTAAGGTCATCTCTGTTTAGGAAGTCAGCTATAGATGCTTTTAATCCTGTGTAATTAGATAAAGCCATATTAGAACCCTAAGTTTTTAGAATAAGGTATTTCATCTTGCATTTGGTAGCCTCTTATTAAAGCAGGATTTGCTACAACTTCTGACATCATTCTCATTTTACCATCATCATCTAAGCGAGAAAAGTTACGTACAACTGGCACTTGCTCTTCCGTACTAACTGTAGATAGTATTTGCGAAAACTTGGTAAGTAATTCTTGATTGGATAAGCCACCAGTCATGTTTGGGTCAATACCAACACCTGCCATTAATGCCCTATTATTTGCTTCTAGTTCATCCATACGAGCAAATTCACCACCTGATAAAGCACCTGCATTACGTGTAGGATTTTTTAATGTGTGATGGTCAGTACCTGTGTCTGTATCCATGAAGAGTGTCTTTTCTCTGTCTGACATTGCACCATCTTTTGGTGAAGCCATATTTCCTAACAAAGATAAAATACCTTGGCTTCTGTAATCACCTGATGGTTTTGCGTATCCGTATGCCATGTTATCTCCTGTTTAATTTAGCAATAGTATATCATTGTTTTTTATAATAACCCTTGTTTTTCAAGCTTCATTAATCTCTCATGTGTTAACAAACCAATTGGTGGATATTGCATTGTAGTTCTTCGATAATCTTTATCGTCAAAGTTTTGACGTGTCATTGGCAACTCTACACCATCTTTATTTTTTGCTTTAGTATTGTCAAACAAATCTAATATGCTTAAATCTTCTTTAATTCTTGCTTGACCTTGTCCACGCAAAGCATATGGGTAAGTAGGATGACCTGAAACATTTGATTTCATATCACTCATGCTTACTTCACCAACGTTTTGTATTGTTAAAGGTTCTTTGTTTAATTGAAACTCATCTGCATTTGCTAACCTAGCTTGTGGCAAAGTTATTGTGCCATCGTTCTTACCTTTTGCTCTAAAGTTAACATCAATAATTCTGTTGATTTCTTTTCTTTCTCCACCTGTCGTGCCATCTAATGGGTTTTCTGAACGTATGCCTTTCCAGTTTAAGTTTACTTTTGCACCTGTTTCTTTATCTGTTGAGGTAGTGCGTATTAATTTATCTAATTCATCTAATTGTTTGCTGTCTAATTTAGCAAGAGCAGACTGTAACATTGTATCTGTAACTTGTTTACTAAAGTCCATGCCAGTTGGTTTCATCGCAAATGGTAAGTATATAGGGTCTTCACCAAATGTATCTCTAGCAAGTTTAGCTTGACTAATTAACTTATCAATAGGTTCTTCTGCTGATGCCCATAACAATCCTCGCTTATAACTTTCAGGTAAAAACATATAATCTTGTCCACCTAACAAATCAACAGGCTTATTTAATGGCTGACCATCAACATGTGTAAGAATACCACCTGCTTTTGTAGTATCTGATTGACTAGCAACAAATGGTCTACCTTCGTAATCTTGTATTGATTTAGTAGGTGCAGTAATCAGGTTTTCACCAACAACTGTACGACCATATTGGTCTAACAGTCCACCACTTATGTTTGCTAAATCACCTACACGTGCAGAGTTTTTATCTTTACCACCTGAGTATCGTATATCTACATCACCAATTGGAATAGATGATACGTCTCGTTTTGTATTATCGACAACCACACCTTTGTTTTCTAATATTTTTGACGTGTCTGCATTGAAGGTTACATAGTTTCTTGTTTTTCTTTCTGTGTCTGACAACCCACGTGAATCACCATCAAAGTATTGTCTACCCATTACACCATTTGCATGTAATCGTAACGAAACTATTTTTTCTACTGCACTTTGTGGTCTTTCTGACGTTAATGCTTCTTTAGGTATTCCATTTTCAGCTATCTCTCTTTCTACTAAATAACCATAAATGCTTGAGCCATCTGTTGGTGTAGGTGCTGTGCCACGACCTAAGCCATCTATCTCTAATTGCAGTCTGCGTAATTCATTAGTAATGCTATCACGTTCTGCCATTAACTTATCTGTGTTAATTGGCTTTCCACCTAATAGACCTACTACTTCATTGTCAGCAAAATCAACATTTAATTGTGCATTAATTTCATCTTTTCTTTGTTGCAATGGCTTCCATTCATCTACTAAATCCATGTAAGCACCATGCTCTTTTCTTAAAAAGTCTTGTACTACTTTAGGTTGGTCATAAACAGGTATGTCATCATTAAGCATTGTGCCAATTGCTTGGTCAGGCAAGTCAACTTTATATCTACCAAAATCTTGTTTTTCAAATGTCTTTTGCCACTCAGCATGGTCAGCTTTTATTTTGTCATGTATCTCAGGTCTGTCTTTGTAACCATCTAACATATTTTGTAAGCTAAACTCAGGACTACCATGTAAACTTGCATTTTCATACATTTCAGCTTTAATGTAATCTTCCTGTTTTATAGCTTCATTGTAACGCTTACTCATTTCGTCTTGGTATGCTCTGTATGACTTGTCGTTTAATCCTTTTTTGTATTCATATTCTTTAGCAACATCTCTGTTTTCAGCATGATAAACTCCCCACCCATAAGCTTGTGCGCCTTCACCACTACCCATTTTGTCTGTGCTAAATCGTTTGAAGTTGTAAGGTGACCCATGCCATACAGTCAATGGTGTCATAAGTCCTGCGTTAGCCGCATCAACCATGCCATCCATTTCAGCCATAAATCTTTGTTGAACAGCAGGATTAGTAGCTACATCTGCTACACCTTTAACAGCAAAACCTGCACCTGCAATCATTGACAATACTTCAGCAGGGTTTTTACGGAACTCTTCTTTGAATCCATCCCAAGTGCCATAGGATGTTTTAAGGTAATTACCAAACTCACTAGCCATTTTACGTTGTGCTTCACCAACGTCTTCACCTAACATATCACCTACTGGTGTTAAATTAAGTACACCACCTGCTACTAAATTAGTTATACCTTCAGCAGTTACAGCAGGATTTGTTATTGCTTGTGCTGAATCACGATACATGCCACCGATGCTTGGCAAAAAGTTTTGTAATGCATTACCTTCTCTATCATCATTGCCTTCACCCCAACCAAGTGCTTGAAAGAATGGACTTTCGGCTCTAGCATCATACAACGCTTTAGCTTCAGCATCTCTTCTTGCTTGTAACTCAGGGTCTACGTCAAGTAATCCACCAAAAAATTCCTTACTGTCTTCCCATAAATCAGACAACAAACCACTCATACTACTCCTTGCAAGTTTCTCCTTAATGGTTTATCCCAGTTCTCATTGAAAGGCTTGTAGCCTATTGCAAGATACCTTGTAGCATCTGCACCATGTGAACTCCAATCGTGTCTTGGTCTCATCCTCCAAGTCTTACCATTATCATCCCACTCTCTGCTGTATGCCTGTAAGGAATCGATAAGTTTCTCACATGATACCTCATCGAAATAGCATTTGTCTAGCATTGTTCTGACTTGTTGTATGCCATCGTCAATTAATAATGATGGTGCTATCTCAATGTTGTTAATGCCTAAGTCCTCAAGCATCTCCATTCTACTCTTACCTGTGCCTAATTCCCTAACTCTAACATCATGTGGTAGAACGTGTTGGTCGTATACATAGCCTTTGTCTTGCAACACCTTGACGTAATGCTCTAGTCCTACACCTGAGCCTTCATAGTAATCAATAATGTGTATCTCAGCTCCTATGAACTGGGCAAAGACTATTGATGTGCTGTCACCTATACCTAAATCCCAACTTGTAACTACACCTTTGGCTCTGTCATATCTAACCTTTGTAATTCTATCTTCATCTTTGGCTCTGCGTAATTCAGCAGAATAATATGCACCCTCTGAGAATATTAAGAAGCCACCTTCCCAAATGTGTTCGTATGACTCAGGACGTTTCTCTTTATCTTCAAGCCTTTGTTCATCGAGAACTGTTGGAAACCATGGATTATCTTGCCATTGCATACTAACTATCTTAGAGTCTGAAGGAAAGCTATCTCTAAACCTTTCATGTGTTGCACTATACTTTGACTCAGGATTCCATGTTATCCATACCTCAGAGTTAAAGCCAATACTCTTATCTTCTTCACGTACTGTAGGCATCAACAAATCCCATGCTCTACCACTAACAGACTCAGCCTCATCTACCCAAGCTATGAGGATGCGAGACTGTGACTTGATACTATCTAATGAACGTCTCAAACCTGCAAATGTGTACGTTATATTGCCATCCTTTGACCTGATAAACTTCTCACCTATCTCGTAATAGTCTGCTAACCAATCAACGCTTAAAATCGCAGATTTAATCTCAGCCATTGATGACTCACCTAACGAGTTCATAAACTCACGACCACACAGTATTGTTCCTCTTACACCTGACATGCCCCAACGATAACCAAAGACTGCTGTCATTAATGCAAAGCTTCTTGTCTTGCCTGACCCACGACCTCCATAAGCACCACGTATTCTTGCTGTGCCTTCAAAGACTGGTATTAATTTATCAGGTAATTGGACTTCAGCTACTTTGCTCATGCTTACTAACTAATTGTATGACTGTTGGCTTCATAGATTCATCACTAGATGTTATGTCTTGCTCCATCTTATCGTGGTATCCATGCTTACCTAAAACAAGCTTAGTTATTGCTGAATTAAATGTGTTGTTGAGACCATTGTTTACAAGGGTTTTGGCTTGAACTTGCATACATCTGCCTAATATGTCGGAAAATCCCTTATCTTTTTGCTTTGCCCAATCATATAAAGTGTCTCTGTGAAGACCTAAATGCTCTGCCATTCCTTCAATACTTGGAATCATATCACCATACATTTCGTAGTCATTAATGTAGGCTTGAGCTTTCTCTTCTATCTCTTTATTCCATTTAGTTGGTCTAGCCATATTTTTCTCCTAATTAGTTAGGACACTCTCATCAACACTCACTAAAATTTGAAGCACCAAAAGTAGTACGGGAAAATTATAAATGTCCTAGCTAATTAACTCTCTCCAATCATCAGGTAGTTGTAGTTTAATACCCAAGTCAGTTTCAGCAAAGACAATTACATCGTCTATATACTCACCCATCTCTTTAGTATTTAGTTCTGTAGTGGATTTTAAGACAGTTCGTTCTTTATTGCAAACTGTCTCTGTTTGTATCTCTAAAAATTCTTCTCGGCAATGGTCATGAATAGCATCTTTAGTATTGTAAGTCTCTTTACGTATCTGTTCTATTATCATCCAATACAATCGGTTTTGAGCCTGACTTCGTGTCATTGTGTTAGGCTTTATAGTTATGACTGCTTCATCTGTATCACTACCCTTAAAAAAACTACGAGTCATGTTCTCTACAATATCTGCTTTAGGTTTGTCTCTCTTGAGTATTCTACTTAACGATTCACTCACAATAAATAATCTCCTTAATGCCTCACTCATAATCTAAAATTTTGTATGCATATTTAAACAACATTTCTTTTTTAATTAAGTAAGCATCTTTAGCAACTGTATCACCATTACCAACAAAATTAACAAACTGTAAATTGTTTTCAATAATGCAATCTCTTATTCTTTCACGTTCTACAAACACATACTGACTTGGTGTAACAAAAATCCATGCATGTGCTTTACTTGTCATCAACCCTGAAGGTTTACCATACATAGAAATTTCTACTACAAAATTGCCTGTGTACTCACTCTTAAAATCTTGCTTAACTTCATACCCTTTAGCAGTCTCAGGAACAAATATATCAAACTCTTTACAATAAACATTTATAACAAATGCACTAGGATATTGTGTCTTTAAAAGTTCTAAAACTTTCTGCTCTGTGTTTTGACCTACTGCTAAATCTTCTGCAAATGTATTCATGTATAACCATATTCTTCACCAACCAAGCCTTCTTTAACTAACTGTCGCTTAGTTCTTGTTATAGCAAACTCTGCCATCTCTTTAATAAAATGTGGTTTGTAATAAGGATGCACTAAGGAGTCATAGATTTGGTGACAGTTAGCACACCCATAAAAACCTATATCTCTCCCTAAATCATCTGTCATTTTAGTGCCTGTTCCTGCACCGTTTTTGTGACAGAAGACTACTGTCTCATTGCCTAGACATCCATCAAGCTTCAGGGTACAGGCTTTGCCACGTGCTGACTTAGTTATTGCTGTTTGTTTCATACTTCACTTCTTCATTAAGCCACAATATAACATCAGCCACGCTGTAAACAACTTTAACACTACCACCTGATGCTTCTATTTTTTTTATCATGCTTTTTTGTTGTTTACTTAGGTAGCCTTTAGGTGTTTTTGTAGCAGGTTTCTTAACTTCTAATCCATAATACATGCCATCATATACTATTGTTAGGTCAGGAACTCCTGCTTTGACACCTTCAGCTTTTAATCTACCTGCCTCACGTTTACTTCTGCTACCACCATTAGGTACTGCCCAATAACAAACTTTACGAATGTCTAAATATTTGCATATTGCTTTTTGAACATCATGCTCTTCACTCTTCATTTCTTTTTAGCTTTATCCATAACCATGCTAAATTTTAACTGGTCACATAATGCTATGATTTGGTCTTCAATATCAGACTTTAATTTTTGGTCTTGAATTTTACTGAGCAAACCATACAGTTTATAAATCGTCTCAGCTACATCTTCATTCGACATTAGCTTGTAAATTGTTAGCCTCGCTACCTAAATACGTTGCTAATCCATAAATTGCTAGATGAAACTGTGGCTTGTCAGCTTTGATTCTATGCGTTAAACCTGAAAGGCTAACTCCCATCATATCTGCACAAGATTTCTGTGTTAATCCTAGCTTCTTAATCTCAGCAGGTATAGATTTATAATAGATTATTCCTTTATCGCTCATAGTTATATTGATAGTTAACTTAGACTTAATTATATCAAACAAGATATGAATTGCAAGTTGTTTACGTTTTTTTTTCTTGTACTTACTTCTCCTTCGGAGACTTACTTATGTAAAGCTAAGGGATAAATCCCTTTTTTAAAAGCTTTTTAACTTATCGGGTAATTCCTGAGCTGAGGGTTTCGGAGCAAAGAAATCCCTAACCACTAGTTAAAGCAGTTAGAGATTCTCATCGGTATAAGTCCTTCGCAGTATTATCCGTATGCCTGAAACCATTACAACTAATCAGGTCAGAGTCATCGCTACCTTGTAATAGGCACTCAGCCTTCTGCACTCTGCGCTAGATTTTTTTATCGCTCCAAGGTGGTTACCAGTATAAAGCTTCTTTCCTAACATCAATCAACAGCTTCTTGGAATACATAGCTGAATCTCTTTTTTTAAAGGTGTGAGTGCAACCAATTGGCTAGACATATCACCTTTCGTATCCTGAAAGTTGCCAATTCGTTATAAGATGGTATAATAATCTTCAAACAGCAGGGGCAACTGCCAGTTTAGCAAGACCTCTAGAGCCTTAACTCTAGGGGTTTTGTGTTTTCTAAGTCTCTGAAAACTCTAAACCAAGAACTCGAATGATACACGTCTTGTATTTTTATTGCAACTTATTGTAATTATTTATTCTATTTAATTAAATAAAGCTTGACAAATGCTCTCAAATGTTGTATAATTACCCCGTAATTGAGATGAATTACACACTTTAACCCATAGGAGCTAGAATGAATACATTAGATATTATCAACAACCAACTAGATGACATTGAACTTGCTAGGCTTGATTCTAAAGAGCGTATGCTCAAAGGTCAGGCTCGTAGACACATATTACAGAAAGCATTTAACAGGTCAGTAGTTAGAGCTGAAAACGTTGACTCAGCCGGTGTTGTAAACTGGAATTTTGTTGAAGCTGATTTATACCTAGATGACCTTGACCCAACTGAAGCTGAACTAAGTATGATGGTTTCAAGATGGGAGCAGAAAGAAATGGTAAGGTTAGGCATCAAGTAATTTAACAGGGGAGGGCAACCTCCCCACACTTTTAACACATAGGAGCTAGAATGAAAACAACATTAATTAATGATATTAAAGTAGAACTTACAATGATGAACTTTGAAAAGCACACTCATGACAAATTTCTTCAACCAACTCATCATGATGCTCTTTTTGACAGAGAACCTCAAAAGCCATTTCAAATTGCTTACATTACATTGACATCAAATGAAAATGTACAACCAATTGTTGACAAAATAGAATGTGCAGTAACTGTTCACATGACTAGCGATTACAGACCTAGATTAGTATTCAACGCAATGTTTATTGAAGAGCATGACGAAAGAAACTATGACGATATGGGTGGTTTTACTGATGAAACTATTGACGAAGTTCTTAGAGACCTTGAAGATGAAATTTTATATGATGGCATACAGGAGATTAAATAATGACTACATTTAACAAAAACCAATTTGATTTTGATGGTGGCTATTTAACTTATGACTTACTAAATGGTGAGCGTAATGCATTCATAGCTCGATTTAAATACAACAAAAGTTTAAAGGGTCGTTTTGTTACATTTCTTAAAAACAATTTTACTGTGTCAGAATACTTGGGTTACCTTGAGACAGGTATGACACCAATAGCTGTTCTTCAAAGCAAGGGGTTTAAAATTATGAAATAGCAATTTAAAAAAAAGACAGGGGAGGTTAACAGCCTCCCTTTTTTTATGTCTAATATTTTATTTAATTAAATAGACTTGACAAATCATATCAAATGTTGTATAATTACCCTGTAATCGAAATGGTTACACACTTTAACTTTTAGGAGATACAATGGAAAATTTAAGCATAGTGACTGACACTAACGAATACCAAACAGTTTATGAGCAAAGCTTATTTACAAAAAACGAAATTTATTCTGATAATAGATGCGTTGAAAATGAGCAAGTTGTTGAGACACACAAAGCTATCGTCAACAAAGATGGCAACCCAATAGCAATTGTAGGCAAAAACTACAATGTTGTCCAAGACTCTGACATCATGCCACAGTTTCACGATGTAATTATGGCATCAAGCTTAGACAAGACTGGCATGACTAAAAAAATTCATTACTCACACAATGGTGCTAAGACTAAAGTTGTCTACACGTTTCCTGCACACGAAATGGCAGTTGATGTTGGTGATTTTGTTCAGCTACAAATCATGGTTCTTAATTCATGTGATGGCACTTGGAAGTTTATGTCTATGCTAGGAGCTGTTAGACTAGCTTGTATGAACGGTCAGGTTGTAGTTGATGCTTTCTCTTCATATAGTGCTAAACACACTAAAAGCTTAGATACAGACATTGCTATTGAGAAGCTTGAGACAGCTCTTGAAGTGTATGAAGCTAACGTTAAGCTATGGCAACAGTTTGCTAAGTCAGGAGTATCTAATGCACAAGCTACAGCAGTCTTTGAAAAAGTAGCAGGTAAGAGCGATAGGCTACAAGTTTTACTTGAGGAGACATTTATTAAATACAAGGCTGAGATGGGTAAAACTATTTGGGCATTGTTTAACACATTGACTGACTGGTCTACACACGCTAAATTTAAGAATGAGACCAACAAAGTTGCTACGATATACAATCGTGAGGCTAAGGTAAGAAACGTCATTCCTATGCTAGAACAAATGGCACGAGCTAACGCTTAACTAAACTGGGAGGTTAACAGCCTCCCTTTTTTTTATCTATTTAATTAAATAAAGCTTGACATTCTGTCTCAAAGGTGGTATAATAACCTTGTTATTGAGATGAAATTTTAACTTATAGGAGATGCAATGAAAAAAATTACTGCTAAACAACTTAGAACTATTATTTATGTTCGTGAGACTTTACAAAAATTTGTTGATGGTAAGCTTGAGAAATTTGATGCTTATGGTTTAGTCTTTGACCAACTAGATGCACGTAGGATTACTCTTACAAACATATGTACTATTGCAGAATCAGTTGGAATTAAAGGTGACGTAATAAGAATGCGTAGATGGCAATTTTTGGGCATGAGATAAATAATTTAACTTATAGGAGAATATATGAATACTTTAGATAACAACTTAACTAACATCATTGACCATTTAATTAATACTGCTGACTTAATCTGTTTAGATAATTCAGTATGGGATGCACGTGGTGACAAGCCAAAAGATGTAGCAAGGTTTTGTTTAGGTCAACAAGATGACGAGCGACCTGATTTAGGTGTACGTGCTATCTTAAAAGAGCATGGATTGGCTTTTAGGCACTTAAACTTTTTAAACAAGCACAATGTTTTAACTAATCATAATTCTACTGATGCAGTAGGATGCATGATTGATGACAGGTGTTTACACGTTCAATTGCATTTAGATGCTGTACGTCAACATACCTCAATTCCTGAGTCACGTTGGTTAGTTACAGCTTGGTAATTTTTATTTAATTTAACAAATAGGAGATATTATGGAAATTAGTACATGGGAAATTTCAGATTTTGATAGTGCTGTTGAAAAACAAATTAATAATTGGGTTAAGCTTGACAATTGGGGCATGGGTTTAATTGATGACCATGGCAACATTGTTACTCAAGATATTGTTGACATTGATGAGTCACTTAACGAGCATCAGGGTCGTGTAGCAACACAGGCAACTTTGCTTGGTGTCATTCAGAGACAACAGGCTCAGATTAACAAACTTGATGAGGCTATGGTTGTAATATTTAAGCGTAATCGTGACTTAGAGAGAGATTTGGAAAAAGTTACTAATGCATTGAGTAGTTCTGCTAGAACATTAGCTGACATTAAAATAGGAGGCAAATAATGACAGTTAAAGCATTACAAGATGGTGAGTTCAACGTGTCACTTGCAGACGATGTACAGCCTGACACATTTACTGGCTCAGAGGAGATTGAAATTTTCTCTACTTGGGTCAAAGCTAAGTACACTAGAGTGTCATTAAATTCTAGCAAGTCAATTGATACAGATATTAGAAGGTTAGCTTCACATGGACGTATTGATGTTACTTCTAGTGGTGTAGGTGGCAAGGATTGGATTGTACGCAATGATGTAGACGATGCAACCCTTGCCATTTTATGGCACAACGAAGTCATATCTAAATCGTTGTACGAGTATTGTCTGCGTAATCAAGTAGACGAAATTATATTTTTAGCTTGACTTTTTATATCGAATGTTGTATAATCACATCGTGATTGATTGAATCACATAACAAATAGGAGCAAATATGGAAACTGCAAAAGAACTTAGGCAAGGTGATGAATGGCAATCACAACACGAAGCTAATTTTGATGATGCTCGTGACGAATGCATGACTGAAGCTGACAACATTGTCATGGAGGTTGAGCATATCGTACACGACCTAGACCAAACACTTGATGTACAGAATACTTTAATTTTAGCTGAAGCTATTAACAAAGTAATTGAATTAAGATACTACACGTACATTGACCAATTTAATAGCGTAGCTTACGATTACGATTTTACTGATGACATCAAGATGGTGTTACAGGAACGTTTATCTTTTGAACTGGAGGTTAGATAATGGCTGATATTAATGGTGTTGAATTGTCATACGCTACTAAAGATGAGTATGACTTTGAAGGTGGTGAATACGATGATGGTGAAGTACAAACTGCTATGGAAGAAGACTATGAACATCCATTTGTCGATGAAGAGAAAGAACGTAGAGCAGGTTTTTTTGAGGAGGATACATGCCTCAAGTAGATAATCCAAAAAAACTTAAACTTGCACAGTTTGCATTTGGTCAAGGTAAAAAATTTACTAAAAGTGTTTTAGTTGGTTCTCGTGAGGTTCGTAGAAAACTAGCTAGACAAGAAGCAAAAAAACAATTAAGGAGAAGCAAATGAGTAATCAAGATGAAGTTTTAGCCTATGTACGTAACAAAGGCAGTATTACATCGTTAGAAGCTATTGACCACATTGGTGATACAAGACTAGCCTCAACTATTTTTGTCATGAAGAAAAAAGGTCACGTTTTTGATACTGAATATCCTTACAGGGTAAAAAACAGGAGAGGCAAGGATTGTGATGTTGCGAGGTATCACTACAAAGGTATGAAATTTAAGGAGAGCAAGTAATGGATAAAATTAAAGATTTAAAAAACATACATGGTGCTGATTATGCAATGGTACATGAACGTGTAAAGGCATTTTGTAAGACTTACGATACTGGTCAGATACTTACAGAAATTGTTAAAGATGAGCAAGGTCATGTAATTTTTAAGGCTCATGCTGTAGTTGATGGAGTCATCAGAGGTACTGGACATGCTCACGAACTTGAAGGTTCAAGTAACATAAATGATACTTCACATTATGAAGCATGTGAGACAAGTGCTGTAGGTCGTGCTTTGGCATTCTTAGGCTATTCACCTGATGGAAGCTTGGCAAGTTTTGAAGAAATACAAAATGCACAGCTTCAACAGTCACAGATTGGCATACACAAACAAACTTTAGATGTTGCTAGTGCTTATGTATCTACTGCTTTTCAGATGGCTATCGATGAGGAAAATGAAGAGCAAATTGCTGAATGTCAGAAAGATATGCGTGGCAATGACCCATTACGTAGAGCAGTTAATGCTACTCTTAGTGATGCACAAGTAAAATATTTAGTTGAAAGACAAGCTAAAATTACTGAAGATAAGAAAGCTAAGTCTAAAGAAAAACATGAGCGTAATGTAGCACATGCTGAAGCTTATGCTGATAAACAAAAGAACACAGAGGCTAAGTAGCACCTACGCTGTTGTCGGGGAATCCTATACCTCGTTAGTTAAAGACAAACGCTACTGGATTGACTGCCCTAAGCAGTCACCTAATTTAATTTAAGGAGACGTAATGGTTAACAAAGTAATACTAGTGGGCAACCTCACTAAAGATGTAGAGTACAAACATGCAAGTACAACAATAGCTCTGCTTAATTTAGCAACTAATGAATCTTGGACAGACAAACAGACTGGTGAGAAAAAGTCTAAGGCTGAGTATCACAGAGTTGTTATCTTTGGTGTACTGGCTGATGTCTGTCAGAAGCTACAACTTCGTAAAGGGTCAAAACTTTACGTTGAAGGTCAGCTAACTCACAGAAGCTACGAGCAGAATGGTCAAAAGAAATACATAACAGAGGTCAAGCTCTCAGGCTTTAATTCTGCCTTGCAATTGCTAGATACTAAGGGTGAGCCTAGAGGCGAGATGGAAATAGGCGATTTAGGAGAACCTAAACCTTCTCAGCAACCAATAACACCTGTTGCTTCTGATGGATTTGAGAACGACATGGATGACATCCCTTTCTGATATGAAAAGACTAACATTAATATTTGCACTAGCCTTAACTGGATGTAGTGCATTCACAGACAGGCTATCTGAGGAAGACCCTCTACTGATACCACCAAATATAATTGATGATGACGTAGGACAGATAATTTGTAAAACTGAATACCCAAAAATGTGTGATGGGTTTTTAACTGATAAGACAATTGATATTGAGGAGTAGATATGAGCATATTTAATCGTAAGTTAGACAGGTACAAGCCATACATAAGTAGGTCGTTAAACATTGAGTACATGAATGCAAACTTCACAAAAGAGTCCTTAGAAAAAGTTTGTCGCAAATACAATTATGAGATTGACAGACGTAAGAAAATGTCAACGATAGTGGATGAAATCTATGACCTTATTGTTTGAGACTTTTGTACCAGTAATTGTTTTAATAGGAGCTTGTCTAATCTCTATGGGTTTAGTCATGCTCCTGATGTCACTAGGGATGCCTGATGAAAAAAAATAAATTTACTGATGAAGACCTCATGGCTTTTGCTGATAAAGAAACTAAAGGTGAGAAAGCTATGGATATTTTAAGTGTGCTATTGCAGGGAGACGATGAAGCAAGAGAACTATCTGCTAGATTAGATGTTTTTGTTGATACTCGAAATGCATTAGTTAACAATGTAATTAAGGAGAACAAATGAAAGATTTAATTAATGCCGCTAAGGTAATTAAACATATGTGTATTTGGGTTATTACTGGTTCAGCATTGTATATTGCAATGTGGTTTGCTCAGTACGAACAGTACATACAATGAGTTCAATACGTACAATTGTCTACACATTAGATGATGGACAAAAAATAACAGCACGTGAATTAGCAAAAGTTATAGGAGTATCAGAGTCAGCTTCTCGTAATAGATTAAACAGAAGTTCTGACCCTAAAAAAGTTTTTAAACCTTATAGTATATCTAATGGTGGTAAAGCTAGAGGTTCACAGAAAAAAAGAGAGCAAGATGCAAAAGAGAAAGAAGCTGAGATGATGAAATTTGCATTAAAGCACATATGATTGTAAGACCTATTCAAAACCATGAAACTAAAACGTGGTTATTGAATAAACATTATGCCAAGCGTATGCCTTCTATATCGTATGCGTTTGGCTTGTATGATGATGAGTGGCTTGTAGGTGTATGCACTTTTGGTTTTCCTCCTAATTACAATTACAATGAAGGCAAATGCGTTTTTAATGATTATAAATGTTTAACTCTTGAATTAAACAGATTAGTTGTTAATGATGGTTTACCTAAAAATTCTTTATCTCAATTTGTTTCTAAGTCATTGAAATTCCTACCAAAACCATCGTGTGTAGTATCTTACGCTGACCCTAACAATGGTCATCATGGCTACATTTACCAAGCTACTAATTGGCTTTATACAGGAGTAAGTACACCTAAACATAAATACATACTTGAAGATGGTACTGAATTTGACATCAGAAGAGGGTTAGATACTAAAGCAAAAGTAGTAGATAAAATTAAAATTGATTCTACTCACAGATATTTATTTTTTAATGGCTGTAAATCTGATGTACGAAAAATGAAAAAACATTTAAAGTTTGACCTACATAAATATCCGAAAGGACAAAACACAAATTATGACTCTTCAGGGTACGTTGAAACCCAATCTGCATTCAATTTCTAATTTTATTTAATTAATTAGACTTGACTTTTCGTATCAAGTATGGTATAATGACTTCGTCATTGAAATAATATGACGTGTTTTAATACTATATAGGAGTAGATATTGAAAGCAGTTAACACACACTTCATGCGTAAAAATGGTCGACAGCAACATCGCATGGCTTTAGTAGTTAATGAAGGTCGCAAGTGGACTCATGTTATCTTCATGGAATACCCAGTCCAAGTTGAGAAAGTTCTTAACAACGAAGCACAACGTTTTGATTATGTACCCAAGCTTGACAGAAAGTTGTTTAGGCACATGCAGTCAATGGCTAAGATTTGGTATGGCAGAAAGTCAAATGCACCAAAGAATATTCAATCAACATTGTGGGGGTAAGTTATGAAAATAATTAAAAACACATCTTTATTTGAAACAAGAAAGCTAAACAGTTTGTTTTGTCATGTACATAAACAACTTGCTGAGTACGAAGGTAGATTGCCTCATTGGAAATTTTTAAAGATACAGGTTATGAATAAAGTCAGAGGCAGACGTTATAGTGGTTGTGCTTATGTAGGACAGGTTTACTCAAGAGGTGAGCCTGATATGTGGTGTTCGTATAACGTTGTATGTACACTTGAACAGATAGCTCAACTATTTGCTCATGAATTGATGCACTCTTATGGCTATCATCATCATCAATACAGAGACGAGCCATTAGACCAACACCACATTGATGAAATTAATAGCAAGTTTGATATTAATGATTTTTATAAACCTAAAGCAAAATTAAAACAGGTTGCTTAATTAACTACAGGGAGGCACTAGCCTCCCTTTTTTTATTTAGGTTTTAAATTTCTTTTCCTGTGTCCGTTCCAAGCCATAAACCCACCAAGCCTCAAAGCATAGTAAGCTATGTAATTAATTACTTTAAATCCATTAACGTCAATACAAATATCTCGGAACAATTCATCGGCATACTTTTGTGTTTTCTTTTCAGTATGACCTTTCTTACCACCTAAGTTTAATGACTCATACTTATATA
>Ga0208134_1001115_pt1 | contig 16224 bp, 27 predicted proteins | sample VirMetDEL_Mar_31_FD_184515 | JGI IMG/M metagenome (GOLD analysis project Ga0208134, IMG submission 184515) | Aqueous microbial communities from the Delaware River and Bay under freshwater to marine salinity gradient to study organic matter... | ecosystem: Environmental > Aquatic > Marine >... | reverse complement strand
GCAGATAGGTACACACAAACACCTGACACCAAGAAAGCTTTTACTATCACAGCTAACTTTCACAAAGGTGTACCATACAACTACTTTGATGATGCAAGTAGAATAAAAGGTGGACGCATTCGTAAGCTTACTGTGACAGAATGTGAGAGATTACAAACTGTACCCGATGGGTATACCTGTGGCGTAAGTAACACACAACGCTACAAAATGCTAGGCAATGGATGGACAGTAGATGTTATCAAACATATATTTGAAGGATTAAAGGAGGAAAGATAATGACTGAACAAGAGATGGATGAATTAATCAATGATGCATTCGGTAAAACATTCTGGAAGTATCTAGCATACATATGGTCAGGATTAGAGGAGGACTATTAAAATGACTAACAAGAAACTAAAATTAAAGACAGAACTAACTCGTGATGAAGTACAAGAAATACTAGAAGCGTATCGGATCATGGATGCAATATGCACAGACTTCAGAGAAATGTTTGACACTGACCTTAGTAAGGTGCGTAGGTTAGAGGATGTGTCTACAAAACTAAAGGACATGTTTGACTTCAGGCCACCGACAGACAGTGAAGGAGATCCTAATCACTGGCGTCCATACGTTCTGCCTGATGATGATAGGGCATGGTATAGTAAACCAAAGAAGGACAAATGAGATGCAATATAAAGATATAGTTATATCAGCAGAAGACTTAGAGTGTCACACAATAGACGCAGTGTCTGATGCAATTCACGAACACATAATTGACTTAGGTTTAGCAACATCTGAAACTCTAACGGGATTTACTTGGAGGATAGATGTAAGAATGGGGACAGACGATGCAAGTTAGGACATACCATAAGAACGGTAAAGCTGTACAATTCTTAGGCTACAGTGACATAGATGCATCCAACGCAGCTAAGGTTGTCATGGGTGAGGTAGGTGATGTCGGATACTTCAAGCCAAGACTAGGCACAGATGAATGGATATACGATTGGATACACAAAAAAGAAATAACTGATGAAGACTTAATGAAGGCATTAGGAAGATGAAATATAAAGTAGTAGAAGTACCTTGGATTAACTATGAAGTACAAGATGAAGAAGGAAATGTAGCTTATAATGATAGAGGACATAATCTCTTTGAAACTAAAGAGGAAGCAGAAAAGTTAATAGAGGTGTTAAAACAATGCGACTATACATGAACAAGCAAGGTGAATGGGTAGGCACTCAGGCTGAGGCTAAGAAGATAGATGCATCAATGGTAGATGTACCAACGGATAAGCCCAACCTACTCAAGTGGCTTAACACATTTACTGGTGCTATAGATGTAGCAGCTAAGGAAGTAATACAAGACAAGCCTAAACCTGGACGTGTGACACAAAAAGCACACGCATGGGAAACTATCAGAGAGTGTGCACAAAAGGCTTCCATAGATGATATGACTGTGGCATTAGCTGTATACATGGATAGAGTGCAAGACATTGCAGATAAACAGAAGGAGACACAGCAATGAACTACAAGACATCACAAGGTGTAGAACTATCAGATGATGGGTACACCAAGGTAACAGTTAAAGAAAGTTTAGGTTACGGATGGGAAGCTTCATTGTATGACAATGGCAGACTAGTACTAACACAAGATGCCACAGGTGAGACACTAAGTTTACCACCTGAGTCCACCAGAACATTGATGGACATATGCGAAGACATTATGCTAGGCATAAGAGAAGCCAAATTTAATGAGAAGGAGACATAAACAATGGCTAAAACTACACAATACACAAAGATACTTAAGCACCTTAAAGCAACAAAAGGTTTGACACAACGTGAAGCATTGCTTGACTACAGCATACAGTCATTCACTGCTCGTATCGCAGAGCTACGCAAAATGGGCTATGCTATTGATGGTATCAAGAGTAGACACCCAGTGACAGGCCAACGCTACACACGTTATGTATGGCGATCATCTGAGGAGGCAGCGTAATGGTTTGGGCATTAGTATGGATGCAACTACTAGTCACATCTCAATCAGTGAAATACTTTCACGTTGAGACATACGCTAGTCAAAAAGAATGCGTTGCAGCTATGAGCCAAGCTGCTGTGCTTGTATCAAACAAGAGTGAGACACTAGCATGTCTAGAGCTACAAGTAGAGTAGTGATCATGCAGCGCAAGAAGAAATGGGTAGCGTATGACAAGGATGGCTATGTGCTTGTCATATGCAGAAACAAAAGAATAGTAGAGAACTTTGTAAAGAATAGGAGGTAGTATGTATTACGCACTAGACATATACAGTAAGACAACAAAGAAGATGTTTGCTTATCATTCAAGCGATAGTCGTAAGGATATATTGAAACTTAAAGAGATGTATGGTAAGAGTGATTTGATATACATCAAGGAATGTTATGGAGAAACAGATGCAGATAAACAAACGTACAGAGAGTCTTCCAAATATGGAAGTACCACAGTTGCCAGTTAGTATGCTACAACACATGGAGCAGATGGGTTTACTACCTGTCTCCCATGAAGATGATGGGGTAAACAATATAGAATTACCTTGGAGAAGTAATACAAATTATTTTAGGAGAGATGTATTGGATGAGAATAATGAACCCATTTTTTAGTTATCTCTGGTCTTTGTTTATACTGTGGCCTTTCATTTATATATTTTTAGTACACATAGGTGTGGTATGATAAACGATGATGACGTACATGAGAAGGATGACCCCCACGATGACATTAGTGATAGGCTTGGGGGTCTATATAAAGAGGATACTAACGGCTCTAAGCGTCCTGATAAACGTGATACTAGGAGGACAAAACAATCAGACGTTCAGCGCAAGGAATCACCAGTGGCAGAGAGAGGGAAAGCCTAACGTAGTTTATTTCATTGACATGCTGATGGGCAAAGGTCATTGTGTAGAAGCGTGGGTATATTGGAAAGTGAGGAGAAAATGGTAGACATACCTAAACATACATCTAAGCTATCAGCTATTGTTGAGTACTACCTTAACAGTGATAACTTTCTTAGGCTCAGTGCTAAGTCACAGCGAGACTACGAGATACATTTATCTGCTGTACTGAAGACTAACGTAGAGGGTAGGCTCTTAGGTAACTACACAGTGCGTAGCATCAAAGCTAGACACATTAGATTAGCGTATGCGAAGTGGCTTATATCAACAAGCGATAGCAAAAAAGATAAGCTAATACGCACAGCTAACTATCGTAAGGCTGCTCTGTCAAAAGCGTGGAAACACTGTATGGAGTTAGATGTAATGGACAATGATCCAATACGTTTAGTCAAGACACTGAGCACTAAGCAACGCAAGGTTAAGTGGACTCGTGAACAGGTTGTACTGTTTCTTGACACAGCATACGGTAACTTCAAGTGGCGTAGCATTGGGTTGATTGTACACATGGCTTACGAGTGGGCGCAGCGTATTGGTGACATGCGTATGCTGACCTGGGATAACATTAACTTTGATGCAAAACGTGTTGATTTAACACAAAGTAAACGTGGTGCTGATGTACACCTACCTATACCTAGTGACCTACTCACTATGCTCAAACAACAGAGTCAGGACTTTGGGTTTCAAGATTATGTAGCACCAAAGACTAAGCCAGTGGCAGGTGCATATGTACCTTACCCAATTGATCACATTGATACAGCTATCAACGAAGTCAAACAAGAAGCAGGGCTACCCAAAGAAATAACTGCTATGGATCTACGCAGGACTGCTATCACTGAGATGGTAGAGGCAGGTGTTCAAACTCTTGAGTTGATGCAAGTGACAGGTCACAGGAATCCTGAGTCAGTCAAGCCATACCTGGTCAACACATTTAGTGGTGCAAGTAATGCGTTAGCTAAGAGGAATAAGACATGAATGTAAACATTAAGAACTACTTGGAATCGCTTGATTTAAAAGAAGAATATAAACACAGAGGTGACTGCCCTAAGTGCAAAGGTAAGAACACATTCACTGCTATACGAGATGGTAGTGCGCTGCTCTACAACTGTTACAAGCTTGACTGTAACACCAAAGGTGTTGTGTCATCAGGTATGACAGCTTATGAAATACAGCGTAGGTTAAACCCTCAAGATGAACCTGAGTCAGAGCATGAGATATTCACTTGGCCTGAGTATGTAGTAACACCTACTGCAGAACATAGAGATCACGAAAGGTTTATAGGTAGGTGGGGTTTGTACGGTGAGGACTTGATGTACGATGTAATGGATGGACGTGTAGTGTTTCCTATCTATGATAGAGGCAAATTAGTAGGAGCTATAGGTAGATGTACATCTTACTCAGGGCAAGTTAAGTGGAAGCGTTACGATAGGACACCTACTGTATTTACTCGTGTCGTAGGTAAGCCTAGTGGTGTCGTAATGATAGTAGAAGATGTTATCAGTGCAACTGTAGCAGCTAAACTATTCCCTGGATTAACAGGCTTGGCTATACTTGGTACATCATTTAGTGTGTCTAATATGCAACACTTAGATAATTTCTACAAGGTTATCGTAGCGTTAGACCCTGACGCTGCACATAAAACCTTGCAATACAAGAGGGAGATAGAAGCATACACAGGGTTAGAAACTATAGCGTTAAGACTTTACGATGACATCAAATATAAAGTAGAGGCAGATATAGCCAAGCTAGAGGAGATCCTATGAATGAAGAAGAGCAGCTAAAGTTATTTGATTTTGATGAAGATGAGCAGGTCTATAATGATGGGCTTGAATGTAACAAGTGTGGAATCACTCAGCCTCACGCTAATTTTACTAGTATAATATATGCGTCAGGAGTTATTGAATATAAAAGAATATGTAAGTCTTGTATTAAAGGACACTCAGCAGTAATTAAAACTCTTAAGAATCAGAATGCTTATCCTGATAAGGACTACTGCTGTCCTATATGTAATAGAGATATAACAATACTAGGGAGGAAGAAACAAAAGAAGTTAAAGTCATGGGTACTAGATCATTGCCACGACACCAACACATTTAGAGGGTGGTTGTGTCATCATTGCAACACTGGTTTAGGATCTTTCAACGACAGCCTTGAACGACTAGAAGAAGCCGTTAAATATATTAAGAAACACAAGGAGACAAGTAATGCAACCAAAGAATGTACCATGCCATATCCGTATCAAGGTAGAGCCGACACAGCAGCAGAGAGGTAGAGCCTGTCGGTTACACGGTAAAGACTTTAAGAGTATAGCTGATGCAGCGAGACACTGGAATGTGAACTACTCATGGGCAGCAGAACAAGTTAGTAAAGGATGGAACAAAGAAGGCTTCCCTCAAAAGTATAGGAAGAGTTATGTCTAAGACAGCAATAATAGATGAGCGTGTACCGTTAGGAAAAGTATACGTTGACTTGACAGTAGATGAAGTGTTAGAGGCATGTAAGAGGTATGCATCAGACAAAGCATTTGATGAGGAGTTAGACAAAGTTTATAACAAAGATAAAAGTTTTGATTGAGAGAGGAGATACACATGATGGAACTAGCATTGATCCACACTATGTTGGACAAAGAGTTCTACGATAATCACAAGGGCATACGTTGTCCTGATAAGATATTTAGTAAGGATGCGCGTAAGATTAAGCATACCTTAGATTATGCTATGAGTACTTACGACAAGAGTCTTACACCTACTGAGTTAGAGGCTTTGTTTGAAGCTAACAACAGGAGTATGACTACTGCTAACAAACAAGTGTATCGTGAGTTGTTTAGAAAGATAGCACGAGAGAAGCCTCTCAGTAATGAGATAGCTACGGATGTACTGTCTAAGCTATTCCAACAAGTAGTAGGTGAAGAGATTGCTAACCTAGGTTTTGATTACGTTAACGGAACAAAAGAAAGCTTAGAACCTTTACGAAATCTATTGATTGACTATCAAGATGACTTCATGCCTAACCTTAAGATAGAGTGGGATGATACAAGTATTGATACGTTACTCAAAGCTAACGACATACAGTCACAATGGAAGTGGAACATACCTACGCTTAGACGTAAAACAGAGGGCATCAGTGCAGGACACTTGGTTGTTGTAGGTGCTAGACCTAACACAGGTAAGACTAGCTTTCACGCTAGTACAATAGCTGCGCCTGATGGCTTTGCTTCACAGGGTGCTAAGTGTATGGTGCTATGTAATGAAGAAAGTTATGAACGTGTAGGTGCAAGATACCTTAGTGCCGCTACAAGTATGAGCATGGATGAAGTCAAGACTAACATGGCAGTAGCAGCGTTACGTTACAATCCTATAGAGAAGAATGTGTTTATCAAGGACAGCACAGGTAAAGACATGGCATGGGTTGAGGCTATCATCAAAGCATACGAGCCTGACATTGTAGTGCTTGATATGGGTGACAAGTTTGCTAACAAGACAAGTGACAAGTCTGACATCTATCTGAAGGAAGCAGCCATACACGCGCGTAACATAGCCAAGCAACACAAGTGTGCAATCATATGGATGTCACAGTTGAGTGCAGCAGCAGAAGGTTTGGTACATCCTGATCAGTCAATGCTTGAAGGTAGTAAGACAGGCAAGGCGGCAGAGGCAGACCTAATGATTCTCATATCAAAGAACAAGGTGGTGGAAGGACAAGATGAAGAGGAAAGCAGTCAAAGACATTTGTGTATAGCTAAGAACAAACTCAAGGGTGGATGGCATGGAACTGTACACTGTGAGCTTGATGGTGATAGGAGTCAGTACTTACCATGAGACTTGTAGTTGATGTAGAAAACACAATCACTAAACGAGAGAAGAAGAACATTCTTGATCCGTTTGAACCTGGACTTGAGCTTGTGCAAGTAGGTATGCAGAATGTAGACAACCCTGATGAGACATACCTATTCACTCTTAATCATAAGGAAGATCAAGATGTGGGCGGATCAAGAGCTAAGAACATTCAGCTTATACTGGACAACACAACACTCTTGATTATGCACAACGCACAGCACGACTTGATGTGGCTGTGGGAATCAGGCTTCAAGTATGATGGTGACATCTATGACACGATGTTAGCTGAGTACCTGTTACAACGTGGGCAGAAAGAACCTATAAGCTTAGAAGCTTGCGCTGAACGTAGGGAGTTAAACTACCAAAAGCAAGACACTCTTAAAGAGTATTACAAGAAAGGATACAACACCAATGAGATACCTTTACAAGAGCTTCTTTTTTATCTTAGGAGTGACCTCAACATTACTCGTGAGTTGTACCTTGCCTTGGAACAAGACTACTCCCAACCAGATTCAGAGTCCTTACATAAAGTTAGAGACATTACCTTCCGTACCTGTAAAGCCCTCACAAGAATGTATATGTCAGGAATCCGTGTGGACAGAAGTGCCCTTCAAGAAGTCCGACTAGAGTTTGAGAAAGAGAAAGCTGAGATAGAAGATAGATTACAACGTAAGACTCGTGAGCTTATGGGTGACACACCTATCAATCTCAATAGCCCAGAGCAAGCATCTCAAGTTATATTCAGTAGACGTATACACAACAAGAAAGAATGGGCTGACTTGTTTGACTACACTGAAACAAAGAAAGAGTTTGAAGAAGCTATAGAAGCAAACAGTTCTGTTATTAGAAAGACTAAAGCATCTACTTGTCCTGATTGTAATGGGCGTGGCTTAGTACACAAGCTGCGTAAAGATGGTACACTTTACAAGCTACCAACTAAATGTAAAGACTGTGATGGCAGAGGCTATCTACTAACTAAAACTAAAGAGGTAGCAGGGTTATGTTTCTCTGCACCAAGTAAGAAATGGATAAGTGCAAATGGTTTCAGTACTAGTAAGGGCAACCTTGAAAGTCTTATGGCTACCGCTACAAGCAATGGTATGGAGTCTGCTCTTAGTTTCCTTACTGATCTTAAGCGCCTCTCTGCTATTAGCAGTTACCTTAGCAGCTTCGTGGATGGTATCAACATATATACAAAGCCCAACGGATTCCTACACGTTAACCTTACCCAAAGTGTTACCAGTACAGGTAGATTTTCTGGACGCAATCCCAACATGCAAAACATGCCAAGAGGAGGGACATTCCCAGTGAAGCGTGTGTTCATATCACGATGGGAGGGTGGACAGATTATGGAATGTGACTTTGCCCAGTTGGAGTTCAGAGTTGCTGCATTCCTCTCACAGGACAGCACAGCCATGCAGGAGATAGATACAGGGTTTGATGTGCACTCCTACACTGCAAAGGTTATCAGTGATGCAGGGCAGCCTACAGGACGCCAAGAAGCTAAGGAACATACCTTCGCCCCTCTCTTCGGGGCTACAGGGTATGGTAGATCCAAGGCTGTAGCTGCGTACTACAAACACTTTACTGAAAAGTATGAGGGTGTAGCTGCGTGGCATGAAGAGCTAGGAGATGAGGCTGTACGCTTTGAAAAGATTACTAACAAAAGCGGAAGACAGTACGCATTTCCTGGTGTTACCCGAAGAGCAAATGGTAGTGTGTCACACTTCACTATGATAAAGAACTACCCTGTCCAAGGCTTTGCTACAGGTGACATCGTACCTGTTGTACTACTAGAGTTTGAGCGATTGCTTAAGCCTCTACAATCATGCTTAGTCAATACTGTACACGATTCTATGGTGATAGATGTACACCCTGACGAAGTAAAAAAAGTCTTGACTATTGTTGAGACTATCAATGCTAATCTAAACTGTGTTATAAAAGACGCATACGATGTAGAAATGAACGTGCCTTTATTATTAGAAGCTAAAATAGGAAAGAATTGGCTTGACACAGTTGACGTTTAGAGTATAACTAATCATCTTTAACTTTTATAGGAAGTAAGTAAAACAATGAATACAGAACTAGCGATACAAAACGATTTAGGTATGTCTCTTGCAGAGGCAGTAGGTGTAACTCCTCAAAGCGGTGAAAGAAAGACGGCTGCTTTACCTAGAGTAAACCTCATGCACACTGGTATCATGGGTAATATTGATGTTAACGGAAAGTCTATTAAGACTGAGGTTGTACCATCAGGATCATTTAAGATTACCAGAGGTGAAGACGATGTTGTTTATGCAACTAGTCCTAGCATACGCATCTTTGCAATTAGGCAGCAATTCTCTAAGTGGGATTCCAAAGAAGAGGTAATGAATAAGACAGTAATGTCTAATGATCTTAAGGGTGACCTGAAAGATAACTTAGGTACATTTAATCTTGGTAGACCATCAGGTTATATTCAAGATTGGGATAGCGTACCTGATAAGACTAAGGATCTGATTCGCAGTATCAAGCGTAAGAAGATTCTCTTTGGTCAACTAACTGCAGCAGGTGTTACTGATGAAGCAGGTAATGTAGTGGATGCAATCACTGATATGCCTTTCTATTTTGAAGTGCCTACCTCAAGCATACAGTCTTTGGACTCTGCAGTTAATGCATTAGGACGTAAGAATATCTTACCTATCCAGTGTAACTTTAAGCTAGGTCACAAACCTGGTGGAGAGACTTGGGTTACTCTAACATTAGAGTACGATGGTAAAGTAGAGCTACAGCCAGAGGATCAGGAAACTCTACATAACTTCTTAGCGTACATCACTACTCAAAATGAATACATCTTAAATGAGTGGGCTGAAAAGAATAAAGAGTCTATCTCTGATGACGATGCTGCTATTGTAGCAGAGTTTGTTAATGTAGAAGAGGCAGAGTAATGAATCACCCTGCTGAACTAGCTGTCTTTAATTACCTTGGCAAAGCTGTCAAGGGTGAGACAGATATGGCTGAAGACATACGTAAGCAAGTCGCTGCTGATGTTGAGGCTGCATTAGAGAAGCAGTTCAGCAGTGGACCTCGTGACAAGTTTAGATTAAGGATGTCCAACATTGGGCGTCCTACTTGTCAGCTATGGTTTGAGAAGAATGACCCTGAAGATAAGAAACCACTACCTCCACACTTCCTAATGAATATGATTATAGGAGACATTGTGGAGGCGGTGTTCAAAGGTCTTCTTCGTGCTGCTGATGTAGACTTCAAAGATAATGATAGTGTTACCCTTAAGCTAAAGGATGGTACAGAGGTAAGGGGTGAGTACGACATGGTACTTGATGGTAAGGTAGATGACGTTAAGTCAGCATCACCTTGGTCATACGTAAACAAGTTCTCTAGCCTTGAAAGTCTAGCTAAGAGCGATAGCTTCGGATATGTATCTCAACTTGTTGGGTACGCTAAGGCTGCTGAGTTAGACGTTGGTGGTTGGTGGGTAGTCAACAAGGCTAATGGTGAGTTCAAATATGTGGACGCAAGCTCCGTAGATGAGTCTACAGTTATGCAAGAGATTGAAGAGACAGTAGAGTACATCAATGAGGATAAACCTTTTGAGCGTTGCTTTGAAGCAATACCTGAGACTTACTTCCGTAAACCTACGGGTAACATGGTATTAGGTACAGAGTGCGGCTTCTGCTCATACAAACATAAGTGTTGGCCTAACTTAAAAGAACTACCATCAAAGGCTTACAAGGGTAAAAAGACACCACCAATGGTAGACTACATACTGTTGAGTCCTGAGTATGCGGAAGCACATTAAAGGTAGGTATCGCAGTGGATTGGAGAAAGAAGTTGCTGCGTACTTACGTAAGACACAGAAGAAAGTCAGGTACGAAGTACTTAAAGTAGAGTGGGAAGATTTACGTTATCGCACCTACACACCAGACTTTGTGTTAGACAACGGTATTATCATTGAGACTAAAGGTATCTTTGATAGTGACGATAGACGTAAGCATCGTGAGATACAGAGACAGCACCCTGAGTTAGACATACGTTTTGTGTTTAGTAATGCAAAAGCTAAGTTGTATAAGGGTGCAAAGTCTAGATACTTTAATTGGTGTGAGCAGCATAAGTTTCAGTGGGCTAATCGTGTTATACCCGAAGAGTGGCTGAAAGAAAAAGGTAAAGAGATTAAAGTTAAAAAGATAGAATTAAAAACAAAAAGGAAAGACTAATGGGCCATGACTTAAGAGATGATGAGATAGCTATAGTAATAAGCCCTTTTAATTATGAAGTACCTTCTGAATGGCAGGGTGATATAAATGTAGGTCTAGTAATCTCACCTGATAATGAGATACCTGAAGATATTATGACTAGGGTTGTAGGCATAGCTACTTTGATGTCGGCATTCTTAGATGTAGCTGCTGACAATCCTGAGATACATGATATAGTTGAAGAGCATAGAAATTATCTAATGAAGTTAGAAGAGGAAGAGAAACCTGTTGTAACTAGAGATGGTAATGTATATACACTTGATATATGGACAAAAACAAAGGGCAACGCATGATAACAGATACAACAATTACACTAACAGGTGACACTACTTTTGATCACAGTTCTGACCCAGTAAAAAAACCAATACACTACAATCAAGGTGACATAGAATGTATAGATGCCATTCGTGCCATGACTAAAAATATGGGTGGTACATCTGCTTACATGTCAGGTAATGTAATGAAGTATGTATGGCGTCACGAATATAAAGGAGGCTTAGAAGACTTAGAGAAAGCTCAAGTATATCTTGGATGGCTTATAGATAATTATAAGGAGATACATAAGTGATTACACAGGATGACATTGATGCTTTCATGCCACCTAAACCACACGAAAAGGTAGGTGACTTTATTAGAGCATTCAGTGGTTCACTAGATCCAAGGTTATGGATAAAGCTTATTGATGAAGAGATGCATGAGCTATCACAAGAACCTATAGGTACTGAGAATCACCTGAAAGAACTTTGTGATTTGATGTATGTATCTACAGGCTTATCTCTCACATCACCAGAGCACATAGGTATGTTACTTCGTGAGACAGAAAGAAAGGCTGTGCTTAAACAACAAGAGAAGGTCAGTCAAGAGTTAGACAGAGGCTTAGGTTTTTATGGTGATGATGTATTCATGGAAGCGTTTGCACGAGTACATGATAGCAACATGTCTAAGCTAGACTCAAATGGCAACCCTCTTCTTAGGGAAGACGGCAAAGTAATGAAGGGGCCAAACTATAAGAAGCCTAACCTTACAGATTTAATGAGTAAGAGAAATGCAGTTTAATATAAAAATGACAGTAGATATAGATGAAGAGGAAAGCATACTTCCTGTAGTAGAAGATATGTATGAAGAGGCCGTTGCTGAACTATTTAAAGATATAGTCTACGATATTGATAGTGCAGTAATTAAAAAGATAGAGGTGAAAAAAATATGAATAACTACTTACCAACCGACTACCAAAGTTTTATACACAAATCACGTTACGCTAAATACATTGATGGCAAAGGCAGAGAGTCTTGGTCTGAGACAGTAGATCGTTACATAGAAAATGTTGTAGGCAACAAAGTAGATGCAGATACTAAAGATGAAATAATGTTTGCTATACTTAACTTAGAGATCATGCCTAGCATGAGAGCTATGATGACAGCAGGAGCAGCACTTGAGAGAGATAATACTGCAGGGTATAACTGTAGTTACTTACCCGTAGACGATCCTAAGTCCTTTGATGAGGCTATGTACATCCTCCTCTGTGGTACTGGTGTCGGCTTCAGCGTTGAGAGACAATTCATTAGCAAGCTTCCCGAAGTACCTGAACTGTTCCAAAGTGATACTACCGTTGTGGTAAAGGACAGCAAGGAGGGGTGGGCTAAGGCGTTTAGACAAGTGTTAGCTCTCTTATGGGCAGGTGAAATTCCTAAGTGGGATGTTACCAGAGTACGCCCTGCAGGTGCAAGACTAAAAACATTCGGTGGTAGAGCTAGTGGCCCTGCTCCTTTGATTGAGCTATTCAACTTTGCAGTTAAAACATTCAAGGATGCTCAAGGACGTAGGCTATCTAGCTTAGAGTGCCATGACCTAATGTGTTTCATTGGTCAGATAGTTGTTGTTGGTGGTGTTAGACGTAGTGCTATGATTAGTTTGTCTAACCTTAGTGATGATCGTATGCGCTACGCTAAGTCTGGACAGTGGTATGATAATGCAGGACATCGTGCCTTAGCTAACAACAGTGTATCTTATACAGAGAAACCTGACTCAGAAACATTCATGCGTGAATGGCTATCTCTAGTAGAAAGCAAGTCAGGTGAGAGAGGAGTATTTAATCGTGAGGCATCTAAGAAACAAGCTGCAAAGTTTGGCAGACGTGATCCTAACTTTGAGTTTGGAACTAATCCTTGTAGTGAGATTATTCTTAGGCCGTACCAGTTCTGCAATCTTACTGAAGTGGTGGTTAGGGCTACAGATAACGTGGATTCTTTGGAAAGAAAAGTTAGACTTGCTACTATCTTGGGTACAATCCAATCAACGTACACCAAATTTCCATACTTGCGTAAGGTGTGGACAACGAATACAGAAGAAGAGCGTTTGTTGGGTGTGTCACTCACAGGGATAATGGATAACCCTATTATGACATCAGCAAACAAAGGATTGGAGAAGACTCTTGAACATCTACGAGAAACTGCTGTTAATACTAATGCTGATTGGTCTGACCGCCTTGGCATTCCACAATCAGCAGCAATTACCTGTGTAAAACCTAGCGGTACTGTTTCACAACTAGTTGACTCAGCGTCAGGTATACACGCTAGACATGCACTGCATTATATTAGGACTGTTCGTGGTGATAACAAAGATCCACTAACACAGATGATGAAGGATCAGCGCATACCTAATGCACCTTGTGTGATGAAGCCTGACACTACTACAGTATTTAGCTTCCCACAGAAGTCACCCAATAAAGCTGTAACTCGTAACGACATGTCAGCCATTGAACAGTTGGAGACATGGTTAACCTATCAAAGACATTGGTGTGAGCATAAACCCTCTGTAACAGTGACAGTTCGTTCTGATGAATGGATGGAAGTAGGTGCATTTGTTTATAAATACTTTGATGAAATGAGTGGTGTGTCTTTTCTGCCACACTCTGATCATACTTATCAGCAAGCACCCTATCAAGATTGTACAAAGGATGACTACAAAAAACTATCAGCTATAATGCCTAAGAGTATTGACTGGTCTAAACTTAGTGAGTATGAACAAGAAGATAACACAGTCGCTATGCAGACTATGGCTTGTACTGGTGATGTGTGCGAAATGGTAGACATAGTTTAATTACTATGATATTATAAACTTGTAATAGAAAGGAAACAACATGCAAGTATTTGGAATTTTAATAGCCTTAATTGTAGGACTAGAATTGTTTGAGAAATATGACAATGCCTCAGATAATGTAGACACCACAGAAACTGTAGAAAGCTCAGAGTAATGTATGTTCTAGTACTCATAATGTCTGTTGCACCTGGTTATTTTCAAGTGCAAGCAGTCAATCACATATATCCTACAATGGAACTGTGTAAAAGCAGCGCCTCCTATGTGAGAAGTGAACTTATGAGTGCTAGACCATCACCTCAGTCTACAGTCTCCGCATACTGTACAGAGATACCAACGGAGGTATAACAATATATGAGCCTAGAAAAAGAAGCGAAAGACTTTGTATCTAGGAGACAAGATCATTTCAGAGAGGGTGTGCAGAAACGTAGTGAAGCACTGGAAAAGTTTATTTCAGATAACTTGTATCACAGTACGGAAACGCACGAAGCATTAAAGAGTTTAATTGCAGTACAGATGTGGGCAGAACGTGCCTCAAAAATGTATGGTATAAAAAAGTAAGGGCGCTAAATGCGCCCCTCTTCTTATCTAGTAGCAGCTTTTCTCTCTGCTTTTCCGTAAGTCTTACCTGCTTGTATATACCACAGCATGAGTATTGATTTACGTGTTTCCTTTTCATCAGCATCTAACTCAGGATCACTATTAATTCTTTCTGCTGATTCTTGTACAGTTAGACCAGGAAATCCATATCTCTTATTTTGTATAGACCACCCTCTTTCAGCATCTTCTTTTTGATTAGGTCCAAGTGCTTTATACTCACCTCTCACATATGCGTTAAAGTCTGATCTGTACTCTTCTCTCTTAGCTGCAAAGTCTGACAATATAAATTTAGCATCTGCTCTTGTATCTTTTATCTTAGCTTTTATTCTTTCCTCTAATAAATTTCTACGCACATCAAAGTCAGAGTTTAAATATATACTGTCTGTAGTTATATAGTTCTCTACATCTTCAGCTAACTTACCTTGTAGCATCTGTTGAGTTAATAATTCCAATGCACTATTCTTTTCAGCGTAAGGATTGTATATTTTAAATGGGTCTATCTCTAGCCTAGCCATCTCTAACTTCAAGGCATTCTTTGGTGGCTCTCTAGTAAACCCAGTGATCTGTTTTAGAAAGGGGTTTAGCTGTCTCAAAGGACCGTCACCATATATGTCATGCCTTACTGCATCATACCCTGTGTCTCTATTATCAGGGTCCATCATTTGAAAATGTGTACGAGTAGAAGACCCCATAAACTTTAGAAGTCCTTGCATTTCAGACTCACCTAAGTCAATGCCTGTAACGTTTTTAAGATTCTTAGACATTTCATTTAGGTTAAAGTCAGGGAGACTTTTAGCAAATCTACCATATAAATATAAACGAGGGCTGTTAGGGCCACCCATATCTGCAAGAGATACTGTAGCATCTAATGTTTGAGGTATGTATGCTGAACGGGGATCAAACTGACCATAGAAATCTTTTACTACAGCAGCAGGGTAAGTGTAGGTACTAAAGTAATCACCAAAAACTTTTGCAGCAGGTTGAAAGTTTGGCTTTCCATCCATGATTGATTGAGCTACACGTACAGTCTCATCTACTATTGTACCGCCTGGTCTAAACTCTGATCCTACCATAAGTTTAGTTATATCTTTCATAAACAAACCAGTGTCATCCTGTAGCTTATTAGGCATACCCATAGACACCCTTGCTAATTGATTAGCTACGTAGTGAACAGGTGCTGCTGGACCCATAGCAGCTTGAGCGTTTGTTACATCTTTGTTTGTCAACTTCTCCTCAAACCACTGTAGACCATTAGTTATATTATCTTTCTGTATCATGTAAGCACCAGCAAACATCATAGCACCTGACATCTGCTTCGCTACAGCTTCTTGTGTTTGACCTGTCCCTCTACGTAAAGTATTTAATACAAAGTAATCATTAATAAACTTTGCTTGAGATGCCATGTATCTTGGGAAAGGAATGATGGTAGTCATGCCTGTATTGTGAACTAAATCAATAACTTTCTTAACTGCTTTGTTTGTATCGCTTGCATCCTTACCCCCAAACTTACGTTGAAATGTAAAGGCTAAACTATCATCAAGG
>Ga0208134_1001114_pt1 | contig 16225 bp, 10 predicted proteins | sample VirMetDEL_Mar_31_FD_184515 | JGI IMG/M metagenome (GOLD analysis project Ga0208134, IMG submission 184515) | Aqueous microbial communities from the Delaware River and Bay under freshwater to marine salinity gradient to study organic matter... | ecosystem: Environmental > Aquatic > Marine >... | reverse complement strand
ACTCGAAGAACTTATTTTTGCGCAGGTGCGCCTCAAAATCCTTCAACCGGAAGAAAGTCTGGTTCTTTTCTTCGTCGGTCCACGGACGTCGAAGCAAGATTTCTTCTTTGTCTTGAGCCTGCTGTAGGTGTCGGCAGAACTCTTCCAGATAGTCGTAGAACTGCCCGCTAATGCTGGCATCCTGCGCCACCTCTACAATGGCGCTCTCGTTGTCCCGCATCTCTGTCAAAAGCGCACCAATGCGTGCTTCCCACTGGGCCTTCGCCAACGACATGGGCATAAAGTTTAACTGCTCCATGCAGGCCTTTTGAAAAACAGGCTGGTTCATCAAAGCGTCAGTGTCTAACTCCAAGGGCTCCCCGTTCACGTCCATGAACCACACAGGAGGGTTGGAATTATATTTACGCAAGTTGGCTACTGTAGCGCCCGCTACCGCCGCCCCTATCCCAAACTTTTTGGTTCGGCACAGGTCTTTGTTGCAATGCGCGTTAATAGGGCTGTCAGAGCACTTGTAGACATAATCTTTGCGCTGTAGCTGCTTCGCGACAATATTAACTTCGTTCAGCGGCAGCGGCGGCTCAAGGTAGTCCATGTTAAACCGCAGTATCTCGGATTCCCAGGAATCTGGGTAAGCTTTGCGCAGGTAAACCCCCAGGTTAAAGAGGCCGTTGTTACGACCGCCCTCCGAAATCTTTGAGTTACACAAAATCTGCAAACACGGCGGACCGTCTTTAAGGTGATCTGTTTTTCCAGACGTCTCGACCTGTAGCTTTAAAATCTGCTCTGGAGTTTGAACATGAACCGCATACAGCTCAAAAAACTCGTCTAGCGTCGCAGATGTGCCGTCGTCTAAAAAACCATACCGCAGACCAGCCTCGTGATCGAAATACGGTAGATTAAGAAAGTTTCCGACATCCCCTCGGTCTAAATGCAGCTTTATCTGCTTTGGAAATATCTCGCTCTCGCCATAGCCCAGGGCCGCGGACATATGTTGCAGAGCCCTCTGCATGTCAGCCGCGGCAATCCAATCCTTAGAAAACAGAAAACAATGCGCGCCACCAGACTTTGATCGGCAAACCACCAGCGGCAACTTCATCCGCCGTATTTTTTCGATAAGCATTTTGTGGTCGAGAGGGTACTGGTCGATATCAATGCACCCCCACTTGCTTTTGTTGTCGGCGTTAATTGGAATTATTCCAATGCCCGCGCCGTCACCGTTTAGGTGTCCCTCCCAGAGTTTCGTGGTCCGCGGTTCGCGCAGGATGCCTGCCTTGCCTTTGGCCTTCCCGTTTGATCCCGTGCTTTCAATTTTGAAGTAGCCGTAGGCTTCCTTCAGGCCATCAAATATGGCCATGAACTGCTTGACTTGCATGTGCGCCTCAGAGAAATGTGGCGGGACCGAAGCCCCGCCACTTAGGATCAGAACGGAATGTCGTCGTCTTGCGCTGCGGGCGACGCGCTTTCGTCCGAGTGCTTAACTTGAACGTCCCCCAGGCTAATACTTGACGCAAAGCTTTTAGCCCGCTGGTAAATATCAACGCTCTGAACTGGGCCTTCGACGCTCATCTCCCAGCCATGCCACGAGCCTTTGGAGTTCTCCTCCAAGATGGTTTTGAGGTGATAGACGTGACTGAACCGCGGCGGGGTGAAGGGTCCGTTCTTCCCATTCATCGTCCGCGAGGCCATCATGCTGTTCCACTTACGGCTCTTTTTGAGCTGAGTAGATTTCATGGCAATCAACGCCGTTTCAGCACTACCGTCTTCGTTTAACACGATGACAAAATGTTGGTGCGTCTCCTCAATGTATTCACCAGAACCGTCGGCGACGTAATCCTTATTGTCGTCCGAAGACCGTTCAGTGCGCGGACGGGTGTCCCCCGGCTCGTAAATAGCGCTGGGTGCGCCCGTTCCAGAGCCCCGTGGTGCCCACTGAATGAAACGACGTTGGTATGCGGCAGGAATGACGGAGATGCCGTCCTTGCCTTTGTAAACGGCCCCTGTAACGGTGTTGTAGATGTCGCCCTTGCGAGCGTCGTCACGTTCGTCCAGAACCGGGTCGTTACCGCTAAGAACTTTTAGAAACGGCAGGGCAAGATCATCTTGTCCCATGTTTTCCATGCCTGCACCGGCATCCGCCTCGAAAAGGCTCTCGTCTACGACGGCTACGGCGTTATCTTCGTTTTTAGCCACAGCTTTTGCCATGTTATTTACTCCTCTTAATGACAGCGCGATGGCCTATCCAAGCGCCAAACAAGTCCATTGGAAACTCATCACCAGCCTCAACGCGCTCTTTTACAAAGGCTCGCAAAGTCTGAGGGTGAATTTCGGTTTTCTGCTCGGGCGCGTAACCCTGTTGAGCGGCGAGGTCCGTGAACGATGCGGCGAGTTCGTCTTCTCCTCGACCAAAACGCACGTTGACCTGATTTTTGATGATATCATCATAATGGTGGTCTCGGAGCCACTCGTATGCGGTCTCCCTGTTTGCCACTAAAATCGACGCACCGTAGGTTTGCTTGACCTCAACGGTGGAACCGTCGTCAAGTTCAAACTTGTTGATGCCGACCTCTTGCAAGAGAGCCGGAAGCTCTTCGTCGGTGAGCTTCATCAAAGACTTTTTTTCCGATTTGAGCGTTTGCTCCAAGTCGGAGATCAGCTCTTCTTTTTCGCGGATGGACCGTGCGATCCCCGCGACGCTGGACAAATCCGCCTGATCGACATTCTCGACAGATTGCGAATTTTCCTCTTCCATTAGACTAGTTAGATCAGTCATTCGTAGTTCCCTTTTCGCTGTTGTAGGCCGTGTCCGACCTTGACAAAGACTGATATTATCTTATACCAGTAGCGTGTCAACCTGTTTTTATGGAAACGGTTAAAAATGATGGATTACAAATTTAAAACGAAACCTTATGAACACCAAGAGAAAGCGCTAAACTCTTGTTGGGACTCAAGTTTTTTTGCTTTGTTCATGGAGATGGGGACAGGTAAAACAAAAGTCGCAATCGACAATATGGCGATGCTATACGAAAAACATGAGATAACCGCGGCACTCGTCATAGCTCCAAAGGGCGTTTACGATAACTGGGTACGAAACGAAATCCCCACCCATCTTCCGGAAAGAATAAACCGGCACGTCATGCGCTGGGTCCCCAAAAAAACTAAGACATATGAATCGGAGTTGGTGGACTTTGTGCTTTCAAAAGAAAGCATGTTGAAGATATTTGTTATGAACGTTGAAGCGTTATCCACGAAACGTGGCGTGGAGGCCGCAGAAGCGTTTTTGCATCAAAACCCAGAGAATTTTGTCCTCGTAGACGAATCCACCACTATAAAAAACAGGAAAGCCGCCCGTACAAAAAATATTATGGCGCTCCGCCCACTATCTAAATACCGACGCATTCTGACAGGGTCACCCATTACGAGGAGCCCAATGGATTTGTTTAGCCAGAGCCTGTTCTTAGACAAACGCGCTTTAAATTATAATAGCTATTTCGCGTTCCAAGCCCGGTATGCCGTGGTCCGTCAACGATCAGTCGGGCACCGCAGTTTTCAAGAAATTGTCGGATACCGCAGGCTGGACGAACTGTCCGAAAAGTTAAACCAATTTAGCTACCGCGTGCTCAAACAAGATTGTCTGGACTTACCGGAAAAAGTATTTGTCCGGCGCGAGGTTGAATTAACTAAAGAGCAGCGGTCCGCATATGACCAGATGGTGGTATGGGCCTTGGCCGCGCTGGGCAATGGCGAAGTTGCGACCACGTCGAACGTACTGACGCAAATCATGCGCCTGCAACAAATTTGCTGCGGTCACATAACGACCGACGAAGGTGTTCTAAAAGAATTGCCCAACAACCGCTTGTCTACTTTGATGGACTTGGCCGAAGAAGTGCAAGGCAAAGCTATAATTTGGGCGACATACACTCATGATATACAGAGCATATCTAATGCACTCAGCGACCGTTTTGGCCCCGGCTCGGTGGCTACATATTACGGAGAAACGCCGCAGGACGAACGTCAGCAAATTGTTAATTGGTTCCAAGACGAAAGCAGTCCGCTTCGGTTTTTCGTCGGACAACCTAGAACCGGCGGATATGGCATTACGCTGACCGCGGCAAACACCGTCGTTTATTATAGCAACAGCTACGACTTAGAAATTCGCCTTCAATCGGAGGACCGAGCGCACCGCATTGGTCAAACCAACAAGGTCACATACGTGGACCTTGTATCTCCAAAAACCGTGGATGAGAAGATTTTGGAAGCTCTACGAGATAAAATTATTCTCGCTGGCGAGGTGCTTAAAGAAGAAGCTCGGAATTGGCTGACCTAAACAAGATTGGAAAACCCGCCTGCCTTTTCTTCGGCGGCCCGCGCCAAAAGTTGTTGGGTAAAATCAGCGCCCGCGGACGGGTTGAAGGCAAAGTAATCGGGCCTTTGCAGGGCTTTTGGAAGGTCTGACGCCGCTCCGCCCGGTGCCCGAATGGGGCGCGGAGCCAGTGTTTGTAACCTCGACCGCGGTGCTTGGGGCAATGCCACCGGGGAAACAGAGCCTTCTTTTGCTTCAGCGGCATATGCTCCGATACCGCCATTTGTGGGATTTTTTAGACTTACGATTCCTGCGTCTTTTGCCACAACTTCAGGTGCAACAGACGGAACGGCTGTCTGAACTTCCGACAAAACGGCTTCCGGAACTTTCGACGGAACGGCTGTCGGAACGGCTGTCGGAACGGCTGTCGACGGAAAAGCATTTACTAACAAAGTTTGGAAACGAGCCCGGCTCCCGTATTTTCCTAAAATAAAATCTTGCAAGTTGTCCATTTGTAACCGTAAAGACTTTAAATCGTCAGGTGTTTTTTTGCCAGTGTTAACCGCGTCTTCTTCGAGGTTAATAATGTTTGTTAGTTCTGCCAGTTTTTTGTAATCGTTATAAACGTCCTCTCCCTCGACAACCGATTGTAACTCTTCCAACGAGCTACGCGTAACAGGAACCGCATTGCCACCGACAAACATAGAGGACGGTTCGCTTTGCATTCCCTCCGGTGGAAAAAGGTCTCCAATGCTCATGTCTACAAACTCCCAATCCCGGTCATCATGGTATCACCAGGGAACAATTGCTGCATCCGGGCACGTTGTTCCGGATTTGCAGCGCCGGTCATCGGGGCAGGAGCCGCGGGCCGTGGAGCGGTAGCCGCGGGCCGCGGAGCGGTAGCCGGGGGACGGTAAAGACCGCGGGTCTGTATACGATCTAAACGAGACTGGTTTTCGGGGCTAAGGAGCTGCCGTGGTCCGCGTTTCGAGTCGTATGCAGGAGGAGTTGATCTAGCTCGTTCTAATTCCCGTTGAGCCTCTTGAGCTGCTTTAAGACCCGGACTGTCCGTTTCAGGTCGAATAGCTTCTCGGGGCCCCGCGGGAAGACCGGCCCTTAAAGGCCTTGCTGCGTAATCAACTCCAATGTAACCCAATTTTTGAAGTAAATTGCCGACTCGTTTAGCAATTGCAATTTTACGCCGCTTTTTACTGGGTTTTTGCAACATCAAAGCGAGCAATTCGGGGTTGGATAACAGTTCCATTGTCAAATCTGTTCGAAGAGCTTCTGGAACCCTCAACATTATTTCTTTCATTGCCTTCGAACCGGCCCCAGCCGCTTTAATGGAGCCCGTCCCTGACCCGCCCAGCTTTGAATAAATTCCAGTACCCACGGCAGAGCCCACCAAACTGGCATACAAGTCCAGAATAGGACCCGCGGTTTCCACAATTTCGCCAGCCTGACCCGTCATTTCTCCGGCTTCATACTTAACCATCTGACCGACGACTTCTTTAAATCGTTTGTCTTGACCCGGTGCCCAAAGATTATTTTGCACCATCCAGTCGTTAAGGTTTACGTTAGCCTCAGACTTTGGAAGTTTTTGGAAAAAACTGTCATACAAACTGCTCGCACTGAAACTTCCAGACTTTGAAGCACCCGCTTTTGTGGCGGCATATTCTAATATAGCAGACCGCATCCCGCTACGAGCTTTTTCGGCCAATTCCGGGTCGGCAATGCCGTCAATCATTTTTAACATACGATTGAGGTTTCTGAATGGAAATTTGCCGGTAATAGCCCCGCCTATTATCGCAGAGGGACTTTCTGTACCAAGAAGGCGTTGCGTAAATAGTCCGTCCTCACCTTGCATCTTGGGGTTCATGATGTTGTAGAAGCTCAATTGAGCCTCTTCGTCTTTAATTTTAGTTTTTGCTGCGGCGGTGTCGGTGCGTAAAACAAGTTGAGCGTCTTCTAAATTCTCCAGAGATTTCTTAACATCTGGAAAAAGGTCTAAGACTTCTTGATTATTGGCAACGAAAGTGTTCAGTTTATTTGGATTTATTTCGCCGGTTACGGGGTCAAGCGCTGCGAATCGGGCATTCCGATATATTTGTTGCGTTGTCCCGAGAAGAGAAGAAACAACTTCTTCCGCTCCCTCCAATTTCTCTTCCCGTAAAAAATCCCCCACTCCTTGAATTTCTTTCAAGCGGAGATACGTGGGATCGTTCCCACCTTGAAGCAACCGTGCGGCTATAAGTTCCGGAGCAAGTTGTTCTGCCCCGGTTTTGTCAGTGCGAAGTATTTTACCGCCGAATGCGCGCGTAAAGACATCATTTAAAGATTTGGAGTACGCGCGAGCAGCATCAAAATTAAAAACAAAATCGTCCGACCGGTCAAAAAGATCGCCTTGCGCACGAGCTGAATCCACCGCTAATAAATCTTTTAATAAAGCCTGTTCCATCTGGCTCGCAACATGAGCTTTTGCAGCGTCCGCACCCACACCGCTTTTATAATTCCTAACTAGGTTCAAAGCCAGTTTTCGCATGTCGGTAAGTTCTTTAGTGGTTAATTCCGCGCTTTTCTCAATGGAATTACCGTCGGCATCTACTGCGTAACCCAACTCGTTTCTTTTACGAGTAACAAACTTATTTAAAGCGGGAAAGGCTTCTAATAGTTCGTCGCGCGCTTCTTTCGTTATGTCCGTCAGGCTATCCCACTTAGAAAGGAACGCTGGAACGTTTTCGGCGTCCGTAGGAACGACAACTTCTGGAATTGAGTCCCAAAGCTTACTTTCTTGACGTCTAGCGGTCGATAAAGCCTGACCGGTAACATCAAACAATATGTTAGAAAGTTCCATGTTAGTAGACGGATTGTCGCCGCCCACCGCTTTTGCCGCACTCAAAACGTTATCAGCGGCTTGTCTTAAAGAATTTTGAATACTTTCAGTAAAAACGCGTTCGGTTAAATCACCCGCAGCTTGTAAAGCATCTTGATCGCCGGTTCGCGCCATCACCAAAATAAGGTTTTTAAGGGCTTGTGATGCTTTTTGGGCGCTAGATGACCGCTGGGCCCCCAGCTTTCCAAGTTGGTCAATCTGCGTTTCAATAGCATACAGCACGGGATTACCGGTTTTTCCCGCCGCCGTGAAAGCAATGGGTTTCCCGTTTTCATCTACTAAATCCCGAGTAAATTTATCGGAACCCAGACGCTCAATCAGGTCCTGCATTTGCTCTTGAATAAAACCGGCCTCGGCTTGTTCCCGAATTTCCTCTAATTGCTTAGGGTCTGTAACGCCATCGGCTATCTTAGCGGTATCTACAGCCTCCTGACCAACTTCGGCCTCTTTACCCATTTGAGCAAAATAAGTTTCTAATTCTGTGCGGATATTGTCTACGCCGGAGCGCTGACGAGACGTTTTCAAAACGTTTAATCTATCTCCAAGGTTTGACAAACCGGACCTAGCGCCTTCCACCGCTGCTCCGGAAATACCCCCTTCAGAGGCCCCGATTTTTTTAAGATATTTAAAAACAGAGCTTAACCCACCCAACGAAGCCATGGCGGCCGGACCGACAGGAGTTCCTGCTACCCCGAAAGCTATTTCGGAAAGAATACGGGCACCGACGTTATCGGGAAAAAAGTCTTCCGCAAAACCCGCACCTACGGCGCTACCCGCCGTGGCTCCCAAACCCAGACCAATTTCCAGTCGAGGAGTATTTCTAGCCTGAGCCGCGGTCCGACCCAAAAAATTCTCTGCACCCAATGCTAGGCGCGCGCTCCGGGGCGCTTTTTTGACCCCCATTGCAGCCAAATTAGTTACAAGTTCCGCGGCACCCAAACTAACGCCTTTTGGAATCATAAACGGAAGGCCCAAAAACACTAAGCCGCCTGCCGTTGTTTTACCCATTTCATACGCTTGGGTTTGGCCAGGAAGCCGTAAACGCTCTTCTCCTAACAATTCATTGGTAAGAAGCTGTCCGCCTTTGGCACCCGTTAATGCGCCCCCCAAACCTCCCAAAATACCGAGGGCTAATTTACCTTGAGGGGATTTGCCAAAGGCGGACAGCTTCTTTGCGCCGTATACCATACCGGCTAAATTTCCTGCGGCCGGAGCCGCTTCCCTGTAAACTCCAGCCATAAAGGAATCGTAAATATCTTGGTCGGAAAAAGTCCGACCTTCGGAGTCCGTGACAAAAATACTTAATATTTGTTTGTCCGTAAGCCCCCTGTCTGCTGGCGACATTTTTGCTATGCCGGGCCCGGATTCGTCCGCAAGCCTGTCAAAGAACGGAGACGTGCCGTCTCTTAGCCCTTCGTAGGTTATGAGGCCAGGATGTTCTGTGGCAAGATTGGCCGCAACATTTCGTGCAAACTCCTCAATAGGCTCTCGGACTACGGTCCCGGGATTTAATTCTTGATCTTTCCTCACATAAGCAGAAAAAGCACTTATATCGGCGGGCGTATAAACATACGGCTTAATCGTAAAACTTTCCGTCGTAGCACTTTCCGTCGGCGCACCTTCCATCGGCGCACCTTCCATCGGCGCACCTTCCATCGGCGCACCTTCCATCGGCGCACCTTCCATCGGCGCACCTTCCATCGGCGTGGTTACAACTTCGTCGTCAAACCCAATATCCGAATTGCCCGCAAAAAGAATTTCATCTTTCATGACATAAGTCCCTTAAAGTTCCGGGTCAACGGGGGTTAGCTGGGGGGTTTATTTTTAGAGGAAGGCCGTTTCCAATTTTAACCGGAGGCGTTGTCCTCTGTCCTTTTACCGGTACGGATGACGGCAACGGAGTGGAGCCGAGCATCATGAGCGTCGTTTCTATCTGGAAATTTTTCGCCAAGATTCTGGCCGACTCTTCACCCGACACGGCCCCCGAGGTGATTGCTGTCAAATTGATACGTTTTTGTGCAAGTAACATCCCCTTCAATTGGACTAGCTTACTTGCTTCAGCTTGAGGGTTAGTAAACACACCTGTAGAAGGGAAAGCGTCTTTGACAATTTCCATCTCCTTCTGGGGAAATTTAGAGCTTGCAACTAAAGCTGATCTCCCCAGAATCATCACGATGTTAACGTAATTTCTGTTTTCTTGATTTTCCACAAAGGCTTTTTGCACACTTTTAGGTCCAAGGCCCGACAAACTGGAGAAAAAGGCACCAATGGCTTTGTATGGGCCGGTGCCCTTCAACGCCGCGTCATAGGCGCTTTTCGTAAGCCCTAGTTGCTCCGAAGTAAGTGCACTGAAGGTAGGTGGTTTACCCTTTACCTCGCTTACGACCGTCATCTCCGGAATAAACTGACTATCCATCTTTTCAAGCTGTTTTCCGGCCATAGCACGCACACGGGCTTGTCTGACCATCTCTACGGCATTTTCCGGAGACAAGATCACCGCATCAGTGGGCATATTTTTTCGCACGCCGTCTTCTGTTACATACGTTTTCCCGTTGTCGTAACTGAGCACGTTTTGGTTTTCAATGAGGAAACCTTGCACTTTCGGTGGAGCTTGTTGGGTGCCCATCTTGTTAACAGTGAACCGCTTTGACTGGGCTTTGGCGTTCTGCGCGTTGACGTTGGCAATTCGAGCCCGGCCCGTGGGCGTGGAATTATCCACGATTTCTTGCGTGACCGTAGCCGCGTCGTTTATGACATAGTAGTCGGCATCCGCAGGGTCCGTGGCTGTTTTAAAGAGGCTTTTAACAACAAAACCATCCGAGGAATTCGCATCCGGTACGACGGCTACAATTTCACCTTTCACGGTCTTTATTTCCGTGGCTATGTCCGGTTGGTAAAGGACCTTAGACGCACCAGTCTGTGTGTTGATTTGTACAATACTGCCGTCAGACGTAAATATTTCAGTTTGAGGCCCTATTCCCTGAAGCCTCTTTTTCACATCACCGGGAAGATTAAAGAAATCGGTTTTGGTCATGCCATATTTGGTGAAATAGTGCTGATCGGTAAGACCTAGCCCGCGCAGTTCGTTTTGTTTGTCTTTCGGCAGCGCATAAAACTGATCTTTCGTATGTCCAAATTTAGAGAAGAACTCTTTGTCGGTAACCGGCGGTTGGTATACGGTAAATTTGCCTGCATATTTTGGTATATCCGTTTGCGTTAAGAATGCAGTCTCTCCGGCACCATAACTAACACCGTTAATATTCACAGGTTCTGTTATGGTATAAGCCGTTCTCTTTGCAAACATACTAGGGTCTTCGGCGCTTACTACCGTAGCACCCTTATTAACAAGTTCGACATATCGGCGAGTTCCTGGAATGGCGGAAACAAAACCGCCAGGTATCCTAAAGTTTTGAGCTTTTTGAACGGTTCCGGTTTTCGGAAGTGGTTCGACATTGAAATTGGGGTCGTTTCTTTCAGCAGCGCGAGCCGCAAGCTCCGCATATTCGTTCCTACTCAAAGGCATATTTTGAGTGACTGTTTTCCCGTCGGGACCGGTAAAGGTTACGATGAATAAATCCCCAATGGGCTTGCCCCCTGCGTCTATTTCAGCTTTTTTTACGGTAGCATCGGCGGTTATTTTAGCCTTTCTTTCAGCAGCGCGAGCCGCAAGCTCCGCGGCAAGTTGCTCTTCCGACGATTTCAACGCCGCAAGATCAAGATTTTGCAAATATTTTTTCTGGTCAGCTTGAACGGCGTTAATCGGAGCCGCTCGGCCAGGAACATTGGCCAAAACAGGTGAGAAAGCCGCAGCCAAATTTTGCATGACGCTGCCGCCCGGCACGGGACCCGCGGCTAAATTTAAACCCGCCGCTGCCGCATCAAACAGAATGTTTGCTTCGGCCGTGTTCCGCGCAGCTTCAGTCGCGGATTCAAGTTCCGCCTCAGTCGCGCCCATTTGGTCCCGATATGTGTCTCTGCGAGGTTGCAGTATTTCGGCTAGGCGGACGCTGCCGCCAAGGTTAAAATTTACAGGGGGGCCCTCCATGGGAGCTTCTGGTCCGGGGTCCATATTTACCGTGGACATAATGCCCTCGGCCATCGGACCCTCGACGGGCGCATCCATGGCCCCCGCAGCAAGACCACCAACGCCAGCGTCTATGGGGTCTTCGACCGGAGACGTCTGCTCCATGAGGATTACAGGCTGGAGCAGGAGAAGAACCGAATCTGGTGTGCGGGCCGCGTCCTCCGGACCCACAAACTCGGCAAGTTCGTCCCTGCGCGCTTCCAATGGAGCGGCGTCCTGACGGATAGCGTTAATAGCCTCCTCCACGTTGGAAGCTGCATCCAGATCACCAAGCACGTTCTGTGCGCCGGAAAGTCCCGCCATCAGCATTTGTTCGTCTTCGCCAGACATACCCATGTCCTGCGGAGGAGGAGGAGCCATCGGAGGGGCCGCCATCGGAGGGGCCGCCATCGGAGGAGGAGCCATCGGAGGAGGAGCCATACCGCCATACTGCATGGGGATGACCCCACCGTCGCGGAACATTTGACGATCCATAATTGCTCTATTCATCAAAATAGCCCCGCCTTTGCTGCGCCCGCTGCTGCGGACAAACCACTAATACCCAAACCAAGCGCCTGCTGACCCACAGAAGGGCTCGGTGTTACATTTTGGCTGAAGGACATTTGCGAGGACGGTGTCTTCGCATAAATGTCAGACAGGTAACCCAATTGCTGCATCTCATTAAAGCGCTGTTGTTGCTCGTTTTGGCGAGCAGTGTCAAATTGCGCTTGCTGCTGTTGTTGCTGCTGTCTGCCCAGATCGAACAAGAACCCAGTTTGGCGCTGCCCCAAAGACTGCTGAAGATCGCCCAACGCGGCCTGTTGAGCACCCGCTTGCGCTTGCTGCTGCGCCGTTGAGATGCCCAGACGACCGAAGTCTGAGCCTAACGAACCAAGGCCTTGACCAACAGAAGCCAATTGTTGAGCACCTTGAAGACCCAATTGACCTTGTTGCAACGCACCCGTTTGCTCTAATTGCGCTTGGCTTTGACCTAACGCCGCTTGCTGCTGCGCTAACCGTCCTAGCAACTCTTGACTCGAAATGCCGAGAGCCGCGGCCCGATTTTCGATGTCCGATTGCGACCGCAAGCCTTGAAGACCTAATTCTCCAGACTGAAGACCCAGGTTTCCTGCGAGTTGAGCCGTAGAAACACCAAGTTGACCGCCTTGCAAAGATTGTCCCGAAGCCAACCGCTCCGCGTCTAATCCAAGGGCCCCCGCAGATTGAGCCGAGTTTGCTAAAGCAGAAGAACCTTGAGCGCCCAGCGCCCCGGTGGACGTGGCCGCCTGTAAAGCACGGCCCTGCTGTCTTTCAAAAGCGTCTTGCGCCCGAGCTTGCGCGGCCTCAAAACCAGCTTGACGCATCTGAGCCGCGGTCCGACCTTGCTGCTCCAACACGTTCCGACCAAGTTCTTGCTCGGCCACCGCTTGCCTAGAACCACCAAAAGCACCAGAGCTTACCGCATTTGCCGCAATGCCCTGTCTTTGTATGTTTCCTGCCCGAGCGATATCTGCCAGCGCTTGTTGAACCGCAGCATCTTCAAATTCGTTGGAGAAAGACCGAGCCGAAGCAGGGTCATATATATTAGTAGTGTCACCAAGTTGAGCAATCCCGGAAAGGGCCGCTTGCTCGCCTAACGCGCCAGCACGCTGTAGAGCGGTGGCCGCCTCCGAAGTTATGTTACGGCCGCGGTCCACGGCTCCTTGGCTGCCCTGCAATGCGGTGGCGAAACTGCCCAACCCCAAAGTGCTCGCCTGACCCATGGCATCCGTAGCGCTGCCCACGGCACCCGGCAATTGGTTGGCAATCAACCTCTGGTTAGCAATTTCGTTTTGAGCAAGGTTTTGAGCATTTTGTCCCGCCAAAGCCAGCGCTTGCTGCCCCTGTTGAGCTTGTCCCAAAGCATATTGCTGCGCTGACGTTAGAGCGTCACCGGTCAAAGCCAGTTGATTGGGGATGACATTACCGGCTTGTTGATAGAACCCCGAGCCCAGTTGTTGGTAGGGTTGCGCCCCAGACATTACTCCACCCAAGGCTTGTTGGGCGTCTCCCACACCTTGAGATGCAGCAGTCAAATAAGGTTCAAAATTGCCTTGAAGTCCGGGAGACTGACCCAGAGCTTGAGATTGAAGATCACTAAAACCTGCGGTCTGAAAATCTACAGGGGTTAGGCCTCGTTCAAGCTGTGCTCGCGCATCATTCAGAAGCTGAATGCGCGCGGCTTCAATCTCAGGGTTCTCTTGAAGGACTTGAATTTGAGTTTCGGCCATCGGACGTAATCCCCTTTACGCTGAACGTGATTCTAAGTCACGCATGACCGAATACATGTTTTTTATGCCGTTTTTAAGGTTCCCGTCTCCCGCACCGCGGACCGCGTCCGTTGTCATAACAAATTCGCCGGGCATCAAAAGAGCGCGGACGCTGTCTTTTCCGGGAACGCCCTCGTTTGGCATGATACCACCGTACCTGCGAGGGTAGATTGGACCCCCGTCTTTAACGGGTACAGGCGCATAACCGCTTGTCGTTAAGACGTTTGAGTAGGGGTTTTGTTGCGCGCGGAAATTTTGCGGATCGTATATCCGCGGAAGAGGGTCTAGCTTTCCGAAGCCCAAAGAATCCGCAGTTTCTTGGAAGGAAGGGTCTTCTTCTTCGTCAAAGGCTCCCAGAGCATACGCGCCCACCCCAGCAAGAGCTGCGGGACCGACATATTGTTTAAATCCGGGTTGTACGGCTGCCACGGCTTTTTCGGCCAGCTCCGGAGTAAAACCTTTTCCATATAGAGCTTTAGCGTCGGCAAGAGCTTTTTTATTTATCGCAGCTTGAGCCTCGGGGCCGCGGGGGAAAAGGCCGCTGTTGCCAACATCGTTGACTGTATTTTCTATACTAGTCACTGCTCGATCTACAAGGCTGGGTTTTGGAGCAAGTTCCATGCCAGCAAAAGAATCGCCGGTTCCAAACTCACCGACCCTTGGAGTCGGATTAAAACTGTCAAATACTCCAATGTCGGGCCTTACTGATGGAGAAATAGCTCCCGAAGTTACGTTGGAAGCTGTGTTTCGTAAACCAGAACCAAACTGTTCCAACCTCAAGCCCGGCTTTGCAAACGCCTCTTGTATGCCGCCCAAGAAACCTTTTCCGCTCGACATGCCACTAAGACCAGCGAAACCTGCTCCCATTGCCCCCGAGATAGCAGCCGATTTGAAGGCGTCTCCGACGGAACCACCTGTAATAAGGCTTGCGATGCCCGAACCCAACATTGGTCCAAAAATCGGACCTAAAGGAGTGAACCCTAACGCGGCAGGTAGAATAACCGGTGCTACTTTTTTGACCAGCTTCTTGACGCTTTTAAAAATTTTCTTAAAGAAAAATTCTCGAATACCCGTCGCAGGGTTAATGCTGTTGTCGTTAGAGCCCACAACATAACGTTCAGGGTTTTCAACGCCTTGGCTACTCAAATAGGTAAAAATCGAGTCTCGCCAAGCAGGGTCGTCGTCCAAAAGCTCTTTTGGTATTACAAGCTCACCGCGCTCAAGGTGAGCCACAACATTGTCGCCAAAACGACCGTGACCGGCAATCTCATCGGAAATCTCCGTGTATTGACCAATACCAGAAACGGGAAAGTCCGGCTCGTCGTTTCCATAAATGTCTTCGTCAACGAAAGTACCGATTCCGCCACCCGGAACCTCAAGCATTTCCATTTCCGCAGCTTGTGGGACAGACATCAACCCGCGCCTCCAGATAAATTCTCAGGTGCTGTGACCTGAATCATTGTACTTCTTTTTTCTCCGCCCGTCCACGGGCTACCACATTCAGGGCAATTGCCGTGAGGGTACGACAATGTTTCGAAAGGAGTTTCCGCAACATACCCGCAATTCTGGCATTGAACGCTGTCCTGACTGGACGAAGGCATCACAAGTATCGTGGCACTCATGGTGTGCTCACCGTTACGGAACCCACGGAGGTTACCGCCTGTTGGCCACCCACATGCGGCGTGTTCGGTAAGGTTATTTTCACAAACCCGTTTTGTTGAAACAACGAGCCTTCTTCTAACCCGCTATCGTCCGTCGGAAGATTGGTTAGAACTAAGCGTGTGTGACGGCCCTCTCCGGGGTTCTGAATATTATCAACGTAAACCGAAAACGACCGAATAACTTCCGCAAAATACGCCTGACTATACTCAGAAGGCGCAATGGGAAAATAAGGACGTACTAAATTCCGGGACATTAGCGCCTCCCGTCCGGGCGGATATCCACTCGCGGAGAACCTAAACGCCACGCAACACCAGTAGTGTTACTTTCAATCTTAAACGCCATTGAACGACCGCGAAGGCGCAAGAAAACATCTTCCGTAAACTGTTCCACAGGGACCGAAGTTGATTTCTCCACGGTGGAGTTCGTGGTTTTTGTGTAATTTCCTCCAGGAAAATTACGAACCTTGACGGTCATCGTTGCAGCAGGCGTCGCGTCCACGCTGTCTCGGAACGTTACGTCCGGGATCAAACGACTAACCAACATGAATTTGTCGCCTTCGCCAATGTCAAATTGACTGCTTTCAATGTACGACGTTATGGCGGCAGGAGGGTTAGCGCTTCCGTCATCTAACCCATATTCATGGAAATACAAAGCATGATCGGTGCTGGCCACAATGGGGTAAGCGTTAATGCCGCGGTCAAGCCAACACGTCCTGTCCAAAGAACCGTAATACCAAATCTGCTGTTGGTAATTATACACCACGTAACTGTCGCATTCCGTGCTGGACAAAGACGGGTAAAACCACCAGACTTCGGAAAATGCCGTGTTCGTACCTGCCGTAATTTTTTCCGTCTGACTGGTGTTGATATTAGAAAAAACATAGTCGCGGACCGTGCAGGGCAGGCGCTGGACCGCGCCGCCATACGTGTAAAACTCTTGGTCGCCCATCCAAAACACATTGTCCTCAACGGCTACAGCCGCCAAAGGACCCGCAATCG
>Ga0208134_1001112_pt1 | contig 16225 bp, 8 predicted proteins | sample VirMetDEL_Mar_31_FD_184515 | JGI IMG/M metagenome (GOLD analysis project Ga0208134, IMG submission 184515) | Aqueous microbial communities from the Delaware River and Bay under freshwater to marine salinity gradient to study organic matter... | ecosystem: Environmental > Aquatic > Marine >... | reverse complement strand
TCTTGCTACGACTAATGCCTAGCTTTCTTCTTCTGTTAATGTTTGCGTATAATCCTTTTTTCATCGTTTAATTAATATCTCCATCATTCTATCTAGTTTACCGTTAATCTCTTTAACCGTTGTTTCTAATCCACTCATACGGTTCTCAACAGCAGTATCTCGTTCTCGTTGCGTAGCTAACTCTACCTCAATCTTTGTTAATCGTTTCTCGTCTGTATCCAGTCGATCCGATAGTTTCTTTATAACCCATCCAATAGCTCCTAGAATAACAGCTAGAGCAGTGTCGAGAAAGTGTGAGAGTTGCTCAGTCATTAGTATTATAAAGCTGAGATTATGAAGGCTAAAAGTTCGGTGTAATTAACAGACATTTGAGTTACTTCAGTATACCCTTCAGTTGGTTCATATTTTACAACCTTTTCTCCTTCAATAATTTTTTCGTACCAAGTATCTTCACCTACCATTGAATACTTAAAAGCATCCAACCCCTCTGCTTCAAAAGCTGATTTTAATTCCTGTGCTATAACTCCGACATGAATACGAGCATTGTCACCTTTTTTAGCTTTAGCATCCTTAAACTTATATTTTTTAACTAGTGACTTACAAGCTATTGCAACTCGTTTTTCTGCTTCGCTAAGTTCTTCAATATCTTCTTTGAGGTTAACATCTGAACCGTTAAAAGTTCCAGCAGACCATAAGTTATTCCACCTTGAGCCAGTTTTACCTATATCGTGACTTCCGTTTGTTTTCGGGAAAAATGCTCCTGTACCAGCGTTTAGATCACCAATATTAGAATTATCAAATCTAAACGCACATTGGTCACCTTCTGCAAAAGACAATTGTAGGTATCCTCCTGTAGCATTTAAATCCATATTCAGCGAACGGGCTAAATCAGTCCCCCCTGTTCGAGCAACGAGTTGAAGGATAGCCGCAGTTCCCGTTGCACTCTTATTACGCACAAATAACGCGGTAGAACCTCCAGCATTATCAGATTGAAAGTTTGCCACATTTCCTGTTGACCCAGTCACATCAAATTTAAAAGTACCACCAGCAACTGCACCTATCGCCACATTCGTTCCTACATTAAAAGTAGTATCCGTAGAACTTATCTTAGCAGATGTTACAGCACCATCTAATATCTTTGTGGTAGTTACAGCATCAGTACTTATGGCTGTAGCACCATCTCCTGTACTGGTTACATCTCCTGTATGATTAGGATGGGAGTAGGGAGTAGCTAACTTAGCGTTAGTAACAGCAGCATCTGCAATCTGAGCTGTTCCTATTGTACCTTGTGTAAGTGGAATACCTAACCCTCGTTGAATAATAACAATGTCTTCCCCTCCAGCTAAAGAAGGAATAATTGTTAAAGTATCTGTATCTGGGTCTACTGTGTAGTCAACTGTAGGTTCTTTTACTAATCCGTTAACACTAACATCATACGCACTATCTCCTAGTACATCAGCACCAGTAACAGTATAAGTTGTGTTCGCTCCTGCTGTGCCTGTGAATTGCCATTTAGACGGAGGAGTAGAAGCACCCGCAGCAATCTGTTCTACTTTTTGATCGACATAGTTTTTAGTTGCTGCATCTGCTGTTAAGGTAGGTGTGCTTACATTTAATATCTTATTAGACTTAGCATCCCAATCTGTTCCACCTGGTCCAATTTGAAGAGAAGCCTCATTTAACTCAGCAAGTTCTTCATTTAAAAATCTATTATGTTGATAAGCAAAGTCTAACTCTGTTTCTGTCAGTACTGAACCATTTACAAAATCTACAAGGTTAGTGTCAGGTTGACTGTTCCTTCTTACACGAACGACCTGCCCTGCTGTAGCACCACTATTTAAAACTACTTTATTAGAAGGAGATGTTACCAATGTGAAGGCAGCTGTATCTACTCCGTTGATTTCAACTTTAACGTGTTCAGCTTTAAGATAAGAAAATGAAAACGCAAAATCTGTCTGAGACGCTGTTGCGATTGAGTCTACGTATGTATTAGCCATGATAATCTATTATTAATTTGTTTGTTGTAAAAGTTCAAGCACTTAGTCAGTACGTTGTGATTCTAAAAGTTCATCTAAATCGTTTCTCCCTAAAACTTCCTCTACTGCTATAGGTCTGCCTGTTAAAACGGATTGATCTCTAGCTAAATCAATTACTTGTTTAAGAGTTTTATTCTTACCGTACTTATCGTACTCTACAGTCCCTACTTCGTTCTCTTCTTCACTTACAAACTCGTTTAACAAAGTCTTGTTTTTCATCATGTTTTTAGCTGCTCTTTCATAAGCCAATCTAAACTTTGTATTTAATTTTTGTAAAGCAGGGTTTGAGACAGAACCTATATCTATTGTTCCTGTTCTTTTTCTTGATCCTTTTTGCCAGGCTGCTCTCCATTTAGGGTTTTTAACAATCTCTATAATTGTTTTGTCTATGTTTAACTTCTTTACTTCTTGATTAAATCTATAGTGCAAAGACACTCCATTGTTATCTACAAACTTATACATATCGATTCCACTGATTGCAGGGAATTGGGAAGGTGGTTTAATTAACTGTCCATCTCCCTCTATATCTTTCTTATATACTTCATCAAAAGCGTTCAACTCTTGTGATCTATCAGGTGCCCACCTAATAAAAGTATTTAACAAAGTCTTAGGAGATTGCATATCATGCCCAAAGTGGTCCGTCTTTTTATTACCTGTTGGATTGTGACCTACTACTTTATAAGCTAGTCTGTCCTGAATATCTCCTCCTTTAAGTTCTTCAACGCTTCCTTTTTCAAAGTACAACTTTAATACTTTATTTACTTGAGAAGGCACTAAACCAAAAGAACCTAACCAATCAGCAAGCACTGAGTTTATTTGTTCGCTTTCTCCACTCATTATCTTTTCAATGGATTTCATACCACCTGCTACAGGTACTTCTTTGAAAAGCTCTGTTATTGATCTTAATACAAAACCTAACCGATTTTGCTTTTTTGTTAAAATAGGCTTCCCATCTTCATCTGTGAACTCCTTCATATCATCATAGTTAGCCATGTCAGCTCCTATAGCAAAAGCAATAGATAAAGGAAACAACTCTCTATATCCCCATCCTTCTATTGTATTTGCTTTTGCTTTAGGGTTTTTATGTTCAAACTTCTTACGCTGTTCAGGTGTCATCCAAGCTAATGTACCTAAAGCTACACCAGCTGCACCCATGCCATAACCAGTTAGCATCATTCCGCTTCCCATTAAAGTGTCTGTTATAGCGTCTCTGTGGTATGCTATCCTTCTTCCCTTTAACTCTTTTATTTTTTGCTCTAGTTCCTCTTTTTCTTTTTGTAGTTCTTGTCTTCTTTGGGGTGTAGTCTCTTCATGTGCTATGTAATTATCTTTATCCCTAATTTGTCCTTCTACTTTTTTAATTCTATGGTTATAAGGATTTCTAGCTGCTTGTGCTGCTGGTATAATAGGAACACCAACACGTATTGAACGCCCTGCACCTCTAGCTACAACAGTCATTATAGGAGCAAGTAGATGTATAAATGTTCCTATAGCTGGGTTATCTTTTAATAGTTTTAGTTCTTTAACAAACTTCAATACCTTATCAGATATAGGTTGTGCTATCTCACTTGGGTCTAAATTAGCTACATTAGAATCAAATAACAGTTCTTTGTTGATAGTATCAGTAGCAGTAGCGTTCACACCTTCTTGGCTTAATATCTCTAGTCCTTGATCCTTAGTCCATTTTTGCTTGTAAAGATCAGCAGCTAACTCAGAAGCTTTCTTAGGATCGTTAGGTATAGCATCAAAAGCATCCTTCCACGCTTCAGCCATTAACTCCGTCCTCAACAACTGTCTCCTAAAAAGTTCATCTATAGGCATGATACCTCGCAGGGGAAGCTTCATAAATTCGTTGAACATCTTACCTAAAGGCATTCGAGCAAAGATATGTTGAACACCCTTTATGTCTTCTCCTCTTAAACGTTTCCTTCTAGCTTGTTCCTCGGCAGCTTCTAGCAATTTAATAGGGTCTCCTAATGAAATGTCTCCAGTTAATCTATTTGCCCCTGCTGCACCTGTTGCACTCTCTAAATTCTTAGCTGTCATAGCCACTGCTCTGCCTGTTCCCTTCCAGTTCCTCAAACCTTCTGCGAGACCGTGACCGTTGGCTTTTAAAACTTGTAAAGCATTTATCTGAGTACCTCTATAGTTTTTGGTACTAAACATTAAATCAGCTATAGGTTCTGTTCCTAGTTTAGCGAACTGCTTAAATGTACTTGCGATACCACCTAAAGCACTAGCTAAAACAGAACTTGTTTGCCATATCATCGAGTACACTCTGTTGTTTCCCCAACCTTTAAAGAACCTCGATAGTTTCGTCTCTACATCTCTTTGTGCTGCAAGTAGAGCTTGTTTACGTAGCGATTCATATATCCTTTCTTCTCTAAAAGAATCTTGAGCAGCATCTATATCTTTCAGTTTGTCACGCATTCTTTTATCAGAGTCTCTTATCTCTTGTCTGATCTTATCTGTACTTCTTACTTTCTGTGGACCAGTAGGCTTAGGTGCTAAGTGTGCTCTCATCTCTGACATTACACCCCTTCCTTCCATCTCGGCTCTTTTAGCTAACTCCTCTTTAAGCTCTTTTTTCTTTAAAGCCTCCGCTTCTGCCTCATCGTAAAACTTTATTTCTTCTTGTGTTTTTACCAATACAGGATCAGTCTCTTCTATTTTTCTTCCTGCACGTTCAGCTGCCCTTCTATCTAAATCATCGTCATCACCAAACCTTTCTCTTCTTTCATCTAAACGTTTCTGTGCAATAGCTCTTCTCTTACGTATAGCTTCAAGCATCTTAGCTTCTTGAAAAGCTTCGTCCATCTCCAATCTAGCTCTATCAATATCATCGACACGCTTACGCATACTACTTCTAAGGAACGCTATCTGCTTGTCTAGTTCCGCTATAATACCTTTAGATTTTACAGGACCAGTAGGCTTAGGAGTTACTTCGGCTCGTTGTTGTCCTAACGGACCTGTTTCTAATTCTAACAAACGTGCTCTTTCAGCGTATCTTTTTTTAAGAGTTATTATTTCCTGCCTAGCTTTTTTGTAAAACGCGATCTCATCTTCTTTTTCTTTAACTCTTGGATCTTTTTGCTTAGGTTTCTTAACGCCAGGTTCAACAGGTTCTTTAGTAAAAGCTGCTCTTAGTTCCTCCAACTCTGCATCTAACTTAGAAAGTTCTTTATTTATTTCGCCCTCAACCTTAGCAGCCTGGAACTCATCCGTCATTTCAAGAGCAGCTTTATCTATTCCCTTGACCCTACTCCTTATATTTTTCTTTAAAAAGTTTATATCTTCGTTAACCTTCTCCAACTCACCAGGAACTTTAGAAGGTTCTTTAGGCTTAGTTATCTCAGCTCTTTGAGCACCTAATGGACCTGTCTCTACCTCAAGTAACCTCTCACGTTCTTTCAACGCAGCCTCTAGTTTCAAAGCCTCGCTTTCAACAGCTTCGTGAAACTTTATTGTATTCTTTAATTCTTCTATCTCAGCATCTGCCTCAGCTTTTTTAGGTTTATCTTTCGGACGAATCTTATCTATATCGCCAAACCTTTTTTGTAATTCTTTAAGACGCTTCTCTAATTGTGCTTTTTGTTTAGCTTGTGTTTTAGCTACCTTCTTAGGGTCTTGTAAGGATACATCAGATTCAATTAATTGTTTCTGTAGTAACTTCTTAGTCCTGTTGTTTACCTGTCTAATCTTAGCTAAATATGAACCAACTTCTTTTTTATTAGCCCAATCAGGTGCAGGACCAACTTCCTGTCTTATCTTTGCTAGGTCTCCCTCTTCAAGTAACTCTAAATATGTTTCAAGTTTAGCTTCTTCTTGTGCGATCTGCTTGGCTTCTCGTTTAGCTGTAGCAAAAAAGTTTAACTTATTCTGTATGTCTATCTCTTCTTGAGACTTCTCCTTACCTTTTTTAGCTTTTTGCTCTGGTCTTAATCCTGCAAATTCTTCTTGTGCTTCTCTAAGTTTCTTTTGTAACCTAGATATTATAACTTCTTGCGGTATCTCTTTAGGTTCTTTTTCTGTCGCTTCTCTTAGTTTGTTTTTAAAATCTTGAGTAGCTTGTTTGTCAAGTTCCTCTCCCAGCCTTTTAAAACGAGGTCTGACATCTAACGCATCTTGTATGTTTTTAAACAAATTAACATCAGCTTCGTTCTCTATTGTTTGTCTTAATGCTTTTTCTACATCACTCCAAGCGTCATTTTCTGCTCCAGCTCTTTCACTTAGTACTGTTTGATAGTTATACTTTGCAGCGTCTTGTCTATGTGATTGTAAACCTCTACCTACTAAAGTAGATAAAGGGTCACTAACTTTTTGATTTAACTTTCTTAAAAATACGACTTCATCTAAAGCAATCTGTAAAGCTCTAAAATCTTTATTACCTCCTTCTCTAAAAGTGTGTATTGCTTTTGAAAAAATAGATATAGAATTATCGTAAAGTTTTTTACCTTCTCGAATAATATTAGCACCTTCAATAGTAGGTACATCTCCTCCTGAAAAAGCTGCTTTAGTTCTGTCTATTAAACTTTGTAACTCACCGTCTCTCTTTAATACTTTAGGCTTAGGTGCTTCAGGTTTCTTAGGTTCTTCAACAACTTCAGGTTCTTTGATTTCTACCTCCTCTTTTTTAAAAGCACCAGGTTGTTGTTCTATTACTTCAGGTAAAGCGGTAGTGTCTCCTTGTTTAAGTTTATCTTCAGTTTCTTTATAAACTATTGAATCAGTTTGAACTCCTCTACTACCATCTGGTTTTAACTCATAAGTTTTAGTTCCTTTGTATTTACCATCGTGCCATTTTACTACAACTTCAACAGGGTCTCCATATTCGTCTACACCTTTCCAAGAACTTGTTTGTACTTCTACTTTAGACTCCCCTTTAACTTCTTTAGTAGTTTGCCAACCTTCTTTACTTACTTCAGGTTCTTCTGTCTTAGCTTTAAGAGCATCAGGATCAAAAGATTCATCTACAAAATTACTGGGTTCTTCAACAACTTCTTCTACTTGTTGTCTTTCCTTCGGTACTTCTAAATCTTCCTCTGTGTACTCTCTTAAATTTTCATCAGGTGCATCTAACTCTTCTTCTGTTAAAGTCTGTTCTTCTTCGATAGGTTTAGGATTAGCCTCTGCTTCGTCAACCCTGACATTCTCTTCTTGTATCTCTTCTTTAAGCTGTTGGTTTAATTCCTTAGCTTCTTCTATTTGCTTTTTCTTTTTCTTTAAAGCAGCTACTCTAGCGTTCTTCTCTTTAAAGTTTGTAAAGATTCCTACATCAGCAGTTTCAGCTTGTATCTCTTTATTGATGTCATCAATCTGTTTAACTAAATCACCATCCATTAAGTCAGTGAGTTTAACAGCTTCAGCTCTACCTGCTCTACCCTTGGTCCTCCAGTAACTAAAAAGTCCAACACCACCGTGCATAGCTGTATTTAAAGTTGCCCCTACTCCTGCGGACACTAATAAATCTCTGTAGACACCTTCTCTTACATTCCCTGCTTCATCGAACAGTTCTTCTTCTTGCAGCAACCCAGAAACAGATTGTCTAAAAGCAGACTCTAGTAAACCTATAGCAGCACCACTAACAAGTTTTTCTCCTCCTTTTACTATAATATTCCTGTAAGCAAACTTACTTCCTGTTTTTGGTTGTAGAAATTTAAAGACAGGTAATCCATCTATGACCTTAACAACAGGACTAGCGTTAAAAACACCAGCAGCCATTACTTCTGAAATCTTAAATTTTTTCTGTGATTTGTAATGTAACTGTATCTTTTGGTTGGCTACATTAGATAATCCTCCGAGTATTACTTCTCCTGCACCAAACGCTAACAGACCTAAAGGATTAGCTTTTAAACCTCTAGTAGCCTTAGCTGCTGCCTTTGCCCTGTTTAACCATTTAAGATACGCAATATTACCAGCGATAGGAGCAGTAAGTTCTACACCAGTTCCTAAAGCTAAACCAAACCACTGCTCACTTGTAAACTCTTCGCCACTTTCTTGTTGCTCTGTTGTAAGCTGAGGGTTCTGATCGAGAAGTTCACTTACCATTATATCCCCTGCATCTTCATACGGAGCAGGTAATCTTTCTTCTACTGGTACTGTAGATTCATCTGGTTCTTCTTCAGGTTGAGGTGTGCTGTCACCGTATTTACTTCTCCTTAACTCTTCAAAAGTAGGCATATTATAAAGCTTTTCTAGGTCTAAGTATTAAATCTTTTTGTACAATACCAAAGTCTACTAAATCATCTACAGTTCCAATTCCTAACTCAATATATTGTTCTGCTGTTTTTTCTTCTTCAGGAGTCAGTTTTTTTCCTTCTGAGTCTTTAGATAATATCTCAGCCCATTCATCTAACTTCATATCAGCTTCCGTTAAACTTCCAAATAAAAGTACATCGTCTGTGTCTAAATCTAAATCAGATACTTTCTGTACTCCTTCTCTACTGTAACTAGATAAACCAAAGTTATAGTATGAAAGTCTTTGTTGAGGTCTATAGTTCTTCTCTTCCATATCTCTCCTGTCATCTTCTATGACTTGACGGCTTATTGAACCCACAGGTGCTCCCTTCTTAATGTGCATTAAAGATTTATAAGCTACATCCTTTCCAAATCTTTCTAGTTCTTTAGTACGTACTTGTTTAATTTCTTCTTGAGGCTCTGCCCTTGAATCTTCGGGTACTTCACCCTCCACAACTTCAGTCTCAGGTTTCATATTTAAACTATCGCTCTTAGCTCTAATAATACGCAACCATCTTTCTTTTTCTTCTTGTTCTAGTCGATTTAGAATCTTAATAGTTTCCTTGTCATCTTTAGGTGCTTCATTCTTTAAAGCTTCTTGTATCCGTTCTGTAGCACTGCGTTGAAACTCTCTTCCTGATGTGCCTCTATACATTGCTTCTACCTCAAAATCTTCCAAGGAATAGTCATCGGCAAAAGTATTTTCTGTTTCGTTTCTAATCATCTTACCTATAGAAGAATCCACTCCTTTGTAATAAGTAGAATTTAAAACAGCACCTCGTTCTTCTGCTTCTATGCCAGCTTGTTCTAACTCTGCCCAAGGTGTATAATTCTTTGCTTCGTCTTCTATAAAATCTTTTACAGTAGGCGGCTTCTCTTGCAGTGCTGCCCATTCTTTAAACTCCTCTACCTGTTCTGCTTTATATTCAGGTTTTAAGTTGATACCTAATTCGGGACGTTCAAAAACAGCTTTCTCTATTGGTTCTAGTTTAGCATTGTTACCTATGTACAGTTCTTTAGCTAAGTCAGGTGCATCAGCAGAGTTAGATAGCTCAAAAAGTTTACCTCTAAGAGACGCTAAAGGGTTAGGTGATTTTATTATACCTTGAACTACTTCCTCTAAAGCTTTGGGATTGTCCGCTAACTCCGTACTCAAAGGTTCAATAAGTCCTTTAAAAGATGCAAGATGATGAGGCTCTAACTGATAGTTGTACTTAGTCATAGCACTCAAACCTTGCAACGCTGTCTTATAATAACCTGCGTATATTTGTTGCTGTGTAGTTTTAGAAACAGAAGAACCTTGTTGCATACCGCTTCGTATAGCAGTAGAGGCAGTGTTCATTTTATACTGAGCTAACGCAGAACCAAACACTCTTCTGTTATCTACCTTAGTCATCTCCATCAAGGTAAGAAAAGAGGTAGCGTCTTTGTATTTACCTTTAGTTATTAAAGTATTTAAATGAGTAGAAAAAGAATTAAGTAATATCTGCTGTCTTGCTGCTGGGTCTGTTATCCCTTGCTGCTTCATTAGTTCTTCCCTGTTCAAAGCTATGTTCTGAATAGTATCCAAGTCCATCTGTGCACCTCTTAAATCGTGCATCAAATCTTCTTCTTCTTGGTTTTCTATAAAGTTCTGTTTAGCTTTTTCAAAATCCCCCATTAAGTCGCTTTTATATTTAGGAGCAATAGAACTCCACATAGCTTTAGCTGCAACTGAGTTAGCTTTATCTTCTCCTATCTCACTTACTAAACCCTGCCAGTTGTTAGACAGTTCCGTATCTACTGCGTTTAGAAAAGAGTCTGTGTCTTTATATTTCTCTACATCGACCAACTCAGCAGCTTTAGCTTGTAAGTTAGGTAACATAGTATTTCCTACATACCTTTTTAACAAAGCATCTCTATAAGCTCTGTCCCTGTTAGCTAAAGCCAAAGGACTAAATCTATTTACATCCTTTAAGTTCTTAACTTCATTAATTATATCTTGTTCTGCGACAGCTTCAGCTTGTTCCGCACCTATTCTTTCTTGTTGTACTTGTAGCTGACCGTACTGCTTAGTTATTAAGCCAAACTGAGCTAAAGAGTTGGCAAGGTCCATAGCTTTATTCCTACCGACTGCACCAGCTCTACGCTGACCTATTCCATATTGATAGCCAGGAAGATCAACAGGTTGAACTGTAGGTGCTTCACCTAACCCTTGTACTTGTACTCGTTCGTCCATTATCTTACTTTTATTGACGGTGATCCCATCCTACTACTAATACCTTGACCTGCCGCATAGCCACTCATCGCTTGAGAAGTACCTTGCAACACAGCACCTAAAATACTAGGTCGACTAACAGGTGGTCCTATAGGTTGACTAAGTCCTAGTATCTCTTGCTCAGAAGCTAATCCAATTTGTTGTAGACTCATGCCAGTTTGTAGACCGTAAAGTTTTTCTTGAGTAGTAACAGCTGCTTGTAACCCTGCTTGTTGTCTAACATAATCATCCATTAAAGCTTGCACTGAAAGACCTGACACACCTGCTTCACCTGCTGCTACAGTAGCACTAGCAAGTGTTTCTCTCGCCTTCTTAGTTATCTTACTTGACTCTTGAGCTAAAGCTAATTTTTTCTGTTGTGATTCTAGCAGCTGAGAGGTGCGTTGAAAACCTGCTTTCTTCTGAGCTGCTGCTATAGATTGGGCTTGATACGCTGCCTGTTGAGCTTGAGCGGCTGCTTGTTGTTTAGCTTGTTGTCTAGCACCTGCGAATTGAACCCCTGATTGGAGACCTCCTACTACTGCCATTGCTGCTGCTGGATTACACATAATATATTACTTCCTCTCTATCTTAAATGACTTATAACCAGGGATATTGCAATCCTCAAAGGTAGCACCTAACCAAGTTAACCACCTAATACTTAAAGTGTTAGCTTCCATGACATAGTTTGTTAAGTAATCAAAGCCTTGCATCAAGTCATCAATCCACACTTGTGAATCCTTAACAAACTTCTTCTTTATCTTACAAAAATTCCTTGTCCCTAACAACCAAGCTATGCCTACATTCTTCCTAGGAGATACTCCAAAGCTTGCTAATAGACCGTCTTGATCTGTCTTGATGCTGTAGCATTTACTACTTGATTCAAATGATCCGTACACAGCATCTCTAGGGTGAAACATTAGACCGATACATTCCATCATATCTTCTTCTCGTAAGTCATCGTATAACAAAGGAGCATCAAGGGTGGGCATACTAGGTTCTATTCTAACTTCCATATCTTCTACTTCTTGGTATCATCATAGATTCAAATTCAGCTGCAAGTATTTTCACTGGTAAAGCACTAGAAGATTTAATTTGAATAGTAGCGTCATTAGGTTGTGCTTGGACAGGGAATCTGAAATGTCCGTCTTGAGGTACAAAAGTATTAAGTGTTAAGTTAGAACCTAGTACTTCAGGATTAAAAGCATAGCTATATGTATCTCTAAATTTAGGAGTTATCTCTACAGTAAAGTGTCCAGTTTCAGCGTAGTTCAAGCTACCACTTCTTATTGTTTGATAAGCGTAATCAGTAGATGATCTTCCTCCTCTTTCTGTGGGTTGCTTTAATGATTGGTCTGAGAACTTGTATAACATATCATAAGGAAAACCTGCTACAAAATCGACACTTGTTAAATCAGCTGTGACTGTACCTTCTGTGGTGGATGTCCTTGTAAAGGGATACTTATGTCCTGTCTTTGAATATATCTCAACTCCATTAGGATCATAAGGAAATCCACTTATAGTAGTTAACTTAGTCGATGCACTATAACTAAAAGACAACTCAGACTTATCCAACCTACTATCTAACAATAAAGTATAGCTATCATTACCATCCTTTAAGTTGTTCTCCATAGGTAGCTTCTCTAAGTAAGTAGATTCGGAGTCTTTAGTGATAACAAAAAGATTAGCTTCGATAAAATGAGCACTGATTATTTCCCTGGAGAATGTAAACTTTTGCCAAGCTGATTGTACCTTCTCTTTATTCTGCCAAAAGAATTTATAAACAAACATTGTAGTTCTATCACCGTTCAAAGCTACGATTAAATCTTGAACAGAAGAACCCACCATTAACTCTAAAGTCGAAGGGATATAAGTAGGTATTTGTGAAGTTATTTCAGAAGCATCAAATATATTATTATCAGCATCTACATAGTACTCCATTAATCCTTCACTATTATTCCTTTTAAAATTAAAGTATAAATAGTTATTAATTACTAAAGGTGTAATTGTCTCCGAAGAATCGTACTCTGTTGTCGGTGTAATGCTAACTGTTTTAGGAGTAAGCAATTCACTCCCTCTTAATACAAACTGAGTTCTATTGGAAAAGATTACAAGTTTCTCTTGAAAAGGAACAGCGTGTTGTAACTCCACTACTTTTGTGTGACTAATACCAACATCAATGGGAGCGGAGTCTAATAAACTTAAAACACTTGTCCTCCAAAAATTAAAGTACTCATCCGCTTCACTGAACAATACATTATTCTTAGTCAAGAAGCCTAGTCTATTCTTAAAAAAGAACATATCTTTAACTTTACTTCCCACTAAGCTAGGAGCAGGATTACTTCTATCATCTCCTACTTTCCTTGGTTCCCAAGAAGCAACATCTAAGGTCCAGTAATTAAAGGAAGTATCTGTAGGTTTTAACTGTAAAGGCAGAGTATTAGGGTTTAAAAGTGATTTAATACCTTCTGATGCTCCTTCAGTATCATCTTCATTTTTCCATCCTATAGTTTCTATCCAAGTACCTTCTCCAAATTCTTTATTATCCTTTGCTTTGAATCTTACATAGTAGTCATCTTGGTCTAGTTCAGGATCACCTATTACTTTAACTCTAAAATTATTATAACATTTAGCAGGTAAATCTGTTATGCTAGAAACTTCTTTGTAAATAACACCCAGTCCTTGATCCGCTAGTCCATCCGCAGCTCTTATCGAAAAGTCACTGCCTATTATATAACTAGTAGTTGAAGCCCAAGGTGAAGCTAAATCTGTCCTTGTTGTTTCTATCCAATATGTAGAGTAATTTGCACCTACTCCAGGTTCATCTGTACTGGATGCTGTGTGGTTTTGTATGCACTTGTAAAATTTATTGTTATGAGATACATAAGAAACCCTAGAGATTTTAATAATAGCATCTTTATTTTCTGTCCTAATCGCACCTGATGCTGATAATGTAGTAGTTCCTGTCGCAAGTGGTGCAGGAGTAGGAAAAAACTGGGGGTAGAAAAAGTTCAACCCACCCCAAACTTCAAAACTCCACTCTGTTGTTGGACTTTTTACTTCAGGTATAAATTGAATTATAGGGTCAGGGTAAGAACTATCGTATCCAGTTCCTCCGTACAGCATAGTAACACTTTGTATTACACCTCCTTGGACATCACAAACACCTTTTGCTCCTTGTCCTTTTAAAACTCCATTACTATCATACTGTTCTACAACAGCAGTCACTCGAAAACTGTCAACTAATATATTTGATGATAAAGCATTTAAATCAGCTGTATAATTTCCTCCTCCACTTGTAATTGTAATGCTAGATATAACATTAGTGGCTTGAGTGTAGTTATAAGCTATTAAATCGCTGAGGTCTTTTGCAATGTGTCCTGTATCAGCGTCAAATCCATCACTTGATGCCCCACCCCCACTACGATATGTAGCAGGGTAATCATCGTGAGGTGTGTGTTCATTTGTGTGTGCACTTGGAAGTGCTGCATTATTAAAAGGCACTAAGAGATCATCGATGTACACACTATAGTTCTTCTTATAGTCTCCTAGTTTAACAAAGAGTAAAGCTTCCCTTTCTAAAGGCTCTGACAGTTGAGAAGAAGAAATAGATACAGTCTGTTCTTTATTGGCTATGAAAGTATAATCAGCTACTGTAAGTGCTTTAACATCTTCTCTAAGATTAGATATATTGTTTAAATACGTTTGTGCTCGTGTACTTATACTAACCTGCGTCACAGGACTGCCTGTGTTTAAATTGAAAAGAGAGACTGCACAAAGAGATACTTTATTCTCTAATACACAAGCAAACCTGTTGTCATCATCTCTGTCTATGTATTGAACAAAGGCATCATCGTTAACAGGATGAGTGAATAGTTTATTGACGTGCCTTGTATTAGGACGCTTAACAAGTCCTTCTACAACAGTAGCCCAAGCATTGATCTGTTCGTCACATTGCCCTGGAAAACGTAAGTTGTCAGGTTGTTGTGAAACCCCTTGTGCTAAGTTAGGAACACTGTTTACTAGCAACGGCATCTCTATCGATCAAGTACTCGTAAGACGCTGTAGTTATCGAAGATGGTTCTGTCTGCATTCTCAGAGTCACTCTCAATAGCTCTTGCTTTCGCTTCAATCTCATCTCTTAAAGCAAAACCTTCTATCTCTCGACTACCTAAGAATCGAGCAGCAAATATACGAGCTGCTTTAACAGATATGTAATGTCTAAATTGTTCAGGTAATTCTTCGTAAGCTAACTCAAAAGTTATAATAGCTTTTAAGGTCTTAGTCCAAGTTTCCCTGTGGTTTTTCCTGTCGTATAATTTAAGACCTCTTTGTACAGGATCAGTATCCGTGTTCAACTCAGGGTCTAAATCTACTTTTAAAGTGTTAACAGGAAGAGTAATCTTACTAGTACCTGAATCAGGAACTAAAGGATAATCATACTCAGTGTTATAATGCCAACCTTCCGATTGGATTGCTTTGCTTGTTTCATTTAAAACAGACTCTGCTTGAACTACAGTCACAGGAACAGCACTTGTGCCTCCTAATGTATTAACAGGAGACTCTCCTATTACAGAGATCATTATGTTTACTGCATCAAGTTTAGTCGTTAAAGCCATAGCATTCTTTAGTAAATAAAAATATCAGTGAAGGGAAGGGATTCCGCTACGCAGTCCCCCTCCCCAACACCGAAGAGAGAATCCTTATTAAGCAATAAGTTCGATAGCACACTCAGGACGGAGGATTCCGTGTCCCATAGCATACTTAGCAACGAACAATGTACCTTGACGCTCAATCTGATATTCAGACTCAGTAGCAAGATCAAGAAGCTTAACCGTTCCTACAGCAGCTGAGTGTCCTACGATACCCAAACTATTGCTGAAGTCACCATTATATCCTGCTCCATTAACTCCGAATACATCATTGTTAGATGCACCATCTCCAGAAGTAACAGCTGATAAATCAGTTGAAGGAATGTGATTAGATTTGTAGATAGTGATACCTGCAATCTGAGGGATTGATCCAGAAGCAACGCTACCTAAACCTCCTACGTCTTTATTGACGGCAGAAGTAGAGATGGCAAGAGCACCTGCACCACCAGTAATAAGCCTGTAATACTCTTGTGGGCGAAGCACTGCGAAACGACCGTCACTAGGAACGTCATTTTCATCAAGCTTCTGAGCAGCACTAAAAAAGGCAGCCGTTAACTCAGCACCTGTAACAGTTGCAGGAGTACCAACAACACCTGGAGCACTAAAATCGTTATTAGGAACGTCTAGTCTGCCTCCAACTTTACCACCTATATCAGAAGTTCCACGAGCAGCAGCGATAAAGGTTTTAGCTAGAGCATTGTCAAAACGAACTGCAAGAGCCTTACCTAACTCGTTCGCGTAAACGGAACGAATATCGTAGTGATTCTTAACGTCATCAATGTTAGCCAAGAAGGTAGAAGCCAACAACATCTTATCGATGGTGATTATTTTCTCTGCCTTTTTGATGTCACTGAGGTAAGTAGCATTTCCTGAGCCGTCATTAGCTTCAGCAATGTTGTCGCCAGGTGTGTGGTAAGAAGCGGAAGCTACACCAGTAACTGGGAACTGAGCTGATTTACCGTTTTCGATTGTGCGAACAGTGTGTAAAGGTTTGAAGATGTTCGACTCCTCAAAAGTTTGTAAGATTTCTCCACTAAACTTTTTAAGAAACAAAGCATCGTCAG